>JAEEGG010015447.1_pt1 | contig 16012 bp, 5 predicted proteins | sample 9134161 | NCBI WGS metagenome assembly JAEEGG01 (sample SAMN16246543, study PRJNA631951) | gut metagenome | biome: gut microbiome; feature: rumen; material: CR-attached | host: Bos | place: Iran: Karaj | collected 2018-10
CATAGCATGCAATTTCATATCCGGTCGGAGTCTTGTTATCAACCGTATTTTCCTTGACATCGTAACCCTTCTTGTCATCATCGATAATCACAGGCTTATCCGGGTCATCGATGAGCTTGATGGTCACAAGCGACGTAGCAGAGTAATTTTTAAAGCCCTTGTCTTCACCATTATCCGTTGCTTTTGCAAAAACTTCATAAATATTCTTCGTTTCATAATCTATAGGAGCGTCCAAATAAATTTTACCTGTTTTAGAATCAATCTTAAAGACTTCGGAATCCTTGGAATTAGCAACGTAGTCCGAAAGTGTATATGTCAACTTACTCCAAGAATCCTGGTCACCAGCAACAACAGAACCGACAAATTCACCCTTCGGAGCGCTTTCATGTATTTCGAATACATATTCCTTCTTTGCGTATGTCGGAGCGTCGTTCACATCGTTAATCTTGATAGTCACGTCAATGTAGCTAGAGAGCGTCGGATCGCTACCATCCGTCGCCACGACACGGACAGAATATTCCTTCTTGGTTTCATAGTCCAGAATACTGTCTTGGGCCACCGTAATGGTTCCGTTCTTATCAATCGTAAAGGACTTGTAATCATTTGCGGCAATGTCGGTTGCGGTAAGCGAGTAAGTCGGCTGCTTGCAAGTTGCAATATGCGTATCCTTGCAATCATCATCCGTAGCTACAACATCACCAACCTTCGTACCCTTCTTGGTATTTTCATCGACAGCAAGTGCCGGCGGATTATCCGGGAACTTCGGAACTTCAGGCATATCCTTGACGTTGACCACGACATCGACTTCCTTTGTATATTTCTTGTCCGTAACGACGGCCTTGAACTTGTAAGAAGACTTGGTTTCGTAATCGAACTTGGCATTATTGATTGTAGAAAGTTCACCCGTGCTAGCATCAATATCAAACTGTGCAGCTTCGTCGCCCTTCAGAGAGAAATACAACGTACCGAAGTTTGCATTGAATTTATCCGGATCATCTGCAGTAATCTTACCAAGCGAAGTGGCTTTCGTGGTGTTTTCAGCAATTGTAAACGGAGCCGGAGCTGTAACAGTAGGTTCCTCGTTCACGTCAATCACGCGAATCTTGGTCGTTTGGCTCGTATGCGTAAAATCAGTACTAGCATCATCAATAGTCAAGGTGACATTAAAGATAGCGTTCTTGTCGGCCACCTTGTAGAGTTCTTCATAGTTAATGTCACTCTTCGTCTTGATGACGAACGTACTTAAACGATCGGAATCGGTTTTACCTTCTTGAACAACTTCGAAAAGTTTCGCAGCATCACGAGTTGCAGTAGCATCATTATCCGTTATGGTAATCTTCAACTTGTCAATATCAGCAACATCTTCATCATAGACTACAATCTTGCCAACAGTCAAAGTGGAAGCAACCATCGTTTTCAACGAAGTACCGACCGTAACATTTTCGTCTGTTTCATAAAGGTCAGAGAGCACCTTGAATTCCGAAGGCTGGTTTACATCAGTTACTACAATCTTAACGGTAGCCGTCGTGGACATCGGCGGATTTTCGGGATCCAAAGAGCGGTCCATCACCTTGACTTTAAATTCGTATCCTTCTGTTTTTGCAAAGTCCAGCGTTTCACCTTGCTTGAGCGTGATTTCACCAGAGCTTTGGTTGATTACAAACGGCAAATCGTCATCTTCGTCAACAATCGTATAGACTAACTTATTGAACCCGTATGGATGAGTTCCGTTTCGGCAAGCCTTAGCAAGAACATTGGAGCAGGAGTCCGGATCCGTAGCCCACAGCTTTCCAACAGTAGCGCCACCTTCAATCGTTTCCTTGACAGAGAACGTCGTATCCCTACTTACAGGTTTTTCGTTGACATCCACCACAACAATAGTTCTAGTAATTACAAGCTTATCATCCTCGCTGTCATTTTTGCGTCCAACAACCTGCACTGTATAAGTGTTTTTTCCAGGATTCAAAGTTTCGTAATCCAAATAATCATTGGCTACAATTAGAACAGTTCCAGATTCATCAACTTCAAAAATTTCGGAGGCTTTTTCACCTTGAACCGTCCCTATCTCAAAATAGTCAATATCACCAAAATCTTCAAAGATTTTCTCCATATCTTTGTTTTCTTCAATCAAAGCTTCCTTATTGAATTTAATAACAGCTCCTAAATCTCTGTGTTCCTTAAGAGGAACTTCACCTTCCGAAGTCAACTGAATCGGAGGTTCTTCAATATTTTCAATCTTCACAGTGACTTCGACATCTACAGAGAAATCGGTATCATAGACCGTCACCAGGAATGTATATTCACGTTTCGCTCCGGTACCATCATATTCAAATTCTTCGTTACCAGAGGTCTTTATGAATCCCTGATAATCAACGGCAAAGGCACTTGCATCGTCACCCGTATTCGCAGCGGACATTTTGAACTTCAAAGCATTGTTCAAGTCCGGGTCAATGAATTTAACCTGACCATAGTCGCCTTCACATTCGCCATCGGCATTATGCTTCTGAGAACATACAGAAGTTCCGCCTGCGGAATGTTCAAGAACATAGAATGTTCCACCCGTGGCAGAGTGCTTTTCATTGACATCGGTTACAGCAATCTTTGTCGTTACCTCAATGGAATTCTTTGCATCTGCAATAGTAATCGTCACAGGATAAGTTGCGTTCGTACCGTTGAACAGCTTTTCGTAATCAAGCAAAGCCTGATCCTTTACAACAATCTGAACTGTTCTTGCTCCGCCAATATTTCCAGATTCCTTGACTTCAAAAATTTCACCCATGTCCTTAGCGGTCGTACCGCCTTTAACACCAGTCAAAGCACCCGTCAACGTATAAGTCAGCGTTTCATACGCAGTAGAAATCTTATCATTGTCAAAAACATCAAATGAACCAACAACGGTGCCCTTAATGGAATTTTCAGCAACGGTGTATTCCGACTTCACGTTTTCGGGTTCCGGCTTTTCGTTTACATCCGTAATGTTCACGGTAACATTAGCCGTAGCAGAACCGCCCTGGCCGTCAGAAACAATAACCTTGAAAGTCCATACAGTCTTAGCTTCGTAATCGAGCTTGCTTCCATCCGTCACAACGAGTTCGTTCGTGCTGTTCAAGAACTTGAACGGAACGTTTTCTAAAGGATCAACAGTAAAGGAAAGCGGGTCTTCATCCGGATCTGAAGCAGAGACCTTGCCTACAGACTTGCCGCTCGGCCAATCGCTGCCATCAGCTTGCTTTTCTGCAATAGAGAATTCTTGGTCTTTGATAACAGGGTCATCGTTTTCATTCTTAATTTTGACTGTAATCTTGAACTGTTCAGAAGTGAGCGGACCTGCTTTAACACTCGTTTCTGTAGCAGCATTATCAGAGACCGTCGCATAGACGACATATTCCTTCTTATGGCTATAATCCAATACTGCACCAGTCTTCACTTTAATCGTTGCATTACCATCGGTCAACTTGACAATTTCGAAAGCATCACTGAACGCAGCGTAATCACTGCCAGTCACATTCACCAATTCGTAGGAGTACCCATCTACGCCTCTTTCGTTGAAGACATCCGTCACTTCAATTGGGCCACCCGCAATCGCGTGATCCAATTCATTCACGGTGAACACAACATCAGATGCAGCCGGTTTGTCATTAACAGGAATGACATTTACCGTAGCCGTGTATTCAAGAGATGTGTTATCAACAGCCCCATCACCAACAACCTTGTACTTGAAAGTCGTATAAGGAGAGGCATATTCATTTTCAGCAGGCGTGTAGGTGAACTTGGCAAAATTAGAGACGGCAATTTCATCGCCCGACTTAACGGCAGTACCATTGAGAGCCAACGAACCACTTGCAGGAATACTCGTTATGATAACAGCAGCAAAGCTCTGAGTTTCATGCTGGAACTTGAATTCAGCGGCGGTAAACGTGTGCGTTTTGTCTTCATCCACATCAAATTTAAGTTCACTTGAAACAGTAGGCAATTTATCATTACTTACAATGAAAATCGGATAGCCATGTTCATCTACATAATCAGATGTCAAGGTAGCACCGTTCAAATCTTTAACCTGGAACCAAAGTTTTTCGTTCTTTTCAACGGCACCATCAATCATTGGCTTGATGTAAATAGCCTCCGCTTTGGTTTCACCCTTAGGAATCTTCACCTCGACAGATTCACCCTTATTGCATATCGGGAATTTGTGTGAAGCATCGGCTGCGCCGACATCCGGAATTTGCCCCGTCTTGGCAACATATCCAGCAAAATTACCAGAAACACCTTCTTCAGAATAGAAATCAAAGCAATAGCTAAATGTTACATCGGCTTTGGAAGCTTCACTTAAGCCCACCTGAATGGTTTCCCAAGTACTGCTTTCTGGTATATTTTTCGATTTTTCGTCCAAAATAGAAAGTTCGATATGCTCATCAAACTTTTTAAAGACAAAGTTTTCAGCATGGATTTCATTACCAACTTCAATTTCATTTGCAATAAACTGTCCCGCAAAAACAACATTACATTTCAGCGTTATTTTTCCGTTAACAACAAATGTACCCATAAATGGGCGATTATCATTATTTTCAAAAACGAGACTGGAGTTGACGTATATAAGTAAATTGCCTTCATATTCCTTCTGAGTAAGATCGCCGCTACCATAATTGACGACAATTTCAGGGTGAGTTTTAAAATTAAGGCTGTTTACAAAAATACGGGTAGGAACCCCACCAGCAGGCATTTGAACAACCAAACGGGAGTCATTTTCAAAATCAATAGAGTTTAAATAAATATTACAAATTGCATCTCCTGTGCACCCATAGTCGGTTATTTTAAGAATTTTTCGACCACTGACATTAAATGACCCCGACAAATTAGCCCCTTTCAAAGTCGGAACTTTTAAATTCGGACGAATTTCAGGAACTTTGTCATAACTACAATCACCATTCTGATTGGTTCCTGAACACGTAGTACCCCTGTGGTTACAAGCAATATTCCCCGTAGAAGTACGGACCGGTCCCGTCACAAGGGACATTTTGCTACCAGTAATAGAACCACCTACAATAATCGGACCATCAATCCAGCCTCTTTCACCAGTGGCTAAGTTACCCTTAGCCGTACCGACCCAGCCTAGAGTATCAGGATCTACGTTTGTATAACCGCTAAAGTCATTCTCATGGCCGTTGTTACGATCGTAAAGCCTGGAATCATAAAATTCCGGTCTGTTGCCGAAACTAATTCCCTCAGTTCCCCAAAGCTTAAAATTGGAGAGATAATTCCAGTCTTCTGCACTGATATCCATCAGTGCCGGTCCTTGTGCCATCGACGACACCGTGCCGACTAAGGCTAGAGCTGCTACTTTAAGTCCAAACTTGCTTAACATATTTTTCTATGCTCCTTTATCCGCGACAAATCGTATGCATCCAATTTGCCACAGTATTTTTCCCAAACATCCAAATATTCTATCTATAAATATAGTAACGAGATTTTAAAATTCAAAAAGCTTTTTTTAGAAAGTGTAGTAAAAGAGTACAAAAAAGTATGTTTTCATACGCAATCTTGCTAAAAGCGTTTCATACGTATTATATAAGAATTGTGTAAGCAGACCCCGGAACGGAGTCCGGGGTGACAAAGCAGCACTCACACTGTCATCGAACCCTGTGCCAGGATCGGTTGTTTACCGCTAGCACTGCATGGATCCCCTCCCTGACGGTCGAGGATGACAAGTTGAGGACGGTCGAGGATGACAAGTTGAGGACGGTCGGGGATGAAACGTTGAGGACGATCAAGGATGAAAAAAAGGTGGAACGACGTTCCACCTTTTACAACTTATCAACAAGTAATGCTTTAGTTATCCACGGGGCGACGATAGCCAAAGGACTTCAGGAGTTCGTCGCTAGACTTGATAACAGCATTTTTCTTCTTGTTGTCCTTGTTTTCTTCGTCTGGAGATGTCGGGAGGTCGCAACGGAGCTTCGAGGACATCTTGACTTCGGTCTTGAAGATATAGGCTCCAGTTCCATAGAGATGCCCTTCGTTCGTCCTTACATCGCCATCTTCGTTAGGCTTCAATTCAAAGAAGAATTTTAAGAGTCCAGCATCGTTCACGTATTCAGGGTCATTCAGGTCATAATCGAAGCTGAAGTAATCCGTAAACTCACCCGTGTTCGTATAAACCCAAATTTTCACCTTGAGCGTCGTCCAGTAGAGATTCATCTTGCTGTAATCCGAAGTCATGGACTGCTTAAATTCGTCCGTGCAATACTGTTCGACGTATTCGCTGACAGAGACCTTCCTACTGTTAGCGGCATCCACACCGTCCAAAGCAATCATGCCGCCAGCGCTGATAATGTCATCCAGCGTAGCCAGTCCGCCAAGAGCATTCGCGACAGGCACGCGAGCGTCAACCATGAGTGTCGGTCCGAGGTGGCCGTCAAATCCAGGATACGGTTCTTCGCCAGATCCTTTTTCAGCATCACCTTTTATCCCAACAATTGCTTCAGATTCGGAACGCTTTTTGTAATTGTAGAACGTCACGCCAAACGTCTGGTCTTTCTCAGGAGACCTGGACTTGTAATATTTTTCGACAGAGTCGCGATCCACCAACGTTACAGGCTTTTCCACATCGATGTCAATATTTTTCACATTCTTGACCATGACGCGGACGGAATCACGGGATCTATTGCCAGCCTTATCGCGGAACTCACGCACAATCGTATTCACGCCGTTTTCCAAGCCCTGGACTTTAAGCGTATCCTGAACAACGCCATTGACGCTCCACCTGACATCGACATAATTTGCAGTAAGCACGTCGTTTTCCGATGGAGATTCAATCTTTACGACAGGACCCTTTTGGTCAAGCACTATAAGCAATTCTTTTTTCGAAGAGTTGCCAAACTTGTTCACATAAGTATAGCTTACGTTGTAACCAATATTTCCTTCGCTATTTTTCGCAATCTTGCCCTTTTCATCAAGATAGTACGAAATTTCTACAACATTGTCATCTTCATCAACGTAACTGTACGATACTTTATAAGAACCGACAACAGCATCGCCCTCGGCAGAAAGCACGGACTCACTATCGCTTACCCCCGTATCGAGAGAAACGCGTTCACCCGTCGAAGCATCTGCGAAGTAAGAAATCGTCACATCCTTGCCGTCAATCTTTACAGTGTAAGAAACTTCAATAACAGCAATATTCTTCTTTTTACCCGAAGAAGTAATCACAGAACGTTTAACATCCTTGCCCTTATTATCGGTGTAATACGAGACAGTCACATTCATGCCGTTGACAGTTTCCATATAAGAATTCTTGACGTAATTTCCATTTTCGGGAACAGATGTTATTCCAGATGCAGGGTCTTTCTTGCGAGAGACTTTCGTTTCTGCAATCTTCGTGATATCCTTGAAATCATCCGACGACACAGAAACCGTTTCCAGTTTCACATTGACGGTAAACGAATTGGAAACGTTTGCAGCAGTGTCCTTGACGGTCACAAAGACATCATTCTTTATATTGTTCACATAAACAGCGCTATCGCTCTCAGATGTCTTTTCAACGACCGTGTAAATATCTTCCGCCTTCACAGATTTACTCTTGGTAGAAATGGTCACAACCGGAGTTGCGGTACTGTAGCAAACTATAACCGTATCGGCACCCGGATCATTCTTCGACTTGTCATGGAACGTCTTTATCACTTCGTTACAGCCAAGCTTAAGAGAATCACGGCTCGACTTGGTCTTGTTATCTTGTTTCCATTCAACGCCCACTACATCCTGGTTCACAAAGATGGTATCGTTTGTATTCAGATAAACGTCCTTATCGGTTTCAACACGGGTAATTTCGACTTCGGACTTTTCATAGACATCATGCACTTTGACTACGACTTTCTTGGTCGATGTAAGTTCACTATTGTCTTTGTCCGTCACGCGAACAGTAATCGTATAAAGGGAATCCGATTCGTAATCCACCGTTTTCACAAGAACAACATCACCGTCCGGCAAAACCTTAAAGATATCACTATCCGTATTTTCATAAACGTTGTTGCGGAACTTATCGTTTTTGAAATCAGGATCGTCATCGTCCGTCTTGACAGAGCTGAACGGATCGTTCAGAGGCTGGTCTTCATACACATAAATTGTATCCACAAGAATGGACGGAGCTTCATTGACATCGATGACTTTGATGGTAATCGTTGTATCGGAGCAGCCGAATTTTTCGCAACCTTCGGAATCCTTGACGCGAACGCGGATGGAGTAAGATTCCGTCTTTTCGAAATCCAACGGAGCGGCTACCGTAAACTTGCCCGTAGCGGAATCCAACTTAAATTCGCGAGTCGCCCCCACTTCCTTGCCGCCATCCAAAATGAAGAATTTATACGTACCTATGTTGTTGGGATCATCGAGGTCGGTCGGTTCGAGCGGTTGATTGAACACGGAACCGACAGTATCACTTTCAGGAACGGTAAGGACCAATTCCTTCAAATACGGAGGTTCATTGGTATTCAAAAGTTCAACCTTAACGACTCCCGTTACCGAAAGATTTGCATTCGAAGCATCGAAAATGCGAACAGTCAAGTTGTACGTTGTCGGTTCCGTTTCGTAGTCAAACTTGCGGGTCGTCGTAAGAACGCCGTCTTCGTCCAAGTCAAAGCCATCGACTTCATCTACAAGTTCAAACTTGTTATTGCGGAATGCAGTAAGCGTATCAAGATCATCGAACGAGAGCGTTCCGATTTCCCAGCCTTTCTGATTTTCGGGGAACTGAAGCGTTTTGGTCGGTTCCACAAAAATCGGCATTTCGTTCACGTCTATAAGCTTGATAACAACGTCTGCGGTATCGGTCTGTACAATTTGATTTGCGATACCAGAAGCATCCGATGCCACGACTTTCATGGTATAGACACTCTTCGTTTCGTAATCCAACACAGCACTTTCGGCCACAGAAATTGCACCCGTATTCGGGTTAATCACGAACGACTTCGTTTCATCGAGCAAGCTGTAAGTAATCGTAGCCCCAATCTGCGATGTCGTCGCATAAATCGGACTGTCCATATCGACTTCGGTAGGAGCGACAGAATTTTCGACAATGGAGCCATTATAGACCTTAGCGTCAAATTCGGGACCGTCCTTCACATCCGTCACGAGAACGGTGAATTCCATATCGTCGTAAAGATCGGGATAGACGAGATTGCCGTCGGCATCCTTCGTTGCATCACGAACTCTGAGCGTAACCTTGTATGTACTCTTCGTTTCATAATCCAGCACAACGCCTTTTTTCGTATAGAGGACTCCCGCCTTGGACACATCAAAAACGGCGGTATCTCCGCCAATGGCGATAACTTCGTTGTCCGTCAGCAAGCCGTCTGTATTAAACTTGTCCGTATCCGCAAACTTTACGGAATCTCCCGAGAACATTTCGTTTTCGGCAATTTTGACAACTTGTTCACTGACATCCGAATAAGTGAAGTACGGCATTTCGTTAACATCGGTGATGGAGATTTTGAACGTGTAATCATCGGAGCAAAGCATCATGTACGTGCTGATTTCGCAAGCTTCCACCACGATAGAATACGTTTTTCCCGTCACTTTCCATTCTTCGTAATCAAATGCCTTGACCCCAGCTTTCATCGAAACAACACCAGTACTTGGGTCAATTTCGAACAAATCCGAATCGCCGCCTTCAATGGAATAGATGAAATCGTCGCCATCCGAGTCCTCGACCTTGATTTGACCAGCTACAGCCTTTGTCGCATTTTCAGGGACACTGAGTTTTACCTTGTCCAAATCCACAAATACGGGAGGATTGTTGTTGACATCAACAAGCTGAACAACAAGGCCGCCATCAAACTTATTACCCGAAAGAACGGCTCCGTTCAAATTCGTTATCTTGAACACCATGAATTCATCGCCTTCACGGGTTTCGTCCAGCTTCACCTTGATATACGAAGGAACAGAAGGCTTACGATTCCCTTTTTTAATAGTGATGTGCCCCACCTCGTCGTTCGAGCACAGCGGCATCGGATTCGTTTTATCAGCAAGGTCCAAATCTTCAGGGGTCGCAAACGTTCCCTTTTCGTTCTGGCGATAACCGTCATACTTGCCACCTGTCGTATCGATATCGGAACCGAAGAACGCAAAGCAATAGTCAAAGGACACATCGGTGTGTGCAGTATCCGTCAAATAGAAATCCATCGGATGCCATTCGGCGCTTTCCTTAAACAAGCCCTTGGCAAACACGTCCGTGTTGATTTCTGGCGAGTTGAACGGGACATAGTGGAATTCTCCGCTAAATTCCGATTCAAACCAAAGCTTGCCTCCTGCAATCAACTGCCCAGCAACACTGATATAGTCATTAATTGTAAAATCACCCGTCGTAATATACGTACCCTGATAATCAGATTCCTTATTGGCATTCATCGCAGACCAGTAAATATCAGCATTCGTATAGAACAAGAGATTACCGGCATAATTGGAATCCGGCACAACTGTTATTGCGGATACATCAATGGCGCTGCCATCCGCTTTTTCCCAAGAGCTACCATTCCACTTTGCAGTGTTATCGACGTAAGCCACTTGAATCTTCGTGTCATTTGCCGAACCACTGATATTAACACCTTTTTTTGTAAAAATACGCGTCAAACGCCCCGTCTTACCATCGGCGTTCTGAGATCTTGAAGGCATCAAGATGTAAAGTTTCTTTCCGTAATTACCTTCGAAATGGATATTGTCAACAAACTTGTCAAACCAAGTGTGCTCGTTTTTGACATCCTCTGCGGTAACAGGCGGAACATGAATATACTGGACTTCGCCGTAGTAGCTCGAGTTCAAATCTACAGCAGGTTCCCATGTAATGCCAGTTTCATCTAACAGCGGAACGCTAAGGTTCTTTTCGGGTTTAGGAACATCTTCCGGGCATCGACTATAGGGACCATCCAGATTCACAGCTTTCGGATCCGAAAAATCAGCATTCCAATCGGCATAGACCATACCCTTTTTTAGTTTTGAATCGTTTTCTTTGTGGGCGTTTTCAATAAAGCGATTCAGCGTCCAAACATAATCGCTAAATTGGGAGTTTCTATTCGGCATGCCAAAATTAATCGTGCCTTCAAAGCAGATATTTCCATCATATCGGGAATCTTCGACCTTATACCAATCTGATAAATAAAGGTTCCTTGCATAAATCGAGCCACCAATCAAGGAATCCTTTTTCGCATCGCCCTTTGCAAAAACGAGATCTCGACCCGAAACAATCGGGCCGCCAAGAGTATGACCGTAATCGTTGAAAATCACGTCACCTTGAGCAGTACCAGTAAAGCCGCTCGTTTCTGAAATTCTGAAGCCATGCTTATTAAAAATAACCTGATCCGTTCCCCAGAGCTTATACTTCATAAGCTCAGTCCAGAGGTTTTGGTTTTCAGCCGAATCCGTCACAGCGACCCCGCCCACTTCAAAATGAAGCGGTTTCAACTCGACAACGACGCGTTCAACGTCAGGCACATCGCTTTGTGCCGAAGCCGGCACCACAAATCCAAATGCCAGCATAACCGAACCTATAACGGTTCGAATTGTAAAATCATCCTTTTTCATAACAGACCCCAACAAAAAAATCTGCAACCCTAAACACCTATTATTGAATATAGTAAATTTTTTTTTAACTGTAAAACATTTGTTACGAAGAAAATAAGGAAAATGAGACCAGTTTTCCCGATTTTAAGAATATAATATCATGACTTTGTATTATATAGGGTAATTTGTTTCACATCGCCGAAGGACACCCCTTGAAAATATTTCGTTTTGATTCTATATTTGCGAGTCCTAGGCCCTGCGCAATGATTATTTGCGGGCAACTCGCCAGGGCGAAAGCAGCAACGGACTTGCGGATCTTTATGTGCTCAGGTAGCCTAGGATTTTTTTATATTGCGCCCGTCAAGGGCGTTTTTTATTTAAGGAATGTCATTGGAACTCTTCAGAAAGGCTCACTTCTATTGAATTCAGTACAAGCAGAGTATCGCAAGTCCGAGCCGTCACAAAGACTAACGACTAATGACCATAGACTAACATTCAACCATAGCCAACGCCAGACCACATACTGCTTACTAACCACTAACCACTGTTTACTAAAACCTATAACCTACAACCTATTGCCTATCTATGATTCTTTGGACAATTCGACATACAAAGCCCTACAACCCTAACGACGTTTGCTACGGAAGACTGGATTTTGACGTTTCCCCCACATTCGAAGATGAAGCCGAAGGGGCAATCAAGGCTTTCTTGGCGACCGGAGCCAAACCGACACGGCTATTCTCAAGTCCGCTTTTACGCTGTCTGAAGCTTGCAGAAAAAGCATCTGTGGCGACCGGACTTACCATCGAAAAAGAGCCAGCAATTATAGAACTGAACTTTGGCACGTGGGAAGGTCAAAAGCTGACCGCCGTCCCCCGTTCAGAAATGCACGCTTGGATTAGCGACCTCCGCGGATTCCGGTTCCCTGAAGGCGAAAATTTTTACGACATCGACGAGCGAGCCGGAAAATTCTTGGATTCGCTGCCGGACGACGGAGAGTTCTTGTGTATCACACATGCTGGCGTTATCGCCGCCTTGCAGCATTCCCGTTGTGGACTGCCAGACGAGGTTTTTGTCGAAGGGCAGTTCAGTTACTCCATGGTGACGAAATTTGAGTTTAATCGAGACAATGAAGGTCATTACCGTGGAACATTCACGAAGATTCACGACGGAATCCCAATGCCTACGCTGAAGATGGGCTGAGTTAGACGTAACACTATGGGCTGGGAGCGCAAGAAATAATGGATCCTATCGGCACTCAGTGCCTCCAGGATGACAGCTTCGAGGATGACAATGCAGACCTCAATGCTCAAAAATCAAGAGTCATGACAGCTTGGGCACCGCCGGCAAAGTTCGGGAGAAGCGCCATGTGCAGAGGGCTGTCGAAATCGCTCAGGAGAGCATCAACGGCGGCATCGGCAATAGAGTACAAGTAAATTAACACTCCACCCCAAATATACGTATTACGGTTCTTTCTATAATACGTGACACGTTCTGTAATACGTTCGTATTCCTCGGAACCAGGGCTTTCTTTTTCAACCAAGTGCTTACGGTCGAGGTAATAATTGACCATATTTTGCGAGGTGGAAACACTCACGATAGCACCAAGCAGGCCCATATAGACAAGGCCCGCCTTGCCAAAATCGCGATTGAAAATTTGTCCGCCGCCCGGCAAAATAGCCCAAAGAACAGCCGTTTTCATATCGCGGTATTCGGTGCTTCGACAATTATTATTGTACCAGATGCCAAACGTATCGAACATTCCGTAAAGGTGAATGCCGATAAGCCAAGCCATTTCGGCCTTGCGGACATCTTCTTGTTCCATTTTCTTGTCGCTTTGAGCACGAACGCGTTCAAGGAATTCAAGGCGTTTCGAATGATAAGCGGCAATACTGTCGCGAGGGCCTTCAAGCTGCCGCGTTGAAAAATAGCGGACGGAATCTTGGAAAGAACCGGCGCGTTCTAGAAGCCTATCCCGCTGGAAAGAACGGTTGAAAAAGATGTCGTAAATGAGCAAGCCTTCGATGCCCGTCAAGAATCCGCCACGGACATAATGCTCTGTATAATATTGGCCACCGCCAGGAAGCAAGCTGAAAAGCATAGCGTTTTTTAGAGAATTACGCTCCGTCGGGATGTCCCATTCGTTCACGGGGAGCGTATCTATAGCCACAATGCCCGTCTTGCCTCGAACAAGCGGAGTCATGGGTTCTTCTTCATGTTCAATGATAATAGCATCATTTTCATCGTCGTCTGATTCAACGGCCTCAACAGCACGCGTGGAATTCGCAACAGCGTTGCCAATGGACGATTCGCGAAATCTTGCCAGAACCGAATCCGTCGCGACTGAATCACGAGAAGGAGCCACCTTCTTCAGACTATCCACAACAGCCGATGCCGGTACAGGAGTCACCGCAAAAAGAGACGCACAAAGCATCAATAGAGCCGTTATGAGGATTTTCGCTATCATTGAGGGCGAATATAGAAAAAGAGGGTTACTTTAAATAACAAAGATTTAAAAGTTATCTACTTTTTCCTCGCCAAAAGCCGATCTCGGAACAGAGTCCGGGATGACAGCTCCGATGACGAGTGTGCGGGGTAAAAAATTTTCAAGTTTTTACAAAAATGTCTGTTTTTGACATTTAACGTTTCTAACTTATGGGTGTAATGATGAACGAAACAACCAATATCGAACACGAAATTCACGAACTTGCCTTGAAAATCAAGGAAGAACTGATCAAACGCGGCGAGATGATGGCGACGGCGGAATCCTGCACAGGCGGGCTTATCGCATCGAGCATCGTCAACGAAGCGGGTTCTTCTGCAATTTTGAAGGGAGGAATCGTCGCTTACCAGAACGAAGTCAAGCACGACTTGTTGGGAGTAGATAGCGATATTCTCGAAAAGTACGGAGCCGTGAGCGAGCAAACTGTCAAAGCCATGGCCGAAGGCGCCCGCAAAATATTCAACTGCGAATGGGCGGTCGCGACTTCGGGAATAGCCGGCCCAACCGGTGCGGAACCGGGCAAACCGGTCGGTACAGTATGGATGTGTGTCGCCAACAGTTTGCAAAATGAAGCTTTTTACGAAATTTTTACAGGAAACCGTGGACAAATCCGTGAAAAAAGCGTGTTAAAGATAATGGGCAAGCTTCTTTTTTTGTTGAATAACCAAAAAAGCACTTGCACAAAAGTTCACTAATTAGTATATTAACAAAAAAAAAGAAAAAAAACGGAGTCAACAATGGCCAAAAAAACAACAACCCCCACAAGCAACCTTTCCGCCGACAAGGCAAAAGCAGTCGAAGCTGCAATTGCACAAATCGAAAAGAATTATGGTAAAGGTTCCATCATGGCCCTCGGCCAACAGCCGGTCGAAGACATCCCGGTCATCCCGACCGGGTGCATCCAGCTGGACATGGCACTTGGCGTAGGCGGATTCCCCCGCGGACGCATCATCGAAATTTACGGCCCGGAATCTTCCGGTAAGACAACGCTTGCCTTGCATGCGATTGCCGAAGCCCAGAAGCTCGGCGGCGTGGCGGCGTTCATCGACGCAGAACACGCATTCGACGCTGTCTATGCCCGCAAGCTCGGAGTCGATATCGAATCGCTCCTCGTCTCGCAGCCGGACACCGGCGAACAGGCTCTGGACATTGCCGAAACGCTCGTGCGTTCTGGCGCAATCGACATCATTGTCGTCGATTCTGTGGCAGCACTTGTCCCGCAGGCCGAAATCAACGGCGAAATGGGCGACAACCACGTGGGCCTCCAGGCTCGCCTCATGTCGCAGGCCCTCCGCAAGCTCACCGGCATTCTCTCGAAGTCAAACACTTGCATGATTTTCATCAACCAGTTGCGCATGAAGATTGGCGTGATGTTCGGGAACCCGGAAACGACTACCGGCGGTAATGCCTTGAAGTTCTACGCCTCGCAGCGTATCGACATCCGCCGTATCGCGGCCATCAAGAACGGTGAAGAAGTCATCGGCAACCGCACTCGCGTAAAGATTGTGAAGAACAAGGTCGCGGCTCCGTTCACGCAGTGCGAATTCGACATTCTCTACGGCGTGGGCGTTTCTCGCGAAGCATCCATCCTCGACCTCGCTTGCGAACTGGATATCATCCAGAAGAGCGGTTCCTGGTTCAGCTACAACAACGAACGCATTGGCCAGGGTCGCGAAAACACCCGTTTGTTCTTGAAGGACAACGCCGACCTCTGCAACGAAATCGAACAGAAGATTCGCGAAAGCATGAAGGACGTGGAACTCTTCAAGCTGGGCGAAAACGACTCTGTCGATATCGGTGAAGACGGCGAAAGCGAAGTCATGCCGGACGAAGCTTAGGCTTAAACGTACATACCGCCCCCGGCCCTTCGGCAGGCTCAGGGACCTGATAGGCCGGGGCGACAACCGAAGTGGCTGTAGTGGTGTCAAGGTGGCTGATCAGGTTCGCCATTATATCACCAAC
>JAEEGG010015449.1_pt1 | contig 16011 bp, 16 predicted proteins | sample 9134161 | NCBI WGS metagenome assembly JAEEGG01 (sample SAMN16246543, study PRJNA631951) | gut metagenome | biome: gut microbiome; feature: rumen; material: CR-attached | host: Bos | place: Iran: Karaj | collected 2018-10
CAAGCGTCGAAGCCACGGTGTCGTTCATTACTTGTAACCCTCGAAAAGCTTTATGGCGAGCGACTGCAGGCACATCATCGCAGTACTGCGGCGGCTCGCTATCCTTTCCATAGTTTCCTGCACGGTAGCAAGCGCCATCTCGAGCGCATCCGCATCTACCCGCGGGAATGCATCCATGTCCATACCCGCCATGGTATCGGGCAGGCGCACCGCCGCACCGGACTGCTTGCGCAGGATGTCGGCGATAAGGAACGAGAGCACTTCCAAAAAGCCGTTCGCCTCCGAGACCTCGGTCAGGTCGTTTTCTGCAAGCTGCTCGAAAAGGCTGGTGTAGTCGTTCCGGAGGCTCTTCACGACAAAGTCAGAAGCGAGACCGCAAAGCGTCTTTGCGGATTCCAGGTAGAAGAACGCCTTGCCGGGAGAACCGAGCGAAAGCCCTATCACGTCACGGGAAACCTGCTCCTCGTCGGCATCGTCGCCCATCATGCGGAGCGTTTCCTCCTTTACCTCGCTATCCGTCAGAGACGACAGGTGAATCGCCAGGCAACGGGAACGTATAGTCGGGAGCAGCCTCTCGCGCGAGGCTACGGTCAACACGAAGTACGTATCGGGCGGAACCTCCTCAAGCGTCTTGAGGAAGGCGTTCGATGCGGCATCGTTCATGCGGTCCGCTTCCGCGACGATCACCACGCGGGTGCGGTCGCCCTTCATCATGAACGTCGACTTCATGGCGCGGATGAGATTCACCGAAATTTCTGCACCCGCATCAAACATGTCGGTGCGGTACGGATTCTCGACAATCTTCTCGATGTAGCCCTGCTTGATTTCCTGGAGCGTCTTTGCACGGCTACCCGCCTTTACCTCTTCGGCGGACTTGGTCTGCGCCTCGGTGGCCGTAAGCGGGAACACCCAGTTGTCGGCAGCCCCCGGGTCGGCGGCCATCTTGCAGCCGAAGCAATGCCCGCAGGGACGCTCGAACATGTCGGTGCACTGGAGCGCCTTCGAGAGTTCCATGGCAAGCGCCTTCTTGCCTATTCCCGGCGTACCGTCTATGACGACCGCCTGCGGGAACCGGTTCTCGCACAGTGCCGCCATCAGGCGGATGCGCTGACGTTCCTGCGACGCGGGACCATTTAAGCGATACTTGATCATTTCGTCTTCAACCACTGTAGCGGATCCACCGTCTGGGTGCCTTCGCTAACTTGAAAGTACAATTTAATTCCATTTAGGCTCGCGATATCGCCCGCCTCGCCAATTTCTTCACAATTACGCACCTCTTTGCCCTCCTGCACGCGAATGGAGCGCAAATGTCCGTACACGGAATACGTACCGCCCTCGTGCTCGATAATCACGGAAGGGCCGCGCCCGTCGATTTCTGCGACCATCACGACAGTCCCTGCCGCAGCGGCGCGTATGGCTGCCCCGCGCTTGCCGCGAATCTCTACACCCAGGTTACGCGTGGCGATATGCAATACCGGGTGTTCCTGCAGGCCATAGTTGCTTATGATTTCGCCCTCCAGCGGCATGCACTTCGGCCCCTTGACCGAACCCGCAATGGTCTTCTTGGGTTTCTCCACGACCTTCTTTTCTTTCTGCTTTTTCTGCTTCGCCTTCCGGGCAGCCTCGGCCTTCTTCGCTTCCTCGATTTCCTTCTTACGCTTCGCTTCCAACTTCGCGATAAGGGCCTGCATCACCTTCTGGTTGCGTTCAAATTCCTGCAGGGCACGCTGTTGCATCGCCTTGTCGTGCTTGAGGCTCATGAGCATCTGTTCCTGGTTGCTCATCTGGCTTACGAGCCCCTTCTCTTCCCTAGCCTTCTTTTCGCGCAGGCCGTTCAGTTCCAGCAGGTGCTCTTCCGCCTCGCGCTTCTTCTCGTCGCGTTCCGTGACCATCGCCGTCAGGGTCTCTACCTGCACACGGTCCTCGTTCAGCACGTGATGCACCCAGTACGCCTGCCGCCTCGGGTTCCCTTCACGCGAGAGCAGCCGGTACAGCACCTCCGCCTCGCTGTAGCGCCCGTTCACATACAACTTGCGGATACGCACCTTCATGGCTTCCTTACGTATATGGATCTTGTTGTCGAGGGAATCAATATCGCGCTTGAGCTGTTCCACCGCCTGCTGTACGAGTTTTTCGTTTTTTGAAAGTTCAGTGATGTAGACGCGGGTCTGGTTCAGGTTCTGGTCCAGAAGCGAAATCGTATTGAGCACACCCTTCTCTTCTGTTTCCAAAAGCACAAGTTCCTCGCGCTTTTTCGCAAGATCGGACTCAAGCTTTTTCAAGGCAGTGCGCTGTTCCTTGATCTGGGCATCCGTCTTTTTCGGGGCTGCACCCGCAAGGCCTACAAGCAAGCAAAGAAATACGACCAGCAGACGCATGGGCTATTCCCGTTCGCTCCGTTTTGCAAGCAAGAATTCCTGAACGGTGCGGTAGCTGAAATATGCGGAGACGAGCGTGACCAGGCAGACCACGAGGCCAAGGAGGGCCCAGAGCCCGCCGATGTTTTCGCCCACAAGGGGAATCGCGCGACCGATGGACTCGATAATGACCAGGAGGAGCGACACGGCAAGGCCGCTCCCGACAAGGCCCTGCATCATGCCCTCGAGCACGAACGGGAACTCGATAAAGAAGGGACTTCCGCCAGCGTACTTCATATTCTCGACCAGGAGCTTACGCGAAAGGAGCGATAGGCGCACCGAATTGCAGATAATGAGCGAGAGCGTAACGAGCAGCAACAGACTCAGGCACACAGGCCAGAACACCATCCTGAACTTCCATTCCGAAACGCGGGTCGCCCAGTCCACCGGTGCCTGCACTTCCTCGAAGTATTCCGTGCGAGAGAGGGCCGCAATGAATTCCGTAAGGTCTGCCGGATTCTGGTTTCCCGGCACAAGAGTCACGCGGAAAAACGGCGGTATGGGGTTCTCGTCCACAAGGTCGAGCATCTCTCCCGAAAAGTGCCTGCGGAAATCGGCAAGCGCCGAATCTGCGCTCACGAACTCGACACTATCCACGCCCCTAAAGTGTTCCAGCATCTGCCTGACCGTCTGTACCGAATCCTCGCTTACAGTCTCGGGCAGGAATGCCTCGACCGTATAGAGTGAACTTTCGACAGAAAGCACGCGGAAAACGCCCCCGAGTACGGTAAGGGATGCCGCCAGAAGGAGCGAGCACAGGAAAATGGTCAGGAGCGACGGCAAAATAACCGTGCGATGCTGCTTCCATCCACGAAAAGATTCCGATATTAAGTACCCGAGTTGTCCGAACACGCGTTGAATATAACTAAATTTTCAATGCTTCACGGGGCATCTATGAAACATATCGCACTAAAGATTACAGCGTTCATATTCGGGATTGCACTATGGCTTTACGTCGTGTCGCTCAACACGTTCAAGGTTGAGCTGGATGTCCCCGTGCGTCTCGTAAAACTCCCCGAGATGCTCGCTATAGCCTCGAAGCCCCCGCACACCATGCGTGTCACCCTGGAAGGTGCCCCGTTTGACCTCATGCGCCTGCGTTCCAAGATCATGCAGAACGACACGACTGCGGCAGCCATCATCGTCGACCTCCAGGACGCCGAACTTGGCGCCACGCGCAAGCAGATCGGCGAAAAGAACTTCTCGGCCCCCGGTTTTACAAACATCAAATTCATCGAACCCGATAATCAGCTCCTGTTTATCGACCTCGACCTAGATACGAAAATTGACCGCAACGTTCCCGTGCACTCCATGGCAACATTCGATGCGGCTACCGGCTACCTGCTCACCGACGAGCCCAAGCTCGACCCCGACTTCATTACCGTTTCCGGCGCAAGGAACGTCATCACGCGCATCATCGAAATCCCGACCGACTCCGTATCGTTCAGCGGCCTCGTACACGACACGACGTACTCCATCCCGCTCGACTTCGAGCAGTTCCCTGCGCACGTATCACCGGGCGACTCACTCGTAAAGATTTCCGTGAACATCCAGAAAATCGGCAAGAAGTTCTACCGCGATATTCCGGTGCAGCTTATCGGCATGTACGACCACGAATCGTACAAGTTAAACCCGTCCAGCGTCTCCGTCGAAATAACCGGCGGCGAAGGCACGCTCGATTCCATCAGCAACACGAGCATTGAACTGTTCGTAGAATTCAACCGCTTCCAAATCGAAGACGTCGACAGCCTCACGCCCACCGTAAAACTCACGCTCCCCTCGGGCGTAAACCGCGAGATGTCCATCAAGGCCATACAGCTCTCGCCCGACAAGGTGTCGCTGCAAGATATAAAGAAACTCGCCGCTCCCGCCGATTCGCTCGACGAGGATGCCGAGGAGAAGCTTGAATGATTTGGCTCGGAATTGAATCCAGTTGTGACGAGACCGCCTGCGCCGTACTGCAGGACGACCCCCTCAAGGTACTCTCGAACCCGCTCTACAGCCAGATAGACGAACACGCGCTCTACGGCGGCGTCGTTCCCGAAATCGCAGCCCGCGCACACCTGCAGAAGATTGCCCCCATCGCGGAGGCCGCAGTCAAGGAAGCGGGTATCGAACTCAAGGACATCGACGCGATTGCCTACACCACGGGCCCGGGCCTCATGGGGCCGCTCCTTGTAGGCGCAAGCTTCGCAAGGGGGCTTGCCCGCGACCTGAATATCCCGGCATACGGCATCAACCACCTCGAGGGCCATCTCGCAGCCGCATGGCTCAGCAACCCGGATATCGAGCCGCCGTTCCTCACGCTCACCGTATCGGGCGGGCACACGGAACTCGTGATGGAAGAACCCGGATTCAAGTACACGAGCATCGGACGCACCCGCGACGACGCCGCAGGCGAAGCGTTCGACAAGTGCGGCAAACTGCTCGGCCTCAAGTACCCCGCAGGGGCAACCATCAGCAGGCTCGGCCAAAACGGCAACCGCAAGTTCGTCGAATTCCCGAGGGCGCTCCACTCGCACGACAACTGCGAATTCTCGTTCAGCGGGCTCAAGACCGCAGTGCTGCGCTACACCGAGACGCACGACCCGGAATATATCCAGAAAAACCTGGGCGACATCTGCGCCTCGCTGGAAGATGCAATCGTCGGGAGCCTTGTGGAAAAAACAATCAACGCGCTCAAGAAGACCCGCATGAAGACGCTCGTCGTCGGTGGCGGGGTAAGCGCGAACGCATGGCTGCGCAACCGCCTGCAGGACTACTGCAGCAGACACGGAATCCGGTTCTGCATCCCGGACAGGAGCCTCAGCACCGACAACGGGGCGATGATTGCCGCAGCAGCCATCAGGCGCAACAAGCAAGGGCTCCTCAAGTCCATCGACGTGGTAAAGCCCTGGATGCCGCTCGCACTCTAGCCCCCTAGTGCCGGCGGAAAATGCGATTTTTATCACAGGCACGCAGAAATAACTTTTCTTTTATCCTAAATGATGTTATATTGTGGATATGATTTTCGGGAAAGTACATAAGACGTTCGCATTTGCCGGTGCCACCCTGTGTGCACTCGCACTTGGCGCATTTGCCGAAGAGCCTCCCCAGGATCTCTCGAAAGGCGTGAGCGACGCACAGATTTTCCGTCCCGAAAAGCGCGAAACGAAGGTCGAGCTCGTCGATTCCAGCAAGGCAAATTCCATACACCTGAACGTCGACATCTTCGGTAGCCTGGACGTGCAGTCGTACTACATCCTGTGGGACCGCATGGAAATCTCCGATGACCTGAAGAAGATGATGACGACCCGCGATTTTGCCCGCGACGAGTTCTTTATGCAGAACATCGACCGCGAGCAGTTCGAACAGGAACGCATGCTGCAGCTCTTCGAAGACCGCAAGCGTGAATTCTTCACAATCTTCCCCGAAGAAGCCCTCAAGGAACTGCAGGAGCAGAAGGAAGACGAGGAGTAAGCCCGATTCGTCATCCCCGGCTTGTCCGGGGATCTTCACTTGAATATGTTTTCTCGCGAACGTAATTTTAATGAGTGGCACCTGTGCGGATTTGGCGACGCACCCGCATTTCTCTTCGACACCCTGGAAAGCACGCATAGCCTGATGAAGGCACGCGCTGCTGCAGGCGAAATCGTTCCCGGCACGCTCATTGTCGCCGACACGCAGACGGCTGGACGCGGGCGCCACGAACGCACATGGGCCTCCCCCGCCGGCAAAAACATCTACTTCAATATCCTCATCCCGCTGGACGGGATTCCACTTGCATCGGCCCCGCAAATCACGCAGGTTGCATCGCTCACATTCGCCGAAGTATTCCGCGACCTGCAAGAAAGTTCCAACGCGCAGGGACTCGGCAACACGGCCATCGGGCAGGTTTCAGTCAAGTGGCCGAACGACATCCTGTGCGGCAAGCACAAGTTCTGCGGGATACTCGCTGAATTAGTTTATATAAAATCCGCAGCGTCGGGTTCCGCGCCGCAACCCGCCATCAGCATGGGGGTAGGCATCAACGTGAACAGCGACCCCGCAGACTACGCTCACCTCGGGCGCGCCGTCACCACCCTCAGGGATATCTGCGGGCAAAGCGTCAACCGCGAAAAACTGCTGCAGTCGCTTATCGCAAGCCTGGAACGCGCCATCGGGCAGTTCCGCGCCTTCGGGATATCGCCGTGGGTCGCCGCTTGGCGCAAGATGGACCAGTTTATAGGCGCCCGCGGGACTGTCGTCGTGAACAACCATTGCACCGATGAAAACCGTGACAGCGGCACAAGCGCCATAAAGAAAACAGGCCGCATCATCGACATGAACGCCGATGGCAGCCTGCTATTCGAATGCGACGACGGGACTATGGAAGTGGTCTACAGCGCCGATTTGGAAGTGTAACTACTTATCTTTCACACACCGGACGGGGAATCTGTAGTTACTAGCATCAGGTTCATCTAGAGTATCAATTTTAACACTTTCTCCTGGTTTAAGATATATTCTTCCCATATTTTCCAACCAGAAATATTCATATTCGCCTTTTCCCTCCGAGTAATATTCAGCATTTTCCAAATCATAAATATATTGTCCGTCATAAGTTAAAGCCAACATCTTAAAACCGTTCTGATCCTTCATCAACGCATTCCAATCTTCCTTGGTCGCCATATGGTAGCCCTCCGGACAAGCGCTCAATGCATTCGAATATGAATAATGACAGGGTGTTCTATAATTATTGCATACGTCACTTCCCTTTTGATATTTCAGATTCTCTTTAAACCATATATCGCTGCCAATCGCCACCAAATTATATGTTACATTGAAATAATCACGCGTATCCTTAAAAGACGCCTTGCCGTTATATTTATAAGTATTCGTATCTTCACTATTCCTTTTCAAGTTAGTAGGGACACTTTCCTGAAACGGGCCAACCGTAATTTTTGAACACGTTGGAACATAACCTTTAAATGGAGACTGGCCCTTTTTCTCGCCATTGGCATATACATCAACTACTATCGGCTCGCCGTTTTGATTGACAACAGTCAAGTCCAGAATACTCTGCGAAACCTCCATAGGTACATCGATAATATGTTCTTGCCCGCCTTTGTTGAAGCCTACCATGACGTCAAGCGGTTCATAGCATTTATGTTTTAAGGAAACCTTGTGTTTAACAAAATCAGGAACAATAATAGATTCATACTCATCCTTTGTCTTTTTCTTACGGTCAAAGGTAACTTCTAGGTCCTCAATTCTTCCAATTCCTTCGGTCAGTTTAGGCGCAATCTTCAATTTGCCAAAAGTCGGGACCAAGTTAACCTTGACAACCTGATTATTATCCTTGATTGTCTCTTTCTTTGTTTGTGGAGCATAGAGCTTCAACGAAAAAGAAAATGTATGTTCACCTTCTTCAAGCGTTATTGAGCAAGGAGTCTCAGGGCAGTCCGCAACAACATCATCAATCGACAAGCTGGCCCCATCAGGAACACTTTCAATTCTTACAACCTTTTTCTGCAAAAATTTTTGATTCAAGAACTCATTTGTGCCATTGCCTACCACCTGTACTCCCGACCAAGGTTTTCTGACTATTTTCTCGTATAAAATCGGAGTTTTCTCTGCAATATCCTTTTCAAAATCACTCATACTGGACTGTCTCAAAAAGGCAGACCCCACAATACCTCCGTCAGAAACATCATACACAACAATACTTAAGGAATAATCAACATCTTTTTCCACAACAGACGAAACGATATAATCTACGTTAATTTTTTTCCCAATATCAACGGCACACTCATCTTTGCAATCTTCTAAAGACTCTGTCGCCGGAAGCCGACTCTTAAAAAGATCCTTATCCATAATTTTATAATTCGATTTTTCTTTATTGAAAAAATCTAATGCTTCCGTACGGATTTTATTCGTTATATTTCTTTTGGATGTCGCCTCTATCTTCTTGTCGCCAATCGTTTCAAGAATGGCAATCAACGTGCCATCGGCAAAGGCGCTAGAGAAAGCCAGCACCGACAGGATTATGACGATTTGAATTCTTCTAAGCATTTTATTTACCTGCTATTTTTTCTATAAAGTCATTTCCCTCTTTGCCTATCAGCAGCAGAGGTTTCAAATTCTTGTCCAAAACGAGGGTCCTGGGTAAAACCATCTGTTTCGTTTCTTCCCAAATGCCAAAATCTACAAGTAAGCGATTGTGCGGATCCAAAGTTCCAGCAAAAGATGCGAGTCCAAGATTCTTCAAGTACTGACGAACTTTATCATTAGATTCCTTTTCACCCACATTGGCAAGAATCACCTTGACCCTCTTCTCTTCAAGATAATCTTTCTTCGACGCTATCTGCGTCAAACCGTTACGGCAATAGACACACCATGTTGCATAATATACGATGGCGACTCGGTCATAGCCTTTGGACACCGCCCTTAAAGAGTCCTTGGAAAACGGAATGAGATCATCACGGATATCCCGAGCCAAAAAAACGGGCAGGGAATCCCTTAGCACCGGCGGCAACTCCAGTTGTTCCGATTCTTCCGCATGCACCGGGACCAAAAGGAGGGCCCCCATCAAAAAAAACATCCCGCGCCACATCATAGTTCCCACTCCCTGAGCAGGTTTTTCAGTTCAGACGGAATTTGCAGGGGAGTCTTCTTCAAAATGACGCCTTCCAATTCTTTTTCATCTTTATCGTCGGGCCTGTCCACCATGGCGGACAGTTTTACCTCGGTCGAATATAGACCTTTTCCGGAGCACGTGCGCACGTCTATTTTTATCGGAATGGAACACACATTTCCAACACCAGAATCGCTGCAACCCGGCGATCCCTGATTGAAATCGATAACTATGCCATGATGGCAAGCATCACCACCCTTCTTCACCTCACTTTCATCAAGAATTTGGCGCACAAAGCTGGCGTATACCGCACTTTCGCGGTTCGCGTTCAGGTAAATCGTGTATTCTGCCCTGAAGCGGCTAAAGTCCCTCTGCATCTCGAGATACTCCCGGTTCCGCAAATCAAAGCCCGTATTTGACGGGTCAATTCCCTTCACGAAGGAACCATAATAAAAGAATTTCTCATAAATGGAATCGGCATCGGTTACCGCATTCATTTTCCTATACGGTTCATCCGCCTTGTATTCTTCTATCGAACGGGACAGCAATTTTTCGTACTTCTCGTAGTTCGGCCAATAGGGCTTTATCGCATCCGAGCGATGCATGCACGCAACGACCGCCGTCTCGCCACCCCTTTTCAGTTCCTTGATGACATGCACATCCTGAAGGTTTTCAACCTTTACCGTTATGGTGGAATTAACGTCGTACGAAGAAGACAGGTTCTCCTGCCCGGAGGTATCCCTTAGGCTCGTCTTCCTCGACTGGCTCACCACGTGAACCGAACTGCTTATTTGCCGCCCAATCTCCCCAACAGCGTAGTGCAGCGCCCTGCTGTAGTTTTCGCCAAAGCCCACGGCCCTCAAGTCCGTAAGCGAAGGACATTTGACCTGTTCTATTTCAGAATTTTCCTGGTTCGACTTCACATCGACGTAAGACTGCGTTGCGCAGCCAACACATAGAAGTAAAAGACATGTAAGGAAAATTCTAGTCAACAAAAAACCATTACTTTGTTTCCAGCATCTTCTTGTAGGCTTCAGCAGCCTTTTCCAAATGGGCCTGCATCTCGCCAGCCTGGATATAAATCCTGAAGCTCTCTTCGATTGTTGAATCGGCAGCCGCCTGTTGCATAGCCGTCTTGACTATTTCGGGGTTCATTGCAGAAAGCGAATAAATCTTGTACAGGCCTTCGGCTTCGCTAAACTGGGTGATGGTCTTGTACACAACAATCCCGGAAACCTCGCCCATGGCAACGCTAACCGTCATATCTTCCCAGATGCGAGCGCTTTCGCCATTGATATTGGCCGCATACTGGTCCTTGAGGCGTGCGATGTAGCTCTTGAGGGAAACCTGGACCGCGGTCTGGGCTTCGTCTATCGACTGGGTGCGGGCAATCATCTCGTCGCTGGACTGTCCTATGCCTATTCCACAGGGGATGCCGTGCTCGTCAAAATCGGCCTTGAGCTTTTCCAGATCGGCAGTGGGTGTAGAGGCCTTTGTATAGCCGTTAGGAGAAGGACCTGCACAGGCAGCCAATAGAGCAGCAATGGCACAGGCAGTAAGGATCTTGACGAAATTCTTCATGATATGTCCTTTTTTATTTGAAATAGCACCGACGCACATGCATCGCGCTTTGTAAAAATAAGAAAACGAATTTAAAAAGTCAACAATAAAATACACTTTCCGTAAGCATTCCTATTTTGACGTAAAAACGCCGTTTCTGCGAAAAAAAAACGCCTATTTCCGCTTACTCTTAAAATACATACTCCCGATGAGCGACACGGCAAGCACCACAATCATCGCGGTAAGCCCCATCTCGGCAAGCGGGGTCTTGTCACCCGCAATTCCCGATTCTATAAGAATCACGAACACGACGGCAATCACCGCGCCCACGGTTCCCATCTGCTGGAACATCTTGATCTTGTCTTCGGTCGTGAACTTTCCGTCCGTCTTCTTAATAAAGGGCATTGACGTCACCTCCCATGCAAATCCACACGATGAGCCCCGCCATCACGAGCACGCTTATCGCGACATTCGCCAGAAAGAAGTCGCGGTTCATGGCATCGAGGTCATCGGATTTTCTGAACAAATGAATATACAGGACGGCGGCGGCCATAAGTCCCGTCACCACCCACCAGGGAATTCCCATGTTCCACACGAACCCGAACGCGACGCAGAGCGCGAGCATGGCAATGTGGCTCCAGAAGGCAATCTGCAGGGAGCGCTTGCGGCCAAAACGCGCGGGCACGGAATGCAGTCCCATCTGGCGGTCGATTTCCTCGTCCTGCGTGGCATAGATAATGTCGAAGCCGCCCATCCAGAGCATGAGAATCACGAGCAGGAATATCGGGAACACCGCAAACTCGCCCCGAATGGCAATCCAGGCGCCGAGCGGGCTCATCCCTATCGCAAACCCGAGGAACCAGTGGCATAGCCAGCTAAAACGCTTCCAGTAGGAATAGGAAAGCAGGAGCAACCATACAGGGAGCGCAAGCATTCCCGCGAGGGGCTGCAGCAGGAACGCGAACGTCACGAACAACACTCCGTTTATGGCAAGGAACGCGATTACCGATTTTTTCGAAAGGCGGCCCGCAGGCAAATGGCGCTTCGCCGTGCGCGGGTTCTTCGCGTCGATATCGGCGTCGGCAATGCGGTTGAAACTCATCGCGCTGTTGCGAGCGGTCACCATGCAGCCGACAATCAGGAGCACGATGCGCGCAGTCTCGGCGGCAGTCATGTCGCGGAACCCGTTCGCCGCCACCCACATGGAACCGAGCGCGAAAGGCATCGCAAAAAGCGAGTGGCTAAAGCGCACCATGTGCCCGAATTCAAGAATCTTCTTCAGCATATAGGGCCCCCGAGCGCATTTTGCGACCCGCCATCCGCGGGCAATTCCTGACTGGCATTTCCGTTCCAGGGCTTTACAATCCCGGCGCAGTCCTCCGCTGAAGCCGCACCCAGATGTTTCAGGATTTTCGCAACGACGGTATCTACCAGTTCCTCGATGGTCGCAGGCCTGCTATAGAACTGCGGCGAGGCGGGAATCACCACGGCACCCGCGCGGGTCACGCGTTCCATGTTCTCGATGTGGATGAGGTTGTAGGGCATCTCCCGCGGGACTATCACCAGCGAGCGGCGCTCCTTCAGGCAAACATCCGCCGTACGCACCAGCAGGTTGTCCGAGGTCCCCGCAGCGATGCGCCCGAGCGTGCCCATGGAACACGGCACCACCGCCATGCCCGCATAGTCGGCAGAACCGCTCGCGCATTCCGCAAAGAAATCATCCACGTCATAGCGCTTGTCGGCAAAACCGTAGAGCGATTCCTGCCCCTCGAACTTTACCACATCATGGCCAGGCGCCGTCACCACAAGCGAAACCTCATGGCCAAGGCGCTTCAAGTGCATCGCCGTGCGCGTCGCATATATCGCCCCGCTTGCACCTGTCACCCCGAGGATAAAACGGCTCATTTACGCCTCCTGAGCAGCACGCGGTACGCCACCCCGAAAAAGCAGGGCTTCACATGCACAAGTTCAAACCCGTTCCTTTCCGCAAGCGCCACGAAGTCCGCCACCGGCAAAAAACGGATAATGGAATTCACCAGGTATTCATACGCATCGCGCTTGCTGAAGAACGCTCCCAGCACCGGGATAAACAGCGGGGCGAGCACCTTGTAGAAAAACTTGTTGAACACATTGCGCGGAGAAAAGAATTCAAGCACCTGCAGGTAGCCGCCATCCGCGAGCACACGCGCGGATTCCTTCAGGCCGCCCTCCGCATCGGGCAGATTGCGCATCCCGAAACCGTTCAGAATCACGTCGAACGAGCCATCCGCAAACGGCATCTTCATCGCATCGAGTTGCACGGGAGCAGCCGCAGTATCCTTGCCCGCGGCACCCTTCAGCATGCCGTAAGAAAAATCGCCCAAGATGGCGACATCCTGCACGCCGTTAAACTTCTCGTACGTTACCGCAAAGTCGCCCGTGCCGCCACACAAGTCAAGCAGGCGTTTCCCGGGGCACATCCGCCGAATCTCGCGGCAACACGCACGGCGCCACAAAATATCCTGGCCACAACTCAAAAAGTGGTTCAGGAAATCGTAGCGGTTCGCGATACCGTCGAACATCTTGCGCACGGGGCTCATCATGCATCCAAATTTAGAAATATTGTGAACCGAAGGCGGTTCGTACTAACGAACCGTCGTAGGCGAGAGCGAGCGAGTAACCGGAGGTCTTGAAATCCGAAACGTCGAGCGAGCGGTATGAAAAGCGCGGGCATCTAGCCCGCGCAAATCCATAGTCAAGTGAAAAACTACTTGAAGTTGGCCGTAATCGTCGAGCCTTCCGCAATCGGCACGAGATGCGGGTTGTCGGTAGAACCGTCAGACCAGCCCGTGAAAACGGAGCCCGCGGCAGGAACTGCAGTCAATTCCATATTGAGGCCGCTGAAGAACTTGCCCGTGTACTTGGTGGACGTAGATGTGCTACCGGGCAGCACCATCCCTTCCATCAGCACGGAACCGTTACCATTCGAAGAGATCGTCATGGAAACAGTGCTACCGACACCGAATTCTTCCTGGTATTCCTGGAGGACCTTGCTGTCGCGTGCCTGGGTCCATTCCTTGAGGCAGCTACCCTTCCTGTCGAATCCATGCCCGCAGGAGTTCTGGTAGTACTGTTCGGCCTGGTGGAACTTTTCAAGGTCACGGTCCATCTCGCTATCCACGAGGGTCGAAACCATATTGTCAATGACCTTCGCAAAGTTGCTTGCATTCAGGTACTGCTGCCACATCACCGTCGTGTGGTTCAGGAACAGACGCTTGAAGTTCTCGTTCTTCATCAAGCTGATATAGAGGTTCGCAAAGCAGCCCACATCCTTGCAGGGCTTGTTTCCGCCACCCTTCTTGATCCAGGCAAACATGTTGTTGCTCTGGCTAAATTCACCGCCATTCACGCCCCACATCCAGTCAAAGCCATGGTCAACGTCATAGACCATAAACTTCCAGGGCTGTTCCGGGCTACGCCAGGCACGCACGTTGTTGTTCGGCCAGTCACCGTTGTGGAAGTAGATTTCCGCAATCATGTAATCGGCGTAGTTCGCAACGTCAAGAAGAGCCTTTGCCGCTTCATAGTTGGCGTCGACACTCATGTCATTATTACCAACGAACTGCAGCATCGACAGGTAATTGTCAATGGAGCCATCGCCGCTTGCCGTAATCTTTTCCGCACTGCCGAGATGCTTGACCATTTCCACCGTGTTGTCGTCAATACCATAGTTGGTCTGCACGTAACCGCGGTTATAGCGTTCGCGCATGTCATGAATGCCGTAGTACTCGCCGTTATAGAACACGACAACCTGGCGGCTACGCTGGTAATCCACGTGGCTTCCTTCAAGAACCGCGCCAGCGACGGCATCTGCAATGTAGTCACTCACGTAACGGTTACCATTGTTGCGGAGGTTGAAAGCCTTGAATACGGAATCGGACTTGCGTGTTTCGAACAGCGGGTACTTCAGACGGCCATCCTGGTATTCCTCGTGCATCGCGATGGCGACGGACTTCTTATTGTTCAGGCGGCTCCAGCCACCCATGAGGGAGATTCCAGCCTCGATATCCCATGCGGACTTGTCAGAGGCACTGCCCTTCGGGAAGTATTCGACATGGACCGGGAATTCCTGATCTTCGTACAATCCCGCAGGAGCGCCATCGGGGTTACTTGCACTCGTCTTGATGTAGGCCTTCTGGAAGAATTCCGGATTCACGCTAACCGCCACAACCGGCATGGCGACGGATTCACCGATGAAGAACGTCTTCGTGACCACCTGCGTGGTAAGGGCGCCGTCCTTGAACACGGAGCAGCGGAGCGGTCCGCTCTTGGAAATCGTAATCGGGCTATTGAATTCCTGCGAGTTCTTCGTCGGGATGGAACCATCCTGCGTGCAGCGCAGCTTCACGCCGCTCGGCACTTGCGGAGGATTGACAGTCACCGGGTCATTGTAGAAACCGCCCTTCAACTGGCTCAAATCAAGAGCCGGAGCGAGATTGTCGTAGGCATTGGAATTCGTATTGGGAGCTTCGGGCGTCGGCTTGTCAAAGTATTTCCAGATGCCGCCATCGGTAATACCCCAGCTCACGTCGCCAACAGTAATCTCCGGGAACTGGACCGAGTCACGAATCCCAAGACGAGGGTCGATCAGGTAGACAGAACCGCCGCTCTTGTCCATTTTCCAGTTGGTATGGGTGCGTGCATGGTTAGACCCGTTATCGCTCGGAGTTACAGAAGGAGTATTCTTCTTATCGCAGAATACAATACGGAAGGACTTTGCCGCAATGAGTTCGTCGCCAAAAACCCACTTGCGCGGGTCATTCAGGTTTTCCACCAGCGCATACCCCTTGAGGTTTGCAGCTTGGTCGCCCGCGTTGTAGATTTCAACCCACGCAGGATCGCTACCGGACTCATCCAGCCAGGTAAGGTTGATCGGCGTAATTTCAGTTATACGCAGGGCAGAATTTCCGACCCAATGGAGAGTATCGGAAGAAGACTCGTAAATCGTGTCAATGACAGTTATCGTATCTCCCTGATCATTGATCGTGCGTATGGTATCCGGCTTCTTGACATCAATAGTCGTGTCCCCGTTTGGTTTCACAACGATAATCGTATCCGAGGGGGACTGACCTCCCTGCGGAACTATCGGATCAGAGGAAGAACCGTCGTCTCCACAGGCACAGAAGCCACAAACCAGGATTCCGGCGACAAAAAAGTTCCTGATATGGTTGTATTGACGCATAATTAGCCTTTCTAAAAGTTTAATACAAGCAAAGCCCACGCCCTGCACATACACCCATCATACATCCTACCCTAAATTTAGAAGAATATTCGGAAAAATCAAAATTTTTTCGGTAATATTCTATTTACCCTTGACAAATATCACGTTTTCTTCTATCTTTGGCTTACCAAATGGTTCTGTAGCTCAGTTGGTAGAGCAGTGGACTGAAAATCCGCGTGTCG
>JAEEGG010015450.1_pt1 | contig 16011 bp, 17 predicted proteins | sample 9134161 | NCBI WGS metagenome assembly JAEEGG01 (sample SAMN16246543, study PRJNA631951) | gut metagenome | biome: gut microbiome; feature: rumen; material: CR-attached | host: Bos | place: Iran: Karaj | collected 2018-10
CAAGTGCCTAGAGCGCTTAAAAGTATTGGCAAAGCGCCTGAATATCGCTATAATGGTTGTGAGTTGTCTGTATCAAGGAAATAAAGCTTTTTATAGTTTTCCAAAGTTTTCTCATCATCGAGAGTATCAGACAATACGTCAGTTTGCAGACTGGTCTTTCTATATTTATCGGACTGACAAATATCTATCGCGTATATTTAGTCAGACCGACAATGCTGTTAGTATCGGTCATGTAGAAATAGCGAACCATAATACTAATAAATCGGGACTTGCTGTTCTGGAATATGACAAAAGGTGTATGCGGTTCAGTAATCATTCTAGGGATAATAACCAGAGTTAACTATGCCGAAGATTGAGCGTTGGATTGTTGAAGGGAACTATATATACCTGTTGACTCCAAATAATCAATAATGTATTTCTTTACATATCTAGTCAGAGATGGCTGCATTCTTGCTATAAATAAAACTGAGGATACATCAGTATCCTCAGAGTGTCCACTCAGTCCAATAGAGCCAAGTATTACCCTCACACGTAACTATTGAGTGGCTATGCCTTATATAAGTATATTTCTGCTGCAAAGGTACATCTTTTTTTCGAAAGCTCAAAGTGCTTGTTGTAAAAATAGGGAAATATATATGTTTTTTTGCAGTAAATGAATCTGCTATTTCAGAAACTCAATGAACTTGAAAGCATCGGCGGAGAGGGTATAATCCAACTTGCCGGTGTCGCGGAGTTCCATCAAAAGGCGACCCAGGAGGTTCGGACCAACGTAGTTTCCATCTTGCAGTTTCACGCCCCATGCATCAGGCTCTTTCTTTCTAAAGCCAGATTGGTCTTCAACAATATATTTGCCCTTTGAACGATTCAACTCCTGACGGAACTCCTCACTCTGTTCATATTTCATAGTGAGACAGTACTTCATAGCATCGATAATCATCTTGCCCCAGTCTTCACGGCGATGCGTTTTTTCCCAATGCTTGGTGGTCATCTTGGGATTAATGGCGTTATAGACTGCCTTTACAGGTTCCTCGTCTTTGAACTTCATTAACTGGAAAAGACGTTCGCTAGTGTCAAAGGTGATACCATCTACAGCGATGGGCGTATGTCCAAAGTTGCAGAGGACTCCCCATTCCTCATCTGTTTTGTGAATTCTTACGCACTTTGCAACAGGATAGGTCTGTATACCCCAATACTCAGGATAGTTGTCGCGAATAAACCTAGCTATACTATAGAAACTCATAATCGTTGTTCTTAAAAACTGTCTAATGGGATTTCAACTTGGGAACCTTCGATGAACTTGTGGCTCTTTGGGTCGATTTCAACCTTGTCGATGCGGACAATACGGATCTTGTCAACATTGAGCACTACACGATTGGTGAGTCCATCGGGTTTTGTTTGAGCTTGTGGCCAAGCGAAGTACTCCAGACCTATTTCACGGAAGAACTTGGCTGCAGCCATTTCTGCATTGAGGTCGGCTTTGTCTGTAAGTTGCTTTACAGTTCCTGTTTTGCCTGTCAGTCGGTTTCCAACGTACTTGCGAAAAAGTTTGCCAACAGCACGTGCTTCGGTAGGAATCTGCTCGCCAAGTGCTTTCTCCGTACGTTCGATGATAGAAGGATGGACGGGACGAACTGAGAACAGGTGGTTATCTTCTGTCATATCGGGAATCTCCAAAGTGTAGACATAGTGGTCAGGACAGTCGGGACGACTCTTGTTGAAAGAATAGTTGCCTCCTGAAGTGTAGGATTCTGTGACATAAGTGCCATAGCCGAACTTGGCCTTACCATCACCCTCAAGGGCGTGTGAGTTGTCAAACTGGTGAAATAATCTGGTTGTGCCGTGATAGAATGTCTCCATATGCTTGTTGTCTTTAAATGATTGCCTGTTTATTCAAATCGTCCGAATAGTTGGTAGAAAGGAGCATAGTCGCCTTCTTCCTCAACCTTTTTACGTGCAGAGCCCTTACCCTCGAGCAGGGCGAAGACAACGGTGTGGAATTTGCCACGGAACTCATTCTCCTGTAGTACTTCTCTAAAGTAAACTGCGACGAGTTCGGGTTTGAGTTGAAAGACTCCACAGCCGAATGCTCCAAGGACGATAGAGTCGTGGCCATTGAGCAGGGCGATGCGATAGATGGTACGGATCTTATCTAACATCACCTGTTTCCCTTCTGGGGTAAAACCGCCATCAGCAGAGCGATATTCCAGGTTGTTGGTCTTGTGACCGGATTTGAAATTCAGAGCCGCGACAGATATGATGGAGGTCTGGAAAGGTTCCTCACGCAAGGCGAAACCAGTTTGACCGTTATCTCTGAACACTGTGACATTCGGTGAGTAGATGCCGCCGAAATGGATGTCCATGGGGTAGGCGGGGGCTGGTCGAAGAGGTACACCCGCCTTTCCTGCCCACATCTTATTATAATATTGATACAAAGTGAGTGAGAGTGTGGAAGCACGACAGAGGCTCTCCTCCTGAGCACCTGAGCCGCTATTATACATGCCGCAGGCGTGATAGGCATCGGCAAGATTCAGTACTGCGGGATTCAAACCACGGTCGATTAAGGTTTTTGCTACTACCAGACAGTCCTCGTTGGCACAACCAGTTTGAACAACATTGAAGCGTGAAGGAACTTCTGCTGCAGAGACTGCCACGCGATAGACCTTGGTGTTATCGAGAAGTTGCTGGCGCGACCCCATCAGATCTACGTTTTTCCCAGAAGGTGCTTCATACTGCCAGGTCTTGAAAATTTCAAGATTGTGTTTGTAAACGTCAGAGCGGACTGCTCCAAAGGCGAAACGCCCACCGGTCTGCATACGGAAGAGTGCTTGTTGGGCATCCCAACTCAGTGTGTTGAATCTTGCCTCTTTTTTCTCTTTATCAGACTCTTTGGCCGCCATGTAGTCGGCATTATGGATAAGTTGACAGAAGGGGTCTTGCATGGCGATGGCATATTCTTCGGGGTAGTCGGGCTGTGACATCTCGTTTCCTGCGCCCATGTGCCACCAAATGGCCATACGTTCATCTTGTGTGAGTTCTAAGCCCTGTTCTTCGAGCAAGTGAACGGAACGAAGACCATGACCCTTGCGGTGGTTCTCCTCATTCCATGTTGGATTGCCATTAGCATCGATATAATAGACATCCTTCTTACAGACATCGTGTAACAAGGCTGATATAATCACACTCTCCAGAGGATATTTTGCCTTGAATGCAGCGTCTCTGCTATCCCAGTCTGCCTTGGCAAGATGATATACCTTAAGAGTATGGTATGCCAGACCACCTTTGACGTTGTCGTGATGGATCCTGGCTCCAGATGCCTCATAGAAACTTGGCTCTGTATCCAGCCATGCGATGACATTGTCGATACCAGGTCGGTTGGTAGAACGTAGTAATTCGATGATTTCAGTTCTGTTGTTACTCATTATAATTGTTTTATAGTCCTATAGTAGATAATCACATTGCAAAGATACAATATATTTTGGATATTATCATGCAATTATATATATAATTAATTGCAAAGACCCGATTTTTCTTCGTATCTTTGCAAAGGAAATGAATTTTTGTAATAATTTGAGTATGAGAGGTAAAATCAAGAATCTTGTAGACTCACTGCGGCAACAAACTGTAGGAAGAACCTGTATGGGTACGGGTAACTTCTCTTTTGACGTCATCACGCAGCGCGAATATCCTGACGGCTTCGTCATTGGAAAACGTAACAGGTTTGAGGAGAAGATCCTGAAGATGGAGATTGGAAACACTTGTGGCAATGTAATGACCATGCTTCCTTATCTTGGAGTGAAGACTTTTCCTGTGGCAATGTTTGACGTTTCACCTCAGGGCTATCAGATGAAACGTGACATGAAAGCCTATGGAGCTGATGTCAGGTTTGTCAGGAATACCCTTGAAGGTGGCACTACCATTCTGCGCTGTGTTCATAAGCTGGATAAGGACGGTAATCCTACTATGGGGCATAAGGGATCGACTGCGGGAAAGCCTTGGAATGGTCCATCGGCACGTCCAGCAAGAAAGTATCTCTCGAGTAAGGGTGGGGAGGTGGATTCCTTGGTTGAGTCTATGGACTTTACTCCTGATGTTTTCTTCTTTGACGTAGCACAGGCAGGCCATAGAGTTCTGGCAGAGCGACTACACGAGAAGGGGACGCTTGTTTACTTTGAATGTGACTCTGACGGTCATCGGATAGAGAATGAGAAGAGCAGACGTGCTGCATATAGGGCTTTCCTGAGATGTGTCGAAGCCAGCGACGTGGTGAAGATGTCTGGAGAGTATATTCAGGATTTGTCGTTTGCAGATGCTTATCAGAACAAACTCTTCATCCAGACACTTGGAGCTGACGGGCTCCGCTTTAAGTTGGGTGGAGGTCAGTGGGTCAAACTCGATCCCATTTTGAATCCTGACTATAAGGACTATGAGGGTGCAGGCGACTGGACCTCTTCGACCCTGATTGCAGCCCTTTGCAGCAGGAATCTGTTGAAGGTGAAGGATATGACGGAGGAAGCTGTAAAGGAGGTGCTGACCATCGCTCAGACCATCGCCTCATACAGCGTGGGGTTCTATGGCAGTAAAGGTCTGATCCATGAAGATGAGGACTTCAAGATGCAGGATGATACGCTGGAAATGCCTCACTACACGAAGAAACTGATGTATCTGCACGGTTCTGCCTCTGCAGGCTACAGTCGTACGTCAATGGGTATTATGAAGTATCTGCCAGAGGATTGGCAGTTGCTGATGCCTGACTGTCCGGTGGATGCCGAAGCAAGCCTTCAGATGCTGAAGGAGTTGTGTGTGCGAGAGAAACCTGACCTTATCATCGGTAGCAGCCAAGGTGGCTTCTATGCCCAGATGCTCAGGGGCTATAAGCGCATCTGCTTGAACCCCGCCCTCGATATGTCGGGAGATGAGGATGTGAAGGTCGGTAGTCACCAGTTCGTGGTGAACCGTCAAGACGGTGTACAGAAGTATGAAATCACACCTGAGATACTGGAGGGCTATCGCAGGCTGGAGACCCGTCAGTTTGAAGGAATCACTGACTTTGACCGTGAGAACTGCTATGGTCTCTTTGGTGACAAGGATACCGACTATGGTCATTGTAAGCCCATCTTCGCTGAGTATTACAAACATATCTATTCCTTCCCTGGAGGGCATCGGATAGAGTATGATGAGATTGAAGAATATCTCATGCCGCTGATTAAGGAGCTGGTTAATAAATAAGGTATATATGATAGAAGTGATTAAGAGTCCTCAGCCTGTTGCTGAGAAGAAACAGTGGACTGTGTTTCTTGCTGGTCCGATGAATGGTGCTCCATCTTGGCAGGCACAGGCGCCAAAGGTGGCTGAGAAGGTGGGCATTGAGAATCTGACTATGCTGAACCCCCGAAAGACAGAACGATTCGTAACACCTACCTACCAGATGAACTGGGAGACGTTCGGTTTGCGTATGTGTGATGTGATTCTCTTCTGGATTCCACCTCAGGCCAGGGAGATGAAACCGAACCGCGTTTATGCCATTACCACCAGAATGGAGATGGCTGAGAACCTGGCGCGTGGTCACAAGGTGATTATTGGTATTGATCCTGAATGCGAAGACCTAACAGGTATCCGTCATCTGATGAGGATGGCGAAGTATTATGGGGTGAAGAAGGTTCACTCGACGCTGGAGGACTGTATGGAAGAACTGAAGGCATGGATGGAACGTCCTCGCAAAGAGGAAGAACGTGTTCATCAGATGCCTGGCCCAGGCTTTGATCCGATGGATAAGCTGAGCCGCGTGGTACAGCCGAATACCAATCGTAACCAGACACTGATGGAACACTGGAACCAGACAGTGGCTCCTGGAGATACCGTGTATGTTGATGGCGATTTGGGAGCAGAAGAGTGGGTTAAGTTCCTTAATGGAACCATTCACAGATCATGAATTATTGGATACTCAGCGGAGTATTCGATTATATATGGGAACGTCTCTACTATTCCTTTCATCTGTGAGTTGTCCAGATTTGTCGGATAGGAAAGACTAAACGCAATTCCTTACATGTCTTTGAACGGTGCAGTCGGTGAGACTCCACCGTTCTTTTAGATTTAGCCGAACACTTCCTTGAATGCATTGACGTTTCTACCATGAGAATTGTGATCCTCAATGATGGCAAAATGAATCTCTCGGAAGAGTCCCTGGAATTCCGGCTCTTCAAATACCTGCTTGAACAGTTGTGCCATGTGGCCTGGTGGGTTTGCAAAGGCTCCGCAACCAAAGGCACCGAGCACAAGCCTTCTCTGCCCGTTATTATACGCAATTCTTAGAATCGTGCGGATAAGACTGAGGGTAGAGGGGATGAACTTGTCAGGAATGGTTGTCCTGCCATTCATGTATCTTCTGATATTGTTTGCTGCCACAGCCACAAAGTTGACCTTCCATGGTGTCTCTAACAAAGCATATCCATTAGCCTCAGTGTCACGGAAGATGGTGACGCCGTGAGAATAGACACCCCCAAAGTGTCTTTTCAGAGGATATGAATGACGAGGGTTATGTGGAATTCCATAAACCTTTTCACAGTCGAATGATGCAGGATCTGCATATTGGAAGAGGAAACGGTAGTAGTCAGAACAACGGAACAGATACTCTTCCTGCGCTCCTGCACCACCATAGACGCCACCTCCGGGGTTCTTGGCACTGGCCATATTGAGAATGCAGAGGTCATCAGCGTTATCTTGCTCCAGAAGGGACTTGGCATAGGCAAGACAGTCTTGATTAACAACCTGGGTATTTGTGACAAATAGTTTCTGTGGATCTTTTAATGTGATCTCTCGTTCACAGAAGACATTGTCTTGGAGTGCCTTGTTGTTGTAGAACTTGTCTAGCTCTATGTTGACACCGGTAGTAGTTTGGTATCCTCCATTCGTCACAATCTGCAGCGTTGACTGAAAGACCTTAGCTCTTATAGGGCGGGTACCACCCGGAATCTGCTTGGATGCCTCAAACTCATCGAGCCATGCCTTGGCATCCCATGATGGATAGTTTTTCGTCATAATCTTCAATTTTTTGCAAAGATATAAATTTCCTATGATATATACAAATGATATGTCATTATTCTGTATTCCTTATAATAATTGGCTCACTATATGTATAGGTCACTCTAAAACCTATATAAGTACGTCTGTCTCTTTGTATCTCATTAACAGTCTCAGTCAACTCTCCTTGTCTGGTATTGACGAGCCATTCAACATTAATACCTTTTCGCCACAGCGGACGCAAATCACCTTTACACAATGTCCACAAGTCCAAGGCATACCATGTTAGCAGGAAACCTAACATGAAATCTCTGAGAAATTTAAAAATACTCTTCATAGGGTGTTATTTGAGTTACAGGCTTAATCTTTCCCTTATTGTTGAGAACAAATGCAGCCCGACAGTCGATACAGGCGAACTTGTCAGTGATAATCGGACCGTCATATTGCATGGAGTGCCCAACAATCTGATATGTGTCTGGTAAAGGATCCGATACTAGCATCTCCTCAACATCGGCCCACACCATACTACCGCTGGGATAATCACCCCAACGCATTTCACCTACCTGTGCTAAGGCCTCTAAACCTTCATTGGAATGGATCAGTCGGTTCAAATGGCGGGCGTCAGGTTTCCTTATCAAATCAATATTCCTTTTAAACCAGCACTGAGTTATGCCTGCATGGGAAAACAAATAGCGTTTGCCACCCCAGTCTGTCTCATATGCCAGCTGGAACAGTTGAGGGTTTTCCTGAAATAGACGCTGGAGTGAAATGGCCGCAAGAGGGTCATATCTGACACCTCCTGCTAATTCGTAGTAAAACTCGGAATAGTAATGAAGGTCGTGATTGCCTAATAGCAGGACAACTTTGTCTGGATTCTGTTGTTTGTAATCAATAATGGATTTGAAGTTGTCTATAGCAACATCATCAGTGATCCCTTCTATATCATATGGATCCGAGTAATCCCCGAGAAAGACGACTTTCTCATAGTCCTGGCTTACTACCGCTTCCTTCCAGAAGTCACGACCATGGACATCTGGTATGATGAGTATTTCCTTTTTCATTTCTTTGGCTTTTTAAGTTTGGCTTTCAAATCCCTGATTCTTGAATAAAATCCTTTGCTGTGAACTGATTCACTCAGATTTAAGTAATAATAATCATAATGGTGCATAAACTCATGAAGGAGCACATCTGCGAATGACCTATTAGTACACGGGGTCATGAAATCCATATTGTTATAAATGGTAATAACTTTATGCCACCACCAATATAATCCCATATAGGTGTGTCCATAACGTGTCGGATACATACGGTCAGCAACCCATACTTTACAATGGGTAATCTGGAATTTATCACAGAGATAGTCGCAAAGTGCCTGAGCTGCCTTTTTTCTGTTCTCTGCCTTTTTCCCACAGTGAGTAAGAGCATAATACTCTTCATAGGACAGCTCATCGGCATCGACAGTAAGGTGAGTGTCACTTTTTGAATAATGATAGTTTTTCTTTTTCTTTACCATGTGATTGGCTATGCTGTATTATGATCCGAGATGCTTCAGCAGCAGTCTTGACTTTGGACTCTTTCTGACCTTGTCAAGTCCACGCTCCCTAATCTGGCGGACACGTTCACGAGTAAGGCCCAAATCGTTGCCGATTGCATCCAGGCCTCTTTCCGGGCATCCTATGCCAAAACTCTGGATGACTATAATCCTTTCCCTTTCGTTAAGAATCGAAGTAAGAACCTGCATCAAGTCATTACACATGGAATCGTAGTCAACCTTGCGGTCCGAGGCATATTCTGATGAGGATGAAATCATGTCGGCCATAGTGGTTCCTTCATCTTCCGTGATAGGAGCATCAATACTGGCTACATGGGCCTCTGCCTGAATTGCTTTTTCAATCTTGTCAATCTCCAGGGATATAATATCACTCAGCTCCTCCGCAGACGGATAGCGCTGGTATTTCTGAATAAATTCATTCGTGGCATTCTTAATCTTGTTGCTGATGGCAATCTGGCTCTGAGGCCTGCGTACAATACTGCTATATTCGGCTATAGACTGAAGAATGCTTTGACGAATCCACCAGATAGCGTAAGAGATAAACTTGAATCCGCGTGTCTCATCAAACTTGTCGGCTGCAGTCATAAGGCCAAGATTACCTTCATTAATCAGGTCTGAGAGGGGAACGCCTTGATGCTGATACTGCTTGGCGACGGAAACAACGAAACGAAGATTTGCTGTCACCAGTTTTTCCTTTGCTTCTTCTCCTTTCTTTCCACCCTTCCTGATTATCTGGGCGAGTTCGACCTCCTGATCTGGAGTGATCATAGGCATACGGCTTATCTCTACAAGGTATCTGTCGAGTGACTCTTCAGAGCGATTGGTATAGTTCTTACTAATCTTAAACTGTTTCATTTCTGTTTAACTAATTATTTTGAATAACAATCTTTTAAGGTATGGCGCATCAGGTCTTGGTTTCATTCTTGTCAGATCTATTGTTGGTGTGACATGTAGGCCATAGGTCTGGTTTAACTGTCTGGCCATCCTCTTGAACGACTTTCCATGTTTTAATCTAACATCCTCCCCTATATAATATAGATAATAATGTATCATCTCGTGAACGACGATATCACGCAGCTGGTTTGATGTGTATGCGTAAAAGTCGGAGATTTCAAGAGTCTCTGTCGTACCAAACATTTCATTCTGCATGTACGAAAAGTACCCCAGCGTGTTGACACTGTGCCTGATCTTAATGTATGGCATTGGCAGTATGTTGCCAAAGTAATCTTTGTTGAATTGCCTGAATAGGCACCTTATTTGTGATTCACAGATCCTCATAATCAACTACACTTGCATAATAAATACAGTCCACCGAAGAAAATTATAGCTCCCAAGACTCTTCCGAGCGTAAAAGAGATAAACTCACCAATGGAATTAAACTCCCAGATGATACCCCAAACTTCTTTGTAAAATCTCATATGTCTATCAATAATTATGTTTTTTGGTCATAAATATATGATTTTGATAAACTCAATAGGATTATACTTATATGTATGATTTTGATATTCTATTTATTTGTAAAGTGTATTGTTATGTTCAGAAACAGTGAATTGATAAGAATAAATACATATTATTATGATTAGAGGAAAGAAAGTGATGAGACCAATTCGTAAACTGAAGATCCAGGATAAGGCTGATATGAATGAAGACTTGATTAAAGACTTCATTGATGAGAATGAGGAACTGACATTATTAATGGCGGTAAACTGTATTGTCACCCTTGCCGAGGACTCAGAGTTGAGCTCATCGTTTTTTGAGAAAGCTGACCGATTCATCACATACTTTTCAGAACGTCAGGGTATTACTAAAATCCAAGCTGTGCTGCTGGCACTCTTTATCGAGTCGAGTGCAGCAGGCAATAAGTCTGACTTCTCGGATGTGGCAAACTATCTGAACTGTAATAACGTACAAGTGTTACAGTACAGGGGGGAGGTTGATGAACTGGTTAGAAAAGGTATGCTGCGTATGATTAAGAACAATATGAATCGCAGTTATGACTATACAGTAACTCAAGGGTTTCTTGAGAATCTTGCAAAAAACGAGCCTTATCAGCGTAAATCATACAAGAATGCTACTGGAATTCAATTCTTTCAGTATTTCTATGATATTACCCATCTGCGCCATGAGGATGAACTCTCTTCTGAACTAATGCTTGAAGAGATAGAGCGACTTATGGATGATAATCCGGATCTTTCGTATGTGAAAGCCCTTCGTGGTACAGGTATGTCAGCTGCGAGTAAGGCTGTTGTAACCCACATGTGCCGTCATTTGGTGCTTGGTGGAACCGTAAATATCCCAATGAGTCATTTGGTGTTCTTGTTTGATGAACAGCATCAGAAATATGATTTTGACCGTGCTATGTCAGATGGAAGACACTATCTGGTTCGGGAAGGCTGGGTTGAAAATGCCTTCTCAGAGGGCTTTAGGGAAAAGGATGAGTACCAGCTAACAGCCAAGGCAAAAGAGGTGCTGCTTCAGGATTATGATATCAAACTGCAAGATAATAATAAAGGGTGTGACGTCATACAGAACGATGGCATCACTGAAAAGGAACTGTTCTTTAACGACGAAGTGAAACACCAACTGGAGGGTTTGGCCGAGTTGCTTGACGAAAGCCATTATTTGAGCATCTGTGATCGTTTGAAAGAAAAAGGGCACCGTCAGGGATTTGCTTGTCTGTTCTATGGCGCACCAGGTACTGGTAAGACTGAAAGTGTGCTCCAGTTGGCCAAGAAAACTGGTCGTGACATCATGCAGGTGAATATCTCGCAGGTTAAGAGTATGTGGGTAGGGGAGAGCGAGAAGAATATCAAGGCCATCTTTGACCGATATCGCGCTGTGGCCAAGAACTCCAAGCGGATTCCTATCCTGCTTTTCAATGAGGCTGATGCAGTTATAGGCAAGCGTAAGGAGGGTGCTGAGCGCTCAGTGGATAAGATGGAAAACTCAATCCAGAATATCATCCTGCAGGAGATGGAGTCGTTGGATGGTATCATGATTGCAACGACTAACCTGGTACAGAATATGGATGCCGCTTTTGAGCGCCGTTTCCTCTATAAGGTGAAGTTTGAAAAGCCGGAACTGGCCCAACGTACCAAGATCTGGCAGTCAATGATGCCTGAACTCTCTGAGAAAACGGCTGAACGTCTAGCATCTTCCTTTGACTTCAGTGGTGGCCAGATTGAAAATATCACCCGCAAATGTGATATCGAGAGCATCCTCTACGGTGATGACTACGTTACAGACGAGAAGATTGAGCAGTACTGCCGTGAGGAAAACATTGTAAAGATGGGTACTAGGCGTATAGGTTTTGTATAAGATAGGAGATTATTATGATTGTTTTTAAGCAGGTAACCAGAGATGATTATGAACTCAACTCCAGAATAGAGGAGTTGAACGAGAAAGTGTTCCCTTCTACCGAGAACACGGAGGATCTTCATTTCCTGACGGGGTGTTATAAGGGCGCATCCGTGGATTTTATTGCCATGGAGGATGATGGTACATTTGTTGGCTATACTTATATGATAAATTTCTTCCAGGGTTCTTTTATCTATTACCTTGCCATTGAACCTGAATATCAAAGTAAGGGTTATGGTACAGCGTTGTTGAAGCATCTTAGGGAGATACAGGGCAGTCGCCCAATAGCCTTGACTGCTTTCGCTCTGGATCCTGATGACGATGATTATGAGGATTGTGTCAGAAGGAAGTGGTTCTATGTCAGGAATGGCTATGTTGATCAGCGGATACCATATCCCTGTGAAGATTATCATCGTTTTGATGTCTATTTGAACGGTTTTGGCATAAGCTACATCGAACTAATGGCCATGCTTAACAAGGTCAATATGTTTTTTAATACACTAATCTGTAATGGGAGGAATAATCTACAGATATCTATATAGTGAAGATGGTTCTATCGTCTCCAGCGACGGAAAAACCTTATTCAAGGTTCCTGATATTCCCCATTATCGGATACCAGAAGGAATAGAAGAGATAGATAGAAAAGCTTTCTGGAATCGGCCTCACCTGAGAGAGGTTGACATACCCTATACGGTGGAGTGGTATGCTGATGAGCCATCAAGCAATGAAGCTATGACGTATGCTCCAAGGGATTTGAAGGTTAACTATTGGAATTGGCCATATCCTGAAAACTGTATTCGGAGTGACGAACTGGAGGCTGAAATAGCCGAAGGATGGGTGGATGAGTTTGGGGCAGTCTACAGCAAAGACAGGAAACGTCTGCTGGTATGTGCTGATGTGAAGAACTACAAGATAAAGGAGGGCACGGAACATGTTGACAGACTGGCCTTTATTGGGTGCAATAAGCTTCGGTGCCTTTATTTCCCCTATACTTTGCCAGAGGAGTCTTTCGATGCCATTCTAGGAGGTACGGACACCGTTGGTGCCATCTGCTTTTGGGATAGACCGTATGTGCCAGAGGAATTGGACCCTAATGAGTCATGGTCAGATGATGATGTCTTCATTGATGAATATGATGTTGTCTATACTAAGGATAGGAAAAGGTTACTTTATGCCCGTATGGGATTAAAGGGAAGTCATTACGTAGTTCCAGAGGGCACTTTGACTATTTGTGACCAGGCATTTCTATTCCATGAGGGCTATCTGGTGTTGTCTGTCCCTTCTTCTATTAAAGTGATTGGTGATGATATATTTGGGAAAGATGGGGGTAAGATTGTAATTAGAGATGAATTGTGATTGCTGCAGCTTGTTTGCTGTCCAATCATTTTGATAATTCAACTTTTTTTTGTATATTTGCAGTCTGAAACATAAGAAAGAATAATGATGGTTAGACAAAAGATCGTCGTTTTTACTGGTGCTGGCATCAGTGCAGAGAGCGGAATCCCCACGTTCCGAGACAGTAATGGCATGTGGAATAAGTACGATGCAAAGAAATTGGCGAGTGTAGCAGGATTTGAGGAGAATCCGCAGGCTGTACTGGATTTCTATAATGCAAGGCGTAAGAACCTGCTGGAAGTTCAGCCGAATCACGCTCACCTTGCATTGGCAGAATTGGAGAAAAGCCATGATGTGACTATTATTACTCAGAACGTGGATAACCTGCATGAACGTGCTGGTAGCTCAAAAGTCATTCACCTACATGGAGAATTGTCAAAAGTCACATCTTCAATGAACAGGTTGGATCCTGCATGTATCAAGGACTATCCTTTGGACGTGCCAATCAGACTTGGTGATAAGGCTGCAGATGGCTCTCAGCTCCGTCCGTATATCGTGTGGTTCGGCGAGTACCTTAACACGATGTCAGAGGCTATCCGCTTGGTGGAGTACGCCGATATCTTCGTGGTTATAGGAACATCTCTGGTGGTCTATCCGGCTGCAGGGCTGGTGAACTATGCCCACCCTGAAGTCCCGAAGTTCCTGATTGATCCATCCGACATGGAAGATAAATTACCAGCAAGGTTCAAGCATATTCAGGCTAAGGCCGTTGAAGGTGTGGATATTCTAATGAAGGAGCTGGGAATGCTTTGTCAAGACTGAAATATGTCTCAAAATAATGACTCTTCTTTGAAGAAATAACATATGAGTCGTGAGACTCTTTCTGTTTATTCGCGTGGGCGTTAACTTGCTTATTCTTGGACGATGTCTTTGAAATGGCCTGGTTTCCGGATGCCGAATAAATAGCGAACGCTAAAAGTTTACCAACTAGAATCTGGGGGTAGGACACCGTGAGGTTTTCTATTCCCTTTATCGTTATTGTTTGGTTACTTGTTTTGTGTCGTGGCTGTTCTTCCTTTGGTTCACATTTTCTGTGTAACTTACAGACTTTCAAGTGTTTTTCTTTTCAGGTGTTTTGCGGCATTCTTGTTGCTTTTACCTATTCCATATGAATGTGAGGCCTTTTTTCGTTGTGTCCTTCTATGTGCTTGTTTGATATTCCTTGGGCGGGGCAGATACGGTGAGAGGAGAGTTGACCGCGTTATTCATCATTGGGCAAAACCTTCTTCAGCCGTTCTGTCTTCACTTCATTTTTCGGGCGATGTCATATACAATTTTCCGTTGCAAAGTTAGCGACAGCGGTGCTCGTCAAGGGCACACCCTGTTTTGCTCGAAAAAAATCAAAATAAATTTGGGGAAGGCTTTCCTGTTTCCAAATTTGTTCAGAGCCGCTGCGGGTTTATTTTTTGTCGGCATTCCCTTGCCTTATGGCACCTTCTCCTGTCTTGCTGTTGTTCGCATCGTAAAATTTGAATATTAACATCTAAAAAATTAAAGTTATGAAGACAATGAACAACTTTCAGATTTCAGGTTTCGTAGTAAACAACGCTACCATCAACCAGTTTGCAACCGCATCAGTAGCCCGTTTCGGCATCTCAGTACGTCGCACAGAGAAGATCGGTGACACAGAGAAAAAGGTTTCTGCTATCCTCAATATCGAGGCATGGAAGAGCAACGAGAATGCCGCTGATCTCAATCTCCTGACCAAAGGAAAACGCTTGACAGTCGAGGGTTACTTCAAGCCAGAAGAGTGGACGGATAAGGAAAACGTTAACCACAACACTATAAAACTCGTGGCCACCAAGTTCTTCGAGATGAAGGATGAGGAGAAACCCGACGAGACCCCCGCTGAGGATTCAGCACAGGCAGAGTAACATCTGCCTTCTTCTTTTTCTGCCAATGGCCTCTGTCTTCGGACAGGGGTTTTTTTGTTGTCAGAATATGCTTTTATCATATTATGCTAATTATATATTTGTATATTATCATATTTTGATTTTCTATATATATTCTGATATATTCTTATGCAAATGTGCTATTTTTGAATTATAATATATAAATATTTAAATATTTTCTTGTTGGTTCCATTTATTCTTTGTACCTTTGCACCGTGATTGTTGACCATCCTAGATGTGTGATGAGAAGTACATCGTCAACGAATACTTATTCTGGGGCCCAACTCCAAGTATAATTGGCCTACCAAAAAGGAGTCTGTTTTTAGTCGTCTTTGACGGCGTAGAATAAGTAGAACTTTAATTTGTATTCTTATGGTAAAATTTATGTTGGTGCCATTATTGGCCGTATCATCGTGTCACGGGCATGTCTGCCTGTGTACCAGTCGTTACACATCTTATATTATAAATAAGGAGGGCTGGCTATGGTAATCGTATTCGGAAACCAGAAGGGTGGAGTAGGCAAGACCACTCTCTGTACTCTCTTTGCCAATTATCTTGCTTCAATCGGAAAGAGGACGCTTGTGATTGACTGTGACAACCAGCAGACTATCTCTGAGAAGCGTAAGGCCGACGAGCGTAAATACACGGATACGAAATTCAAGTATAATGTCCAGCCTTTCAACATCGCCAATGAGGAGAACGTCCAGAACCTGATGCGGAACTTGAAGGAAATGGACGGTGTGGTGCTGATTGATGCACCGGGCAACCTTGCGCAGCAGGGTCTGATTCCTATCTTCT
>JAEEGG010015454.1_pt1 | contig 16010 bp, 20 predicted proteins | sample 9134161 | NCBI WGS metagenome assembly JAEEGG01 (sample SAMN16246543, study PRJNA631951) | gut metagenome | biome: gut microbiome; feature: rumen; material: CR-attached | host: Bos | place: Iran: Karaj | collected 2018-10
ACTGAATCGTGATGCCGCGTTCGCGTTCAAGTTCCATGGAGTCCATCGTGGCACCGACGCCGTCTTTACCACGAACTTCGTGGATAGCGTGGATACGCTTTGTGAAGTAGAGGATACGTTCGGTAAGAGTAGTCTTACCGGAGTCGATGTGAGCAGAAATACCAATATTTCTGTGCAGCTGAATGTCTTTCATATTTTTATTCCACTAATGGAGTTGATGTTATTGAATGTTGCGCCCAAAAATAGAAAAATTTGGGGCGAACTCAAGGGCGGTTTTTCATTTGATGGTATAAAAGGGGGCAAAAAAGCCCTAAAATCGCTTAAAATGCAAAAAAGCAACCATAAAATGGCTGCTTTCATATACTTGAATGAGAAAAATTTTGTTTATACGGTTTCTTCAGGAGCCGGTTCAGCGCTGTTTTCGTTATTGGCGCTGGGTTCGGAGGAGGTTTCGGTGGATTCCGGGTCCTTGTCTATAGAGTTTTCGACGAGTTCCGGCTTTTCGACCCCTTCGAGCGCCTTGAAGTAGGACTTGGCGGTCTTGCCGACTTCGTTTGTGTCGAAGTAGGTGTATGCACCGTTACCGACCGCGCCAATTGCCGGGATGGCTCGGAGGGCGATGCGGCCAAGGAAGTTCGCGGAAATCTTGACTCCGATTTTCTGGAGCAACTTCTGGAGGGCTGCTAGCGAAAGCTTCTGGACGACGATGCGGCTGCCTGTGCGTACGGCGACATCGCGGAGGAGCGATGCGGCGCTGTGGCGGAATAAACACCAGACCATGGCTTCTCGGCTGAGCAAGGCGAACTTGCCGTAAGTGCAGGCGATGTCGGAGACAAGCTGTGCCTGGATGCGCCAGACGGCGGCAATGTCCGGGATGGAGGTCAGGACGCCGGTGAAACCCGCCGGTATAGAAAGCGACGTGCTTATGGCGGCAGCCTTGATGGCCGCTTGCTTGATGAGAATGTCTGCTCTTGCATCGGGGTCCCTGTTGGGGCAGAGAAGCGAATCCGGAATGTCCGTAATCAGGTTGAAGACGACTGAGTTGAACATTTCCTGAATGGAGCTGGATTCGTCTTTTTTAAATTCGTTAAAGTTTAACATAACTGCCTCCTTCTATTTCAAGAACATTTTAACAATTCCTGCGATGTTTTGAGGAATCTTATAATTAAAATTACTTTTTTCTAACCACATTTTCACAATTTCATCCACCCAAAGTCGATCTGAAGCGATTTTTGTGACAAAAAATTCGGTTTTTTCGCCGTTTTCGACAATTTTGTAGTTCAAATGGAACGAAATAGGGGTGGTTTCCCCATGCGGGATGACTGTGAGGTCCATTGTCTGCTTTTCGGCATTGACGCTGAAGGACACGTTGTTTAATGCTTTCTGAAGCTGTTCTTCCATGATTACACCTTCTGTGGCGGTTAGAACAAAATTTTTGCGAACAAGCCCGTTCCCTTTGGGAGAGCCTTCTTGATGGAATGGTCTTTGAACCACAAGGCGGCGATTTCGTTAATGAGCGTCCGTGGGCTTTCTACTTTGTTTATGACGATCATCGTTCCTTGTTCCGTATCTTCGAAACAGTAGTGCGCACAAAGTGTGGTCGGCGAGAATTCGCCATGCAGGAGGATAGTTACGTTTGCCTGGTTTTCAAGCGAATCGATTTCGACGTTCTGGATTTCACCAAATCTGTTGATGAAGTCGTTGCGCCTGAAGAACATCTCGATGGCTTTGTCGCGTGCGTTAGAAAGGAAGGACATGGTTTTATTATTAGTTGGTAGTTACTAGTTATTGGTTACTAGTTAATTCGTGTACCTGTTTTTTCGGTTGTAATATATATTCTTTTGCGAAAAATGCAAAAAAATAACACCTCGTGCTTTTTACGGCGCGAGGCGTTCTATAGTATTTGAAAAGCTGCGGTTTAGCGCGGAAGCGTGAGGATGTCGATGCCATCCTTGGTCTTCACGACGGTGTGTTCCCACTGGGCGCTGAGAGAGCCATCGCGGGTCACTGCGGTCCAACCGTCAGCGAGAGTCTTTGTTCCCGGGCGTCCGACGTTGAGCATCGGTTCGACCGTAAAGACGTTACCGACTTCGATGAACGGGCAACGTTCGTAGTTGCGGAAGTGGTAAACAGTCGGTTCTTCGTGGAAACCGCGGCCGATGCCGTGACCGCAGTAGTCTTCGACGACGCTAAAGCCGTGTTCGTCGGCGATGTCCTGGATGGCGCAGCCGATGTCGTTCCAGTGGGCGCCTCTTTCTCCTGCAGCGCGGATGCCTTCTTCCATGCAGAACTTGGCGGTGTCGACGAGTTCGCGGGCAATGTCAGAGACCTTGCCGACGCAGAACATGGCAGACGTATCGCCGTGGTAGCCGGAGAGGATTGTGGTGATGTCGATGTTCACGATGTCGCCATCCTTGAGGATGGTGTTCGCGTTCGGGATGCCGTGGCAGACAACTTCGTTGATGCTGATGCAGGCGTAGCGCGGGTAACCGTGATAGCCCATGCAGGCGGAGATGCCCTTGTGCTGGCGGGTGTAGTCGCCGATGAATTCATCGATTTCGAGCGTGGAGACGCCGGGCTTGCACATTTCTCCAGCACGGATCAGCGTTTCGGCAGCGAGAGCGCCGGCATCGCGGATCAGTTCGATTTCTTTTGCGGATTTTACTTTGATCTTTGCCATTTTTAGGTCTTCTTTTTTTATTTAAGTTCTTTTATGCGCCTACTTCTTCCAAGCGTATCTGTCGAGCAGGTAGGCAAGTAGCATCTGGTCGTCGGTTGTGCCGTTTGCGAGATCTTTGACGAGCGGGAGCATGCGGCTGATGCGTTCGGTTGCTTTTTGACCGCCGAAGTGCTTGCGGACTTCTTCGAGGCGGACCTTGGTGCGTTCGCTCACCTTCTTTGCGATTTCTTCGTTTGTGAGCGGGTCCATCTTGATGAAGTTGATGCCGAAGTCGACTGCCGTCTGGCGGAGGTCGATTTCTTCGACCGGCGTGATGAGCGAGATGCAGAGACCACTGCGGCCTGCACGGGCGGTACGTCCGCTGCGGTGCACATAGACTTCGTGGTCGGCAGGGTGGTCGTAGACAATCACGTGCGTCACGTGGTCCACGTCGATACCGCGAGCGGCCACGTCTGTGCAGATGAGAATCTTGAGCTTCTTGTCGCGGAAGGCGTTGAGCGTCTTTTCGCGGAGGCTCTGGGCCACGTCGCCACTTAATGCGCCAACTTCAAAGCCGTAACCGGAGAGCACCTGTTCGAGGTAGCTCACGTCGCGCTTGTAGTTGCAGAAAATCATGCAGCTTTCAGGATTGTAGTATTCCAGAACCTTGATGGTCATGGAATCCTTTTCCATCACGTCGCAAGTGTAGTAGCGGTGTTCGAGGTTGTTCGCGATGACCTTGTCGTAGCTGAGCGAAAGGAAATCGGCACCCGGGCGCTGGAATTCGCGGGCAAGGCTCTTGACCGTCTGCGGAATCGTAGCGCTGTACATCGTGCAGGAGATGGCCTTCGGCAAGTACTTGCGGATCTTCTGCATGTCGGGGTAGAAACCCATCGAGAGCATTTCGTCCGCTTCGTCGAGCACGAGGTCGCGGATAGAAAGCAAGTCTACGTTGCCGCGCTGGATGTGGTCCATGAGACGGCCCGGAGTGGCAACAATCACGTGAACGCCGGAGCGGAGAGCCTTGATTTGCGGTTCGTAGCTTACGCCACCAAAGATGGCGACGGACTTAATACCCGTACCCTTCGAGAGCTTTTCAAATTCTTCTTGCACCTGGATGCAGAGTTCTCGCGTGGGCACGAGGATAAGTGCCTGCGGATACGGATGGTCACGGACAATGACCTGCAAAAGCGGGAGGGCGTATGCGCCCGTCTTGCCCGAACCCGTCTTCGATTGCACGAGCATATCGCGGGCGGCGAGCATGTAAGGGATGGATTTGCGCTGGACAGGCATCAGTTCGGTCCAGCCGTGTTCCCGGAGAATAGCCTTCTGTTCTTCGGGGAGCATATCAAACGTATAATCGGGGAGCTTGTTCTTGGGCTCGATAATTTTGACAGGCGTTAAAAACGGATTTACTCTTTCTTTCGTTTCTTCTTTAATGTCTTCACTCATAGTGAGTGCAAATTTAGAAATTAGACGAGAGACGAGAGACGAAAGACGAGAGAAATGCTCTCTAAAATGTCATTCCCGCGAAGGCGGGAATCGGCTTTGGGTGTTGGAACTTTCCTATTCTAGTAGTTCAAATTCAACATTTTTTAATTTTTTTAACTCTTCAATGACATCTTTCCATGGTTCATAATATTTTTCATCGTAAAAAACAACGCAAGTAATATTTGGAAATTCCTTTGCAAAATCAAGAATACTTAAGTTTAATGGGAAAAAAACTTCTTCAATATTTGGATTCTTTTTATGCAATGTCTTAAATTGTTTTATTATAAATTGAGGAACCCACTCAAATATTTTGTAGTATCTTGATTTAAATAGAATGCTTTTTTGTTCGTTATCAAAAAAACGAAACCAATCATATTCAATACCTTTCTCTGTTCTCTTAGTTAAACGAAGACTTTTGTCTTCAAGTTTGTCTTCAAAATTTGCAAGCCATTCCAACTTATTTTCAATATTATTGCATTGAATAAAATTTGATTCGTCTAGAATAATCTTGGAAAACGGATCATTTATTGCATTTTGCATTCCATATGCAAAAGAACCCATTGTATTCTTTGCAAAATGGTCAAAACCAGGCAGGTTGTTTAAATGAATTGGATTTTTACATGTAAAACAAGTACCCTTTAAAGAATACTCAAGACCATGCATTGAATCTTTAAGTTCAACTTCTTCAATTTGGTTGTAATTCCATAAAAAGAAGTCTTTTCTTTTATGACCTTCCTGTTTTATTCCTACAATTAAAAAAATCTTTTGCCCTTTTAATTTTAAACAGTCTCGTTTCCTTGACACTGTATCGCCATAGTCGCTTTCAAGATTGTTTAAATAAACGTAATCGCCAGGCAAGTATCGTAGTGTATCGTAATTGTGATATTGAATATAGCAGTTCTTCTCATTGTTGTTGTCCTTTCGTGGCCACATCCTGTCGGGGCTAGGTGGACACATCATTCTGTTATATTCAGGTTGTAGTTCGTCTATTTTTGCGTACTCGTGTTCAGTTAAACTATCTCTGTCACATTCTAAAAGAACTTCAAATTTGAAATTGCCATAAACACCCGGTTGAGAAACCTGTTGTGTTAGCCCGTATTTGCAAAATGCTCTGCGGAGAGGATTTTCTCCATCTGGATTCTTGATTTTATCAAGTGATTGCGTATGCTGTTTCCATCTGCTTGAAATATTGATGGATTGGCCAATGTAACTTTTTCCATTGACTAAGTTCGTGATTTTATAAATACCGCAGATTGGTTGCATAGGTCTAAAATAACTTCTTTTGTAAACCTATGTAAAAAATAATTAAAAATCCAAATTTTGCAAAAAGCCGGATACACAAAAGTGTCCCCTTGGGGAAAAATTTATCCACGAGGTTAAAGGAGGCTATATGTCTTTTCTAATAAAAACAATGAAGTTTCTGATGTTTTTTTTCAAAAAAAAGAGGGTTTTGCAAGTAACGGGATAAACGTCTGTAAAACCCATTACGGAAATGTTTTCCGTGATGTTCAACAGAGGTTTTATGAATTATAGAAAATCTAAAATCACTAATAAACGCAAATCTATGGAAAAAAGTCATGTTTCAATCAAGATGGGATCTTTTTCCTATAAAAAAAATCATGTTAAGTACGAATACTTACCTTATCAAAGGAATAATGTTGAAAAAAAGAAAACGAGAGGGTTGTTTAGTATACTGAAATTTTTTAGTTGTCTTTTTGGAGATGTTTTAAATCTTTCTAATTGTATTTTAACGATTATTCAGTATTTGGATAATATGCTAGGGCATTAGGTTAATTGTGTTTATGAACTCAAGTATATCTATTTTTTTCTTGGAGAATAAAAGCGTCGGCCAAGGATGGGGAGGGTGCAGGGAGGGGCCCGTGCGGCCTTCGCAACTCCGAGCTGGGGCCCCGCCCGCAAGCAGCTCTTGTCAAGATTTAAACACTTTTAAAAGTGCTTTAAATCTAAAGCGTCCAGTGGTATTCAAATCCGAGGCTTACAAAGCAATCGAGGGTGAATCTTCCGATTGTTGTGGGGGCGGCGCCTGCATCGGGCGATGGGGCTTCGTAAATGTCCCTGCCGCGGCTAGAAATGCCTGCACGGAGGTCTAAGCCGTAATGCTTCTTGAAGACGAACTGTCCGCCAATGCCGACCAATGCGCCTTTGTAGACGTCCTCAAACTTGACACGGTACTGGTAAGCTCTTGAGGGCTTCTTGACTTCTTTTTTTAAGCCAATATCTTCGGAATAGAACGTGTATTGGAATCCGAGGAAGAATAGCGGCGTGATGTCGAGCCATGTCGTGATGGGGTAGGTCATGGACAAGATGGCGTTGAGGCCAATGTCGTGCTGTCCAAAATTCCAGTGGTCGAGTTCTTTGTAGACGGTGTCGGATTTGTCTGTTTTCATGTCGCGGTTGGAATAGCGGTACATGAGTTCTATGCCCATAAATCCGTGCCAAGTGAGGCCTGCGTAAAGGCTGAGGAATGTATCGTCATCTTCGATAAAGTTCCAGAGGCTTACAGAATCCTTGGTGACTCGGTAATTCCTGACGCGGCTTCTGGTGTGACTGCTAGTCCAGTTGTCCGGTGTGAGCGGGAAATGGGCTTGTGAGTAGCCAACTCCAACGCCTGCCCAAATCTTTAGGTTCGGGACTTCCTTATAGAGGTCGTCGGGTTCAGTCTGCATCTTGAGGCGTTCTTCTTTGGTGAGGCGGCGCTTGGTGCGCTTGTCGAAGAACGTGGCGGCGATTTCGTCACTGAGGGCGACCTTGTCGGAGTTTGCCTTGACAATGCCAGCGGCTTTAGGTTCCTGAGTTGTTTCGTCAAAGATGGCGACTTGGATGAATTTCCCTTGAGGTGCAAGGAAGAGGACTATATTGTCTTCAAGGGCCTGGATCTTGGCTGCCATGCCGGGGTGCCTTGCACGCAAGTAGCTCGAGGGCAATCCCTTTTCGAGGTTATTCGAGAGCCAGGACCCATATCGAGTGGCGATGGTGTCGCGTTCCCATTCACCGAGTTCACGGCATTTGGGCTCTCCGATGCCCGTGTTGTTGCGTCGGAGAGATAGACAGAATTCGCCTGCGTTGACGGGGGCGTTTCCGTCTAAAGTCCAAATATAAATGGTTGCATCTTTCCAAAGAGTAAATTTGGAATCGAAGTAAACTTCGGCAGCGCTTGCCCAGGAGACCAAAAACATCAAGATGACGAGGAGCTTTTTCATTTGACGACCCCCTCGTAAAGATTCTTGCGGATTTTTTGGACGGCCATCTGGACGAGGTTCGTCAAGTTGCTTAACTTGTACGTCGTTATCGGCTGCTGGATCTCGTCAACGGCGCTAAAGAGCGGGCGCTGTTTCAAATTGTCCCAAAGCGTGTACGAGAAAATGGCGCTGACGTTGTCTGGCTTGCGGAGACTTTCGCTTTCGTTATGGATGAAGGCGTAGTCAAAGAAGTTTTCGCGTTTCAGGTCTGTGCCGATGATAAATTCGTGCAGAATGAGCACTACGGGCGGAACGTTTCCGGCGGGGTCCTTGAGGGTGACACCCTGTTCTGGAATATGCCCCTTGATGAATATGCGTTCGTCGATTTTTAGGCTTTCTTCGGGGAAAACGCGGTTTGTCGAATCCGGAATGACAATGAGGTTCCCATAACCCTTGCGCATTTCGGTCTCGAAGATGTTTCGGCAGTGGAGCGTTCCCTTAATCTGGATGCTATCCGTGCCGATTTCGAGGCGTTTGGCAAACCAGTTTGAACGAGTGATGACAAAGGCGTCTTCGATGCCCGTCACCGCAATACCGCCATAAGGAGCCTTATGGTACGATGGGTGGCTTGTGGTCCAATGATAAGAATCTGCACACCCGGCGAGCATGCAGATTGCAAATCCAAGGGAAATTATGGACTTCTTGAACGCCATTAACACTCGAGTCTTGAGTTGCCTTAGACGGCGCCCCACTTTTCGCGGTAGGCGTAGACGCGTTCAAGGATTCCTTCGGGGGCATTGATGGCCTTGCGGTTTTCTTCGCTTTCGAGGAATGCGATGATGTCGTTGATGTTCACGATGGAATGGGCTTCGATGCCGTATTCATCCTGGACTGTCTGGAGGGCGGACTTGCCGTTTTCGAGCTTTTCCTTGCGGTCCACAGAAATGAGGAGACCGATGACGTTTGCGTTTTCAATCTGGGAAAGCGCCTGCATCGTTTCGTTGACAGATGTTCCTGCGGTAATCACGTCTTCGATGATGACGACGTTTGTCTTTTCGGCGTACTTGTAACCGACGAGAGAACCGCCTTCACCGTGGTCCTTGACTTCCTTTCTGTTGTATGTGAACGTGAGGTTCTTGGCGTACACGTCAGAGAGCTTCATTGCGGTTGCGGCGCAAAGAGGGATGCCCTTGTAGGCCGGACCATAAAGATTCTGGGCCTTGTCGGCAAAGTGTTCCATGAAAGCTGCTGCGTAGAATTCTGCAAGCTTAGAAAGGGATGCGCCCGTGCGGAACTCTCCGGTGTTGATAAAGTAAGGCGTTTCGCGGCCACTCTTGGTGATGAAGTTGCCGAACTTGAGGGCACCGGATTCTACGAGAAAGTGTACAAAAGTATCTGTTTTGGTCATTGCAAATTCCTAAGCTTTTGCTCCGACGAGGAGCGCGATAACTTCAGAGATGATGTTGTAGTTGGTAATGAACTGGATGGCGAACATGGCGACAAGGCATATGACGCAAAGCACCAAATAGCTATGGAAGGATCTTTCGAATCCTTTGACCTTCATCTTGAAGATTAGCCAGACGCCGAAGCTCAAGATTGAGCTGAAGATCCATGCTGCAGACGTGTTCAAGTCGACGAGGCGGCTTACGGCGAATGTAATGGCGATGCCCGGCAAGAAGAAGAATGCAACGCTCAGGACGACGAGCAGTGCAAAGCCGACGTAGTAGGCCAGTCCGCGGTCTTTCTTGATGATGACCTGGGAACCGATCGATGTCTGTTCCTCTTCGCCTGTCATCGGGTTCACGAACGTTTCCGGCTTGAACTGCTTGTACGGCGAATTGGATTTCGGTTCCTTATGCTTTGCCGGCGAAATGACTTCGCCTGTCAGCGGATTGACGAGCTCTTCGGTAGATTCAAAGCTAGTCTGGTTGACTTCGGCTTTTGCTTCGGTCTTGACTTCGCTTTCTGTAGTCGGCTCTTGAGCGGGGACTTCATTCTTGATTTCTTCGGACATAGGTGTCTCCTAGAGAATAAAGGTTCTGCCTGCGTGGACGAACACGCGGTGTTCAAGCCAAAGCTTGAGTGCCTGCGAAAGCGTACGCTTTTCGATATCCTTGCCGAGTTCGACGAGTTCATCGATGCTTGCGGTTTCGGGGACGCGCTGGATGTCTTGACAGATAATCGGACCTTGGTCGAGGTCTTCAGTGGCAAAATGCGCTGTAGCACCGATAATCTTCACACCCTTGTGCCATGCCTGGTGGTAGGGCTTTGCACCCTTGAAGGCTGGCAAGAATCCGTGGTGGATGTTGATGATGCGGTACTTGAATTCTTCTGTGAACTGCGCCGTCAAAATCTGCATGTAGCGGGCGAGGACGATTGTATCGGTCTTTGTTTCTTCGATAATTTCGCGGAAACGGTTCTCGGGGATCGTCTTGTCCGGGTTGGACGGCACGTAGTAGAACGGCACGCCGAAAGAGCCGCCCACGGGGCCCAAGTCCGGGTGGTTACCCACGATGCAGCTGAATTCGCAGGGAAGGTCGCCATCGCGGCGCTTGAGAAGCAAATCGTAAAGGCAGTGGTCGGTTTTCGATACGAAAATAGCGACACGTTCAGTCTTGGAGGTGTCGAACAGCTTCCAGTTCAGCTGGAGGTGCGGGGCGATAGTTTCGAGGTGTCTTTTGACTTCGGGTATGCCATCTGCTTCGATGTCGAAAACGGCACGCAAGAAAAATGTTTCGATATCCTTGGCTGTGTGTTGCTGGAGGTCGATAATGTTAGCTCCGGCCTTTGCAAGAACTTGCGTTGTGCCGGCAATAAGCCCTTTTTGGTCGGGGCAGAGAATCTGGAGAATATAACGAGTCATAGACATACTATAATATTAAAAAATTTAGGCCATGTTACCAAATATTTTATTTCCAAGTAGACAAAAAATAACTAACATTACACTAAGAAATAAAAAGTATTGAAAAATGGAGAGAATTAAATTGTTCAGACTGGGAATTTACTCCGTGCTCGCTTTGTCTGTTGCGCAGGTGTTTGCTGCACCTCCTAAGACTTGGGATGCCATTTTTAACGCCGAAGGTCAGGGCGAATACGCCGCTGCCAAGATTGACGGCAATATCCGTTTTGGCGAATACACTCACTACAAAAATGTTCAGCCGGTTTCCTTCCGCGTTCTTGATGACAAGTTCGACTTCTCTGTTGCCGGTAACATGACTGTTCCTGCAAAGATGGTCGAAGATCCGAGCTTCTACGAAAATTGCCGTAACACCATGGAAGCATGGATTTCGTATTTCGACAGGCCGCGCCGCTTTGGTAACCAGGACCTCATCATCAATGTCGTCGGTGTTGACTTTGCTTGCGGTAACGACTTGTTCAACGTTCATGACTTGCGTATAAAGTTCACGAATCCGCAGGCTCAGAAGGCTTGGGTGAACGAACTTGAAGGCCGTCAGAAGTACAAGCGCGAACAGCTTTCTGAATTCCGCATTGCCGAACAGGAACATCGCGCTGAAATCCGTGACAAGTCTTCTTCGTTTACGGACCCGCGTGACGGACAAGTTTATCGAATCATCAAGGTCGAAGGCCGTGAATGGTTTGCCCAGAACGTGAACTACAATGTCGAAGGCCACTCCTGGTGCTACGAAGACAAGGATTCTTACTGCGCCCGTAGCGGTCGTCTGTACGACCTTGAAGGTGCTCGCAAGGCTTGCCCGGAAGGCTGGCACTTGCCGCGTGACCGCGAATGGTCCGATATGCTCAAGGGCCTCACGGGTTGCTATGACGGTGTGGACAAGTGCGGTAACTTTGCTACAAAGATGAAGGCTACGACTGGCTGGCAGGGCGGTGGCGGTACCGACGAATACGGTTTCACCATTTTCTCTTCGGGCTATCGCAAGCTCCTCGGCACATCCACGGTTCGCTATGTCGATATGGGTGAATACGCTGGCTTCTGGTCTGCACAGAACGGCCGTAACGAAACGATTTGGCTTTGGGCTATGGGCCGCATGAGTGACCAGATGGTTCGCCAGCTCGTCCCGGCAACCGCAAAGAACAACGGCTACTCCGTCCGCTGCATCAACGGTAACTAAGGCTTGCGCTGAGCGCAAAAAAAGAGAGCTTAAAAAGCTCTCTTTTTTTATATGCATAAAAAATGCGTCGCGCCGAGGGCGCGGCGTATTTTACATCTGGCGGATGGGGAAGAGGCCGAGTAAATCCAGCACGTTCTCGAGCACGATCTGCGTGGATTGCACGAGGAACAAGCGGGACTTTTCTTCGACAGATCCGAGCACGCGGTCTTCGTGGATGAACTTGTGTGCGGCTTCGGCAATTTCGAGTGCGTATTGCGCAAGCACGCTCGGTTCATCGTCCTTGACGGCGGCGAGAATCTTTTCGCCCTTCTTGGCGAGAATGTTGATGAGGCTATAGGCGGCGTCATCGGTAAGCTGTGCGTAATCCACGTCAGCCACCGGAACGGTGTAGCCAGCCTTGCGCATAATGCTGCAAAGACGGACGTGTGCGTTCTGCACGTACGGACCTGTGTCGCCTTCGAAGCTCATCACGGCATCCCAGTCAAAGCGGACATCCTTCAATCGGCTGTTCTTGAGGTCGTTGAAGGTAAGAGCGCTGATACCGATCTGGCGAGCAATGAGTTCCTTGTTTTCGAGTCCCGGATTCTTTTCGTCGATGAATTCGAGAATCTTCTTTTGGGCGGCTTCGATGACGTCGCGGAGGAGGCTTGCCGTACCGGTACGGGTCTTGCCCTTTTCCCACTTGCCATCGACCATCTGGAGAATCACGCCAAATGGAATGTGGTACATGTCCTTGTACCATTCGCGGCCCATCTTCTTGAGCACGTGGAACACCTGCTTGAAGTGGAGAGCTTGTCCCAAGTCCACCACGTAAAGGCACTTGTCAAAGTTGTATTCTTTCTTGCGGTAGATGGCTGCGGCGAGGTCGCGGGTTGCGTACAACGTGGAACCATCGCTCTTGCGGATAAGGCACGGGTTCAGGTCGAATTCGTCGAGCATCACCACGTCGCGTTCCTGGCTATTTACCAACAAGTTCTTTTCGCGGAGTTCGTCGAGCACTGCCGGAATCTTGTCTTCAAAGAAGGATTCACCGGTGTAGTGGTCAAAGCCAACGCCCATCATGTCGTAAATGCGCATGAGTTCCTTGAGCGTTGCGGCGCGGAATGCGGTCCACAGCTTGCGGTAGAATTCGTCACCCTGTTCAAGCTTTGTGAATGCGGCGCGTGCTTCGTCTTCGAGGCCGGGTTCTTCCTTGGAGGCCTTGGAGAAGCTTGCGTAAAGGATGTTGAGTTCCTTCACGGTGAGGGCGTTCAAAGTTGCTTCGTCGGTCGGGAGCTTTTCGCGGAGGTACATCACGATGAGCTTACCGAATGCGGTACCCCAGTCGCCCAAGTGGTTGATGCGTTCGACCTTGTAACCGGCGGCCTTGTAAATGCGGGCGAGCGAGTTACCAATCATGGTGGAGCGCAAATGGTGGAAGGCGAGTTCCTTACCGATGTTCGGGGAGCTGTAGTCGATGCAGACAACCTTGCCATTCGATGCGGCGTGGCCGTAGTCCAAACCCTTGGCGGCGATTTCGTCGAGTGTAGACTTGGCGAGGAATCCGCGGTCGATGAAAAAGTTGAGGTAACCGTTCACGGCTTCAACTTTAGAAAGACCTGCCGGGAGCTGAACCTTGGCGGCTAAATCTTCGGCAATGAGCTTCGGTGCCTTGCGGAGAGTCTTTGCAAGCGAAAAGCACGGGATGGTGTAGTTGCCATGACTTGTATCAGGCGGTACGGAAATAAGTTTCAATGCGGCTTCTTCGTCAAAAGCTCCAGTTGCAGCAAGTGCCTTTGCGATTTCTGCATTAAATGAGTTCATTGTCGTCTCCAGACTTCTTGGCGTCTTCGCGAATGAAGTCGTGTTCGTCGAGGTTCATGAGTTTGCCGTCTGCATAGAGGCGGTCGAAGGAAATTTCGTTTCTCTTTTCTTCTTCGAAGAGGTGAACCATCAGGTCAAGACCTGCATCGAAGATGGCCCAACGCACACCTTCCTTGTATTCAACGCCGACATAGTGGAGCTTGCGAGCCTTGAATTCCTTGGTGAGTTCATTCAAAATGGCCTGCATCTGGGCTTCACTTTCGCAAGTGGCGATGAGGAAATAGTCCGCTTCGTTTTTGACGCCGCGGAGGTCGATGAGCTGCACGTTCTGGGCGCGAAGTTCAAAAAGGATACCTGCACCAAGCTTAACGGTTTCAGAAAAATCTTGGTTATTTGTTGCTGTCATTTTTTTCTCCCTGATCGGGTTCTATTATTTGTTGAAAATCTCTTCCGGTGTGTACGACGGCATCGACCGTGGCGTTCTTGTTCTGGAGTACAAGAATGTTCTTTGTTTTTAAGGTTGCTGCGAGCGCCTGTGCGCCTTCCCATTCCGGGTTCCTGAGCACGATAATCGTTTCGTCGTAATTCTGGAGGCGTTCGTTGTCGATATGGACGACATCAAAACCGTTGTCGCGTAAGAATGTGCGCATCTTGACGGCAGCACCCTTCATGCTGCAGCTGTTTAGCACTTCGACTTCGCCCTTGATGCGGCGAACTTCGCGAACGACGGGGGCTGGCTTTTCTTCTTCACAGCCTGCCAAAAGGAATGCGGCAAAAACAGCCGAAGAAACTCCTACGGCAAAGTTCAGGTGGAGCGCTTTAGAATAGTTGCGGAACATTCTTTGCCGTAAAATTTAGAAAAATAAAAAGCCCCCGAAATAAATCCGGGGTGGCAATATAGAATAGATGTGCTTACTGGCAGAGGATGGAACTTCGGCTAGGGCATTCGCTGTGGAAGAAACTGCGTGGGCCGTAGGCTTTCAGGGCGTCTCGTTCATTGACGTAGGAAATTCTTATCAATGTGTTTTCGCTTGGCTTGTATTCTAGAGAAACATCTGGAATCAACACATTAACATTGCCTTGGCGTAGGTCCTCTCTTGCGATGCGGCTACCATTGCTAATGTTTGCGTAGATTGGCATCCAAAGACCGATATTTGCGTACAAGTGAAGATTCGGTGTGAACTCGTAGGCGAAATGTCCCATAAAGCTTTGGTTAGCGAACGACCCGAAGCTTCCTGCAACGAAATTGAGCGAATAGGAGTATGCGACTTTTAAGGCCGGATCGAATGTCTGGTGACGGACCATGCGGTCGGAATCAAATTCGCGGTTCCAGGGGATGCCATCGTTTCGAAATTCGTAATTGGCCTCGGCAATGACTTGGGAGGCCATTTCGGACGGTTCGATGTTTGTTGTGACGTTTGCGAAGGCAAGCGTTGATATGCAAAGAGCAGATAAAATAATTCGTTTCATAAAAACGAATATACAAAAGTGTGCGAGGCGAAAGTAGCGAGAAAGCTTGCTTTCTCATTACTGAGCCGAAGCCACGGACGCCGAAGGCGTCAAAAGTGTGCAAGGCGAAAGTAGTAAAATAATCACCAGCAATAATGCGGGTTTCTCCATGGACAATCGTCATAGAAATAACGGTGTGGTCCATAGGCTCTGAATGCATCTCTTTCGTTGACGTACAAGATTCTTAGGGAAACTTTGTCACTAGGCTTGTATTCAAGCGCGATGTCTGGAATCAAGACCCCCACGTTCCCTTGCTTTACATCTTCGCGGGCAATGCGATTGCCGAAGTGGAGGCTTGAATAGAGCGGCATCCATAGCCCAACGTTTGCGTACAAGTGTAAATTAGGGGTGAACTCGTAAGCGAAATGAGCCATAAAGCTTTGCTGGGCAAACGATCTGAATGAACCGCCGATAAAGCTCACGGAATAAGTGTATGCGACTTTCAAAGCAGGGTCGAATGTATCGTGACGGACGAGGCGTTCGGGGTCGAAGTGCTCTCGGTTCCAAGGTATGCCGCTTTCTTGAATGACGTAGATTGTATCGACTATGGTGTCTTGTGCTGCAACGAGTGTTTCCGAGAGCGCGGTAGAATCTGCCTTTGCTGCGGCGGCAAAGGTGAACGCTGCTAGAAATAACACTGTAAAACACATGGATCGCATATCATGAATATAAAAAAAGGAGGCTTCGAAATAAAATGAAGTCTCCTCATTGATATGAAATTTTTGTGCTTTTAGATTTTTTCGATGATTTCGTTTTTGCCGTTGACGCGGATGACGGTCGGTTTCCAGGTCTTGGCTTCTTCTGGAGACATCGTTGCATAAGCCACGATAATCACGAGGTCGCCCGGCTGTACCAAGCGCGCAGCCGCACCGTTCAAGCAAATTACGCCAGAACCGGCTTTGCCTTCGATTACATAAGTATCAAGGCGGGAACCATTATTGACGTCAAGGACGCCGACTTTTTCGAAGGGGAGGATGCCTGCTGCATCCATCAAATCGCGTGCTATAGTGATGGAACCCTCGTAGTTGAGGTTTGCATCAGTTACAGTAGCACGATGAATTTTGGCTTTAAGTAATTCTAGCTGCATTGCTGCTTAGAACTTGACATTGAAGAAACTTGCTACGCCCTGATCCGGAGTCGGAATAACACCAAAGCTGAAGCGGTTTGCATCCGGGTTGCTATCCCACTGAGTGGTAATGAAGGCATCTGCAAAGGACCAGAGATGAGCGGCTGCGATTCCGAGGAATCCGTACCACC
>JAEEGG010015455.1_pt1 | contig 16010 bp, 11 predicted proteins | sample 9134161 | NCBI WGS metagenome assembly JAEEGG01 (sample SAMN16246543, study PRJNA631951) | gut metagenome | biome: gut microbiome; feature: rumen; material: CR-attached | host: Bos | place: Iran: Karaj | collected 2018-10
GACGCAGGCTATTACCGTCCTCTCTTAGAAGAGGCATTCAAACGCTATCTCGCCGACCACAAGGATCAGTATGTAGGACGTGACGACAAATATGTCTGTTTGATGGACATCGGTACTTTGGCAGCCAAGCGCATTCGCAAGATGGGCCTGTTGGACGACCAGGAGGTAAGCGATGAGATTAACGCCTGCAGCATAGTGGTGCCTGTGATGATGGATGGTAAGCGTGAGGAATGGTTGGTGAATTTCAAAAACGAGACCCACAACCACCCCACGGAAATTGAGCCCTTTGGTGGCGCGGCAACCTGCTTGGGTGGATGCATCCGCGACCCGCTGAGCGGACGCACATACGTCTATCAGGCGATGCGTGTGACGGGTGCTGCAGACCCTACCAAGCCATTGAACGAGACCTTGCCGGGCAAACTGCCTCAGCGTAAGATCGTCACCACTGCCGCCCACGGCTATAGCAGCTACGGCAACCAGATAGGTTTGGCCACAGGGTTGGTAAACGAGATATACCATCCCGACTATGTGGCGAAACGTATGGAGATTGGTGCCGTTGTAGCCGCAGCCCCTCGCCGTCAGGTGAAGAGGTTGACCAGCGATCCGGGTGATGTGGTGATACTGCTGGGTGGACGTACAGGACGTGACGGCTGTGGCGGCGCAACAGGCGCGTCAAAGGCCCACAATACCGCCTCACTGACCACTTGTGGTGCCGAGGTGCAGAAGGGTAATGCCCCGACTGAAAGAAAGATTCAGCGCCTTTTCCGTAGAGAAGAAGTGTCGTCGCTTATCAAGAAATGCAACGACTTCGGTGCTGGTGGTGTCAGCGTAGCTATTGGCGAGTTGGCCGATGGCCTGCAAATCAATTTGGACAAGGTGCCTAAGAAATATGCCGGCCTCGACGGCACGGAACTTGCCATCAGCGAGAGCCAGGAGCGTATGGCCGTAGTGGTCGACCCCAAGGATGTGGACCAAATGCTGAAATACGCTGATGAGGAGAATCTGGAAGCCGTGGTGGTTGCAACAGTCACTGCCGAGCCTCGGATGGTTATCACTTGGCGTGGCAAGGAGGTGGTGAACCTCAGTCGACGCTTTATCGACACCAATGGTGCCCACCAAGAGGCTGCTGTCAAGGTGAAGCTGCCAGAAAATAATCAAGGTAATCCAACTACTCCGACAGATGTAAAGGAGCGTTGGCTGCAGAACCTGTCGGACCTCAACGTCTGCTCGCAAAAAGGGCTGGTAGAGATGTTCGACAGCACTATCGGAGCGGGAAGTGTGGTGATGCCCTATGGCGGCAAGACCCAGACGACACCTACCCAGAGCATGATAGGGCAACTGCCCACCCTTACTGCCCAATGCAACACGGTGACCATTATGAGCTACGGCTTCGACCCCTACCTGAGTAGCTGGAGCCCATTCCATGGTGCAGTGTATGCCGTAGTAGATTCGGTGGCAAAGGTGGCTGCTGCCGGTGGCGATGTGACGAGAGTGCGCCTTACTTTCCAGGAATATTTTAAAAAGCTAGGTAACGACCCCTACCGCTGGGGACAGCCTTTCTCCGCCCTGCTGGGTGCCTACGATGCCCAGATGGGACTGAAATTGCCGGCTATCGGAGGTAAGGACTCGATGAGCGGAACATTCAACGACATCGACGTGCCGCCTACCCTGTGTAGCTTTGCCGTGGGCATCAGCGATATGAAGCATGTGGTGACTCCCGAATTAAAGAAGGCTGGTCACTATCTCTACCTGCTTGAAATTAAGCCCGACCAGATGAACATGCCCAACTATCGTATGCTGATGGCCATGTATAAGGCCCTGCACCAAGCTGTGGGCAGAGGGGCTGTGAAGTCGGCTTATGCTGTAGGCTATGGTGGCATCGCCGAGGCGGTGAGCAAGATGGCCTTCGGCAATCGGATGGGAGTGCGCTTCGATGAGAAAATCGGAGTCGACGAACTGTTTGAGAAGAAATATGGTGCCTTGGTGGTTGAGGTGGAGAATTGTGGAGAACTGCCCGCCGTGGCCCGTAGGATCGGTTGTGTCACCGACGACGGTGTCTTCGAGGTGGCAGGTGAGCGTATCGAGATGGCTGAGATGTTGAAGGCATGGACCAGTCGCTTGGAGGACATCTTCCCGACCAAGAGCGTGGCCTCCACCACACCATTAGAGCCTAAGCCCCTGTATAAGGCAAAGAAAGTATATGTGAACAAGCATAAGGTGGCCAAGCCTAAGGTGTTTATTCCAGTCTTCCCTGGCACCAACTGCGAATATGATTCTGCCCGTGCATTTATGCGTGCGGGTGCCGAAGCCGAAACCCTTGTGTTCCGTAATCAGAATGCCAACCAAATTCGTGAAAGCGTGGATGCTTTTGCCCAAGCCATTTCAAGTAGCCAGATGGTGATGATACCTGGCGGATTCTCGGCGGGCGACGAGCCGGAGGGTAGCGCCAAATTTATCACCAGCGTGTTCCGTAATGCCAAGATTGCGGACGAGGTGATGCGGTTGTTGCGCGAACGCGACGGCTTAATGCTGGGCATCTGCAACGGCTTCCAGGCGTTGGTCAAACTAGGGCTGGTGCCTTACGGAGAGATACGTCCTCAGAGCACCGATTCGCCTACTTTGACCTTTAACACCATCGGCCGACACCAGAGCATGATGGCCTACACCAAGGTGGTGAGCAACCTCTCGCCTTGGCTACAGAAGGCTGAGTTGGGCAAGAGCTATGTAGTGCCCATCTCGCATGGCGAGGGTCGTTTCGTGGCTCCAGAAGCATGGCTCGACCGCCTCTTTGAAAACGGACAGGTTGCCACCCAGTATGTAGACCTTGACGGCAAAGCTACAATGGACGAGCCCTACAATATGAACGGTTCGTATCGTGCCATCGAGGGAATCACCAGCCCTGACGGACGTGTGCTGGGCAAGATGGCCCACAGCGAGCGTCGCCGTGAAGGCACCTATCTCAATATCTATGGCGAACAAGACCAGGGTATTTTCGAGAGCGGTGTGGCATACTTCCTATAATCTGAGATAATTAATAACAATCATCCATTATGAAAAAGAAGATACTATTAAGCGCGTTCCTCTTTGCCTCCTGTGCTTTGATAGCAAGCCCCGTTGGTAAAGAGCGTGCCTCCCGTGTGGCCTCCAACGCGGTCTCGCTAATCTGTGCTGAGCAGCAGGGTATCCCCCTGACCGAGACGGTTGCATTGACCGATGTTACTGCCCAGGTGGATATTGATCTCCTGCATGTCTTCAATTACCATGTTGACGACATTGAAGGATTCATCGTGATAAGTGGCGACGATATCGCTTCGCCGGTGTTGGCATTCTCGTTCGAGGGTGGAGTAGGCTCGGCTGATGTTAATCCTGCCTTTAGGGACCAACTACTGGCCTATTCTATGCAACTGCAGAAGGGCGTTGATGCCAAAAGTCCGGTTCCGGCCTATGTCAGCCATAAATGGCAACAGTTGGAGAGTGGCGAAGCCCTTCGGTATGCCACTAAAGGTGAGTACCTCAATGACAATATCAACCAGTTGCTGGGCTCGATGATATGGGGACAGGGAGATCCATACAACAAAAAATGTCCGGGGGGGTCTGTCACAGGCTGCGTAGCAACTGCTTTTGGCATGATAATGAACTATTGGGACTACCCCGAGCATGGGTTTGGCATGCATGCCTACAACGGAGCTGACAATCCAGCTGCCTATCCAGGTTGGACCTATGGCGTGCAATATGCCGATTTTGAGCACACCTACTATGACTGGGAACACATGGACAACTCCGCCTATATCAATAGCCCAGTTGAGGTGAAAAATGCCATATCCACTCTGCTGTACCATATCGGCGTGTCGCTTGAGATGCGCTATTCTCCCTCAGCAAGCGGATGCTGGTCGCTGCCCGAATATGGTATGTTCGACACGAGTCTGCACCTCTACGAGCGTGCTCATCTTATCAGTGCCGACTACCGTATACCCCGCCACTTCGGCTATAAGTTCAGCTACTCAGGCATGCGCGATTCTATTGGGAACGACAGTCTTTGGCTGGTTATGCTGTATAACAGCCTTGCCGAGGGCAAACCCATCTACTATGCCGGATGGGCCTCCGAAAACAACGAAGCAGGTCACAGTGGCACCTCTGGCCATGGATATATTATCGATGGCTACTTTTCCGACCCCATTGATACCAACTTCTTCCATATCAATTGGGGCTGGAATGGCGCTGCCAACGGCTTCTTCAAGATAGATGCCATGCGTCCCCAAGGTAACGACTTCACCAAGTGGCACGGCGCCATCATCGGCATAGAGCCCGACACCTCATACCATGGCTACGACTATACCGGCATCCGTCAGTTAGAGCTCGACGAGGCTATGGTATACGGCGGTAATGGCCATGTCGCCATCCATAACGCCCTAGGCCGTCACATCGCTATATTTGATGTAATGGGTCGTCAGGTGGTTGGATGCACAACGCATGAATCAGAATGGAGACTGGCCCTTCGCCCAGGCTTCTACGCTGTCAAGGTGGGTAGCGCCCCAGCTAAAAAAATATTAGTTTACTAACCTAAAACCCTATACAAGCTATGAATCCCGTATTAAACAACCTCCAGCCCGCTGCCGTATGGCACTACTTCGGCGAGCTGATGAATATACCCCGTCCCTCAAAGCATGAGGCGCAAGCATCTGCCTACCTGCAGGCTTTTGGCAAGCAGCACGGCTACGAAACCTTGGTCGACGAGGTGGGCAATGTGCTCATCCGCAAGCCTGCCTATAAAGGCTATGAAAATGCTCCAGGTGTGTGCCTGCAGGCCCACATGGACATGGTGTGCGAGAAGAATGGCGACAAGCAGTTCGATTTTCTCACTCAGCCTATTGAGGCCTATGTTGAAGATGGCTGGCTTATCGGCAACGGCACCACCTTAGGTACCGACGACGGCATTGGTGTGGCAGCCGCCTTGGCTATCCTTGACGACACCACTATTGAGCATGGCCCTCTAGAGTGCCTGTTTACGGTGGATGAAGAGACCGGTCTCACGGGTGCCGCCAACCTTCATACCGATTGGCTGAAGAGCAGTATACTCCTCAACTTCGATGATGAGGACGAAGGCGAATATTGCATTGGTTGCGCTGGAGGTATCGACACCACCGTCGCTATTGATTACACCACCCGCCCAGTCCCCGAGGGCGAGGCCTCTTTCCGTATCAAAGTTTCTGGACTGCAAGGCGGGCACAGCGGCGACGATATCAATCGAGGCCGTGGTTGCGCCATTAAGATACTCAATCGCATTCTGTGGAACGCTACCGAGCAATGCAAGATTGGTCTTGCCCGCATTGATGGCGGCAACCTCCGTAATGCCATAGCCCGTGAGGCTTGGGCTGATGTCGTGGTGCTTGTCGACAAAGCCGAAGAACTGAAGGAAATGGTGGCCGACTTTGCCCGCCATATCCAATTTGAGTTTCGCACTACTGAGCCCAATCTCCAGATTGAGATTCTACCTATCGACCAGCCTGCATGCCTCATCGACCGCCAGACCCAATACAATCTGCTCAACTCTCTCTTTGCCTGTGCTCACGGTGTGTTGGCCATGAGTCGCGAGATAGAAAACTTCGTCGAGACCTCTACCAACCTCGCTTCGGTCAAGATGGACGACCACCAGATTCACATTGCCACCAGCCAGCGTAGCTCGGTCGAGAGTGCCAAGTTCGCTGCCGCTCAGAAGATCGAGGCCACTTTCCGCATGATAGGGGCACATGTCAGCCATGGCGATGGCTATCCTGGCTGGACTCCAAACCCCGACAGCCGAGTGCTCCGTGTAGGTGTTGATACTTATCGTCGCCTCTATGGTCGCGAACCCATCGTGCGTGCCATCCATGCAGGCCTTGAGTGTGGGCTGATTGGCGAAAAATACCCCAAGATGGATATGATAAGCTACGGTCCCACGCTGCGTGGTGTGCATGCCCCGGGCGAGAAGATTGAGATAAAGACCGTAGAGATGTTCTGGAACCTCACGCTCGAAATTCTCAAGAACCTCAAGTAAACAATAACCTGTGGCCTGTGAAACGACTGCGCTCGTCTCACAGGTCACAAACTTTCAATACTCAACTCTTAATTCTCAATTCACAATGATTGGAATTATAGGAAGTGGCTCATGGGCAACCGCCGTGTCGAAAATCCTGCTTGAGCAGCAGGGGGAACGATTATGCTGGTATGTTCGCGAGCCCGAGATAAGAAGGAGCCTGGCTCGAACGGGACGTAACCAACGCTACCTGCGTGAGGTAACCTTCGACCCTTCGCGCTTAGTCTTGTGTGGCGAGATAAACGATGTGCTGTCTCAGTGCGACCTCGTCTACCTTCTTGTGCCCACCGCCTTTCTTCATCAGACCCTTCAGACGGCTGATGTCTCAAGTCTCCGCAAGTGTCGCTTTGTATCGGGTATCAAAGGTTTCATTCCTGAGACCAATGAGATTGTCACCGACTATCTGCAGCACGTCTACCAGATACCCGCCGACCAGCTTGCCATCATCAGCGGCCCCACCCATGCCGAGGAGGTGGCGCGCGAACGGCTCACTTTCATCACGGCTGCCTCCGGCAACGAGAAGTTGGCCGAACAGGTCCGCCAACAAATGCACTGCCGATATATCAATGCCAGCCGCTCAATCGACATGAGAGGCATTCAGTATGCCACCGCTCTAAAGAATATTTATGCTGTGGCTGCCGGCATCGTGGCGGGTATGGGTTATGGCGACAACCTGATTGCCGTGATGGTCTCCAACGCTATTGTTGAGATGCGCCAATTCCTAAGCATCTTACGCCCCGACAACGATTTTGAGTTTGTCACCCCCCAACAGATTTTGCCCTATGTAGGCGACCTGTTGGTCACTTGTTACTCTCAGTTCAGCCGCAACCGCACCTTTGGCACCATGATTGGCAGAGGCTACAGCGTGAAGAGCGCCCAGCTCGAGATGAGCATGATAGCCGAAGGCTACTATGCAGTTCGCAGCTTAGAGAAGATTCGTACACTCCTCAATATCGAGATGCCGGTCGCCCAAGCGGTCTACATGGTTCTCTACGAGGATGCCCGCCCCGATGTGCTCATCCGTGCGTGGAAAATATATAAAGGGTAGAATGATGGCGGCATTAGTGATTAGTAATTAGTGAATAGTGATTAGTGAATAGTGATTAGACAAATGAAGGCGGCAGCCAATTCTCAATTCTCAATTCTCAATTTAATAAGTTTTCAACTTTCAATTTTCAATTCCATGTCTCCTATAGTCAGTATTATCATGGGCAGCACCTCCGACCTGCCGGTTATGGAGAAAGCCTGCCAGTTCTTTGAAGAGATGGCAATACCCTTTGAGGTCAATGCCCTCTCGGCCCACCGCACTCCTGCCGAGGTGAGCCAGTTCGCCCGTGAAGCGCAGTCGCGCGGCATACGGGTCATCATTGCCGGTGCCGGCATGGCCGCTGCCCTGCCGGGCGTTATAGCCGCCGAAACCCCGCTGCCTGTCATCGGTGTTCCCATCAAGGGCAGCGTACTCGAAGGACTTGATGCCACCTTCGCCATCATGCAGATGCCTCCGGGCATTCCCGTCGCCACGGTGGCCATCAATGGTGCCCAGAATGCCGCCATTCTGGCCATGCAGATGCTAGCCCTCTCCGACGAGACACTCATGCAGAAGCTCGTGGCCTACAAGTCGGGGCTGAAACAGAAGATTGTCAAAGCCAATCAGGAGCTAGCCCAGCTGCAATACAAGTATAAGGTCTAAGTGAACAGCGACCAATGACACGAAATTAAGTGATTAGTGATTAGTGAATAGTGATTAGATATAACAATTCATTAATTCGTGATTAGTGATTGGTGATTAGTGATTAGACAAATGAAAGCTGCAGCCATCCCCGTCCCCTCTTGAGAGGGGTGGCCGTAAGGCCGGGGTATGTTCTTAGAGGGGTGCCACGAAGTGGCGGGGTATGTTCTTTCAATTGTCTCTAGTTTGATATATGACTGATTTTTCGACAACCTCGGAGAGGTTGAATTTTAATAACACCGTACAAGCAATGTACGGTGTCGCGACCGAATGGGAGTAACATCGTATATTGCGCAGTGCGGTGATAATCCATAAACAATAAACTGCGTCCCGAAGGGACGCGACATTGAGACTATTTGGCAAAAAACAGTCATACTTTATACTAGAGCGTTTCAATTTTCAATTTAAAAAGCACCAAGAACTAACACATTAACGCATTCACACATTAACACATTCTTTTCAATTTTCACAGGTCACAGGTCACTAAAAAATGCACTCGTATCACTGGTCACAGATCACTGGTCACAAAAAAATGCGCTCGTATCACAGGTCACTGGTCACAGGTCACTAAAAACACAGGTCACAGGTCACAAAAAAAATGCACTCGTATCACAGGTCACTGGTCACAGGTCACTCAAAACACAGGTCACTGGTCACAAAAAAAAATGCGCTCGTATCACTGGTCACTGGTCACAGGTCACTAAAAACACAGGTCACTGGTCACAAAAAAAATGCACTCGTATCACAGGTCACTGGTCACAGGTCACTAAAAAAATGCGCTCGTATCACTGGTCACTGGTCACAGGTCACTCAAAACACAGGTCACAAAAAAATGCGCCCGTATCACAGGTCACTGGTCACTAAAAAATGCACTCGTATCACAGGTCACAGATCACAGGTCACTAAAAAATGCGCTCGTATCACAGGTCACTAGTCACAGGTCACTAAATAAAATGCGCTCGTATCACAGGTCACTGGTCACTGGTCACTAAAGTATCACAGGTCACTCAGGAATCAGAGGATACTCCAAGGCTCTATCTGGAGTATTTCTGCCATCTTGTTGATGGCGTAAACCGAGAAATAAAGCGCCCCTACTGTGTGCGCGTCTATGGCTCCTGTGGTGCCGTAGTCGTTGAGATATAAATCCACCTCCACCCCATGCTGTTGTAAGAAGTGGTATAGATTCTCCGTATTGATGGGAGGCACTGTGATGTCGCTGGTATTGTGGAAGAGCATAACCTTTTCTCCAGCTCGTGGACTCCAACCCTTGCATAGACTGTTGCGGTCCAGCGCCTCCACAATGCGCAGGCTGGTCTCTGATTCCAAGTTCATAATCGTGGGGGTAACATACTGCGACACAGTCAGGTCGCCTATCAGGCTGTCGATCTGCGGTCTGGTGTACCGCTTGCTGAGTATCCATTCGTCGATATGGCTGAGCAAAGGCTCAAGGAACATCTCCGAGCGAGGGATGTCAAGCTTGCAGTACTCATTGTAAGTAAGCAGTACGCTGACGACCGTGCTGGGCAGTCCGGCAATGTCTGATGCCACCATCTCGCGGTAGGTAGCAGGCATGTCGTAGGGACCTGCCCCTGCAAAGGTGTAAGTGACCGAGATGTCGGGGTATCTCTCCGTCAGAACTTTCAGCACGCTCATTGCCGTGTGGCCTCCCTGTGAGTAGCCACATACAAAGAGGTTGTCGTCCCACTTATACCCCTTCCATTCTAGCAATTTCTTGGCTGCCAGCAGGGCGTCGATGCTCGCCTGTGCGTTAGCATCGGTCAGGCAGTAGGCCTGGTTCTTCTGTTCCGTCGTGCCGAATCCGTAATTGTCGGCCGACACCACAAACAGACCGCTTTTGACCATCTTCTTCTCTATGGCGATGTTGCCATGGGTCGGGCACTCATCGGCGCGAAATATGGTAACGTGGTTGTAGAGCATGAAGCCTCTGCCCTCTTTGCTCTGCACGATGTCGTCGCTGAGCACTATGGCTGCCGAGAGCATCGCAGGCTCTCCGTATGGGTCCACCGATTGGTATACAATATTATATGCCGTAATCCCTTCACTGTCATAATGAACCGTGTCGGAGATATACATCCCCTCGGGGGGCACCTCGGGCGTTTCGGTAATAACCTCTCTCTGGCATGCTGTCAGGGCGCACAAGACGACTGCAAAAACCGCTACCGCTATGCGGAAGAAACGTGGATGGGTAAAAGTGTTTTTCATTGACTGCTATTTTTTCTTGGCTCTAGTTTGATAAAAGACTGATTTTTTAGCAGCCTCGAAGAGGCTGAATCTCAATAACCCCATACTAAGCGACCAACGGGAGCGCAGTGTGGGGATAGAGAAACCCCTACTACTCAGCGTGTCGAAGACACGCCACATTGAGAAATACGAGCAAGAATCAGTCATACTTTGTACTAGAGCGTTTTTCTTAAAGCTAGGTTCTATTTAATTCAATATGATTTTTTGTGACCTGTGACCAGTGATTTTCAGTGATTAGTGATTAGACAAATGAATGGGGTAGCAATTCTCAATTTTCAATTCTCAATTCTCAATTCTCTAATAACGTGCAATAAGGCAAATTATTGTGTCTGGTTTGAAAAAACTGCTGCTATAGGGGCAATCCCCTTAGGCGGGATGGATACTTACTATCTACAACACTTTTCCTCCTTTTTTCCTTACAATTAAAAAAAAGTGTGTATCTTTGCAATCTCAATTATATTGCTAAAAGCACACTATGATAACCATTGGAATCACCGGAACGCTGGGTGCTGGCAAGGGCACCATCGTCGATTATCTTGTCCAGAATAGGGGCTTTGTACACTTCTCTGTCAGGGCTTTCCTTATCGAAGAAATCAAGCGGCGGGGCATGGAGGTAAATCGCGACAGCATGACCTTGGTCGGCAACGACCTCCGAGCCCAACACACACCCTCGTGGATTGTAGAACAACTGTACGAGCAGGCACAAGCCTCTGGCTGCAACTGCATCATCGAGAGCGTCCGCACCACTGGCGAGGTCGATGCCCTGCGGGGCAAGCCCAACTTCTATCTCTTTGCCGTCGATGCCGACCCCAAGGTCCGCTACGAGAGGGCTGTGCTTCGTGGCTCTGAGACCGACCACGTCAGCTACGAAACCTTCCTCGCCAACGAACAGCGTGAAATGGACAACTCCGACCCCAACAAGCAGAACCTCCGTGGGTGCATTGAGCGGGCCGACTTCCGTTTCGACAACAACGGCTCCATCGAGCTGCTCCACCAGCAGGTAGAGCATGTGTTGAGCCAGATAATGTATCGCCGTCCCAGCTGGGACGAATATTTCATGGAGCTTGCCAACACCGCCTCCAAGCGGGCCACCTGCGACCGTGGTCGCAGTGGCTGTGTCATAGTCAAAGACCGTCAACTGCTAGTAACCGGATACGTCGGCGCCCCCTCGGGCCTGCCCCATTGCGACGAGGTGGGACACCTCTTCCGTCGCACCCTTGAGGCCGATGGCCGCGTCACCACCCACTGCGTGCGCACCGTCCATGCCGAGCAGAACGCCATCTGCCAGGCCGCTCGCCGTGGCATCTCCCTCGATGGCGCCACCCTCTACTGCCGCATGACCCCCTGTCGCACCTGCGCCATGCTCATCATCAACTGTGGCATCAAGCGCGTGGTCTGTGAGCGCAAATACCATGCCGGCTCCGAAAGCGAGGAGCTCTTCCGCCAGGCGGGTGTTCAGCTCGAATTCTTCTACGACGAGGTGCAGCAATACGCCAACCAATAACTCCCTCACTCCTCCCGGCTGACGTCCCTATCCGCCACCCGTTGCCCTCAGCGGGTGGACATTACAGCACAAGGTGTCATACAGCCACCCCCCCCGTGTCGACCACTCGGCCACTCCGCATACGTGCTTACGGCGATGAAAATCCCATAAAAAAAGTTAATTTCTCGCGTATTGTGTCACGTTTTTTTATTTTTTGCACCTTACACACAAACGACGCAACGCGATGATTGACGAGACATATTTTTATGAATTCGTGGAACGGCACAAAGATATGCTGTGGCACGTTTGCTCAGACTATAGTCTGGGCCAGGCGTGGCAGATCGACGATGCCTTTCAGGAAGTGCTCTGCTCCATTTGGACCGGCCTGCCCTCCCTGCGCAAAAAAGAAAGCGAAAAAGCCTGGGCATACCGTGTGGCAACAAACACCATGCTCATGATCTCACGCAATCAGCAGAATCGTCCCACCGACCCCTTGCCTGACAATTTGGAACATCTGATTGCAACCGACGATGATGTGCTGACGAGTATCGACTACCATCGCCTGCTCCAACTGATAAACCAGTTGGACGAACCCGACCGTCGCATAGTGCGTATGCATCTCGACGGCTTCAACTTCAAAGAGATCGGCCGCGACCTCGGCATCAGCCGCGATGCCGCTGCCCAACGATTCAACCGTGCTATTAAGAAAATAAGACAAAGTTTTCAATATGCCTAGAACAGAGGGCAAACCACATGGTGTTTGCTCCATGCCGAGGCGAAAGAACGACCCTTGTAAAAAAATGAACAAATATGAAGGAGAATTTTGAAACATTGATTGAACTTCGTGCCCACGCCATGGACCGGGCACGATGCCCCTACGAGGGACAGCAACTGCGCCAGCTCACCGATGCCGCCATTGCGCGAGCCGAAAGCAGGCGTCGGGTGTCGGACCGTCGGCACTCATGGCTGCGCTATGCCTCTGTAGCCTGTGTGGCAACGTTGATGGGATGGTCCGCCTATTGCGTCACCCCTGCACACGAAGAATATACAATGCGTTCAACAACATCTGTTGCCAACAGCCACGTGGCTGCTACCGTCACCAATATGATTAATCATGGAATGCTTGCATAACGATAGGAGGTTTTGGCTTGTCAGTATCGGCCTCTGCCTTATAGCGGTAGGTGTGGCTGTGGGGCTGAAAAGAATGCCACGTACTGTCCCCTACTGGCAGTGCAGCAAGATGTACAAGCGCTATAGCCAGATAGAGGGCATCCGTGCTACCTATATAAAAGACTTTAGGGTCAACGACACCCTCACCCTGCCCGTGACCCTGCTCGAAGCGACCACCGATTCGGGGTGGGCTAGGCTACAGGAGGGCTTCGAGCTGCCCGTCATCCCGAAGGAATACGAAGAGAGATTTTTAGGCGACAGCAATCGGATAGCAGTGAGGTATTTCCCAAAAGAGATGCCTCTGATTGATGGAAAAGACACACTCGTACATGATATTATTACTATATCGTATTACAAGCATTCGATAGCCTTTATTGAACTCCAGAGTATTGAACAAAAGAAGTCTCTTATCCATATATTTATTAACAATAATATGAAAATCAACAACTATGAACAAGTCAATTAAAAAAGTAGCACTCTTGACAGTGCTGAGCTTGGCGGCAGTAAGCTGCCAAAAAGAAACGATGGTAAACCCTCAGACGGGTGTTGAGACATCAGGTACCGTGTACACGGTGCGTTATACTGTTAACGGAGTGACGCACACAGAAACACTTGTAGGCGAACAAGCTTGGGCGGCCTTCCTGCAGCGGATGCTGGCCTTGGCTGAGGAGGGCTACAGTGTGACGGTGTCTAAAAATACATACACAGCTCAATACTCGATGTCAAAAGAGGTTGTAACGTATACGACTAAAGATAAGGGGGCTGCAGAAAAATGGATTTTGCATATGCTGGAAGGAGGATATGTTGTGACAATGGAATACAATGAACAAACTGGTGAGTACATTTGTACAGCCATCCGTTAGAAAAAGAATGCGCAGGCGACAATCGTGCCGCCTGCAAACTAAAAAAATGGAGAGCCATGAAACTAATTTAAAAAGCCCCGCACGAGACAGTGCGCCGGAGTGCGGGGCTAAAAAAATGAGGGCGCACGGCGGGAAGAAGTAATCTTGCTTTTCTTATCGAACACTTCTCCCGCCCGCAAAGCCAAAGGCATAGAGAGGTCTGATGCCGTTTATTATAACGCGAAAAGGCCGATTCTATTGTGCAGGGACAGGCTGTTCTGCAATATAGATTCACCGACAATGCCATACTAGGGATGCTATTTAGTTATTAACGATATGTATGAATCAATTGATACCTTTAACCCAAATCGGTCATTAGGCCGACATTTCAATCCATTTCACTTTTTTAGGTCTGTTCATGCCATATCAGCATTTCTTCTGGCATTTTGCCCATATCTCTGTCTCGCCGTAGCTGAAAGGCATTCACAGGATGCCTTTCTCACCTTCGCCAGCGATGTGGCCAATATGCTCGGGTCGTTACGAAAGACGAGAGCAGAGAAAGCTCGCTTTCTATGCCGAGACCAAGTTAAGAATGTCCTGTGGACATTCGTGTCATGGAACATAACAAATACTAATCTGCCATAAACCCTAATGACCAATTTGGGTTTAAGAATATTCTTCTTCCATCCTCAATATGGAAATTGAAAAAAAAAGTATCTTTGCAAAGTAAAATAAATATGAGAAAAAGAAAAAACATTCTACAGATAATTGGTATCCAGATAATTATGCTGATACCACTGTTTATCAACGGCAAGGCAGCAGCCCAATATCCCTATGAGTTTTTTTTCGTAGGGGTTGCCGAAACCACAAATTCCCTAGTCCGCAATTATGACAACGACCGATCTGTAGTATATTATCAGGAAGGCCCAACGGGATATGTGGCATTGGTGGATTTACTTACAAACCATACGAGGAGAGTGCTATTGGCCGAGGGGTGTACCGTGAATGACATGTGTGTTGTGAACGACTCGGTGTTTCTGTGCGGTTCTATAAAATTAGGATTACACCCTCATGGATGTATCATGGCGATGAGCCTTGACAGTTTTTATACTAACAATGTGCCGGTGACCTACTTTGCCCCCTCCTATTGGATATATATGTCATGTAAGCGCATCAAGTGGTATGAATATACCAACTCTATGAGTGTCACCCGGATGAAGTTTGTATTGACATGCGATGTCGACTATGCATGTGATAGTTCAGAGTCATTTCCGCCACCTGAATTCCAATATTCCTATACGGATTCAAACAATCACGACAGATGTAAAGCGAGTGCGGTATTGGAAATCGCCTATCCATTTACTTACCATGTCAACCCGTATGATAAAGAAATGCGCGTGATACAATCCCATCAGCATCCCGAGACAATACATGATGTGGCAGTGACCGAAAACTACATTGCTTTTGTCGGGGTCAAGTCGGGAACGACGAACGAGATCACCCTTCATATCTGTGCAAAAGATAACTCTATCCTATATTCAAACCCACCGTTAAGTATTGTTAGTGATTTCGACAACTACTATACTTTTTCATTAGGAACCAGCAGCGGGAATCCCTTTTATAGGGCTTGTGCTTTGGACGACGACCATATTGCCATCGTCACACAAGATGAGACCTCAGCCCCGTCGAATGTTCTGATGATTCGAACATTCGACCTGAGCACACATTCGATGACGCACACCCAGGAATTATCGAACAATACGTTCCCCTACTTTAAGGATGCAGCCTATTTGCCCGATATGCAAATGTTGGTTCTGCTCTTCCATGACCGATTTGCACCGACGGGTAGCAATTGCGATATCTTCTGTTTGGTAGATCCATACAGTTCGTCCCCCAGCTATACTCAACAGGGCATGACCGAAGATGTATTCCAACTCAAGTTCAATTCGTTGGACGTGCTAACTAACGCTTATTTTATTTCTACTGGCGGCAAATACGGCATTGCTGCAAAGGCCACCAGCCTTGGCACTGGCAGACGATGCTATAAGGTGACCCCATACACCATCCGTCGAAGGGACATCATCAGTTCGGGAACAGAGTATTTCTTTTATGATTACTTTGACCTTCACGCTGCTCAATGGATGGAAGGGTCAGAACCGATGTTGTATAGACCTCCTACCCAGTGTGTTGATTACCCCTAGAAGAATAAGGGCTCCGATATCTTTATCCACGTCAGATGATGGATAATGACAGTATTATTCATGGTATAATAAAGCAGTATAAACGGAATAAAACAAATGCATGACATGAAAAGACTCGCATTGACAATCATGATGATGGCGATGACAGGCGTGGCCGTTGCGCAGCGGCCGGTGATAACAGCCGGTTCGCCGGGGTATATGTATACCCCACACCCCACCGCTTATGTATATGACTCTACGCAAATATATC
>JAEEGG010015457.1_pt1 | contig 16008 bp, 8 predicted proteins | sample 9134161 | NCBI WGS metagenome assembly JAEEGG01 (sample SAMN16246543, study PRJNA631951) | gut metagenome | biome: gut microbiome; feature: rumen; material: CR-attached | host: Bos | place: Iran: Karaj | collected 2018-10
AATCTTACAACCCTTACGCATCAGGCGGCGCAAACCATAAGCGGCACCCGTGAGCACGCAGAAAGCCATAAACACCAGCAGGTGCTTATCGGAGAAGTAATCGATGAACTGACTGATAGGATCATCGGGCGACACCTTTGAGAGGAGCTCGTTTTCGTGTACCCATCCAAAAGTAAGCTGATCGCGCGCCACCTTTACCCACACAGAATCGATGGTGTCGGTGGGTACCGTCTTGATATCGGCCACCACCACATGCTCGTTACGGCGCAGGGTGATAGAATCCTTCTTCATCTCCTCGCCCATCGACTGCAGCTCGAACGTTACCACATCGGGCACCGACATATCCTCGGGCTGCTGCTTAACCACCACCAGCGAATCGCCCGTTACCACAAAATTGTAGTTCTGGGTGTAATGATGGGTGGTGTAGAACGAGATGGAGTCGAGCTGTTTCTCGGTCAGATCCCAGGCATCGGGCGTGATGGGGCCACGGTTATAGCAGCCACATAACAGGATGGAGACGAACAGGAGACTAACGAGTCGACGCATAGACGTTCATCTGACAATGTTGACAATCAAACTCAAGACGGAATCGGCGTCCATCGCCTAATACGAGAGAAAGCGGTTCGTGCCACGTGGGGCGTTTGCCGCCGCGCTTTACGCAGTAGCCCAACGAATAACGGATGCAATGACGGCACTGCATGATAGGTCCGTCGCCACCTTTCAGCTCATAGGCCGAAAGCTCATCGGTACCATAGAAGGCAGCCGACTGGCGGTTGGAGATGTTATTCTGATAACTGAGCTTGTCTACACCTGGATTAGCACCCACCTTGGCCTGCTTTACCTGGCGCTGGGGCTGTACAAGGGCCTCGACCAGTTGGCGGCGCATGTCGGTGAGCTGACTATTGGGGATAAAATAATTAAAATCGTCGGGTACGTTCACCTCCTGGCACTCATAGATGGTATCGCCCAGCTTTGAGAGCTGACGAACCAGATTCTCACGAGGCGACTTCTGGGCTATCTGATGTTCGGCCGCAAAGTGTACCGTTACACCTTCGGCACTTAACTCAAAGCCATCAGCCACAGCACGCAGGGCTATGCTTACAGGAATCTTACGGGTAGCGCTGGGCTTAGAGAGAATACGCTCGAACTCCTGATCGTTGTTACGATAGAGCGACATGCCAGGGCGCAAACCAGCAGGCATCTTAAAAGGATAGATGCGATTACCCACCACGCGGTTGGCACGGAAGCCTTCGAACTGGCGATCCTGATTCAGGAAGCACAAGCCGTCGCCGTTAGCAAAGCTGGCGGTACCGGCCACGTTAAAGCTATCGTGACGAATCTCCTTAACCTTACCCACAAACTCGCCCACCGCCTTTGGTGTATCGAACGAGGCGATATTAGGCTGGCGACCATTCATAAAGTAAGTGGTGTAGCCGCGGTTAAACGTACGATTGAGATTGGGCGTAAACGTGTATTCGCAACGGCCCTTTGACGCACGACAATACTGGTCGGCATGCTTACGGATATAGGCGTTAAGGCGCTCGCTATAAGCAGCGGTTACGTTCTTAACGTAAGTAACATCCTTGAGGCGACCCTCGATCTTAAACGATACGGCACCCGCCTCGATAAGTTTATCCAGATTATCGCTCTGGTTCATATCCTTGAGCGAGAGCAGGTAACGCTCGTGTTCTATCTCTTCGCCATCGGCATCGACCAACGAGAAACGCATACGACAGAACTGGGCGCACTCACCACGGTTGGCGCTACGCTGGAAACAATGCTGCGAGGCATAGCAGATGCCCGAATAGCTAACGCACAAGGCACCATGCACAAACACCTCGAGTTCGATATCAGGCACCTCGCTATGAATCTCGGCAATCTCTTCGGCCGAGAGCTCACGCGCCAGAACGGCACGCGAGAAACCTACCTGCTTGAGCCAACGTACCTTGTCGGCTGTGCGGTTATCGGTCTGCGTAGAGGCGTGAATCTCGAAAGGCTTACCGTTCATAAACTGCAGCAAGCCCATATCCTGCACCAGGATGGCATCAACGCCTATCCCGGCCAGCTGATCAATCAGTTTCTGCGCCTCGTCGAGCTCATGATCGTAAACGATGGTGTTGAGCGTAACATAGATTTTGGCACCAAACTGATGAGCATAATCACAAAGTTGGCGAATATCGTCGATGCTGTTGCCTACGGCTGCACGGGCGCCAAACTTGGGCGCACCGATATAAACGGCATCGGCACCATGATCGATGGCAGCTATGCCGCAAGCCAAATTCTTGGCTGGAGCTAAAAGTTCTAATGCAGTCACTAAGCTTATTTAATTTCGTCGATATTATACGGTGTTTCCTGGTAAACGTAGTAGTTAATCCAGTTGTTGTACAGCAGGTTGGCATGTGCACGCCAGGTTACTACTGGGGCGTTGTCAGGATTATCATCGCGATAGTAATTCTTTGGCATATCCACATCGTCGCGGATACCACGATCACGCTTATACTCATTGTCGAGTGTGTTTGGCGCATACTCCAGGTGACCGGTAATGTAGAACTCACGACCGCCACGCGCCATCACCATGCTGACACCACTCTCGGGTGACTCGGCCAGCAACGTAAGCTCGGGGTTGGCCAGAATATCCTCGCGATGTATCTCGGTATGACGACTGTGAGGCATCATAAACACATCGTCGAACCCACGGAAGATGGGCAGTTTGGTATCCACGGGTGTTTGTGGGAAGATGCCGAACATCTTCTTTTCCAAGGGGTACTTGGGCACACCATAATGGTAATAAAGGCCAGCCTGAGCTGCCCAACATATATATAAGGTACTGGTGACGTGGGTTTTGGCCCAAGCAAAGATATCGGTAATCTCGTCCCAGTAGGTTACATCTTCAAAGTCCATCGTCTCTACAGGCGCACCTGTAATAATCATACCATCAAACTTCTCGTTGCGCATCGACTCAAAGTCGCGATAGAACATCATCATGTGCTCAATCGGCGTGTTCTTAGGGGTATGACTCTTTAACTTCATAAAGTTAATCTCCATCTGCAATGGTGTGTTTGAAAGCAATCTAACCAGATCGGTCTCTGTGGTTATCTTCAGAGGCATCAGGTTCAGAATCACAATCTTCAGCGGACGGATATCCTGTGTTGTTGCCCGCGAGTTATCCATCACAAAGATATTCTCGTTCTTCAGAATATCAATAGCGGGCAGTCTGTCTGGTAATCTTAGTGGCATTTCTTATTTTTCCTCTCTTTTTTAGAATTGCAACACACAACACGACACGTTGTCCAAGCCTCCAGCGGCCACAGCGGCATCGCAGAGGGTGTTGGCGTCAGAACCTTCGGCAAGAAGTGTGTAGATAATGGAATCGGGCAACATATCAGTGAGTCCGTCGCTGCACAGCATGTAAACATCGCCCTCCTTGATATCATCGGTTATGTTCACAAAATCGATAAACGAGCTTGTAGCACCGCCACCGATACAGTTAGTGATAACGTTAGAATGCTGCGAAGAGCCGAGCATGTTGCTGAGCGAGTGATCGGATGTAAGCTGGGTAAGATCGCCATCGCGGAAGCGATACAAGCGACTGTCGCCACAGTTCAGCGTGTAGAACTGGCCCTCGTAGAAAGCCAAGCCTACCAATGTGGTACCCATGCCTTTATACTGCTCGTCGGAGCGACCCTTTGAATCGATGATGTTGTTGATGGAGTCTAACCAATCCTCAAACTTATCTTTGATGGATTCGGGGCTAAGACCTGTGGGCAGATCGTGAAAATAGAACTCCAGGTTATGCAGCGCATCACTGCTGGCCACATCACCACGATTATGTCCACCCATACCATCGGCCACAGCCATGATATAACGGTCGCTATTGGTCAGGTCTACGCGTGTGCTAAAAGCATCATTCCTCACGAAATGACTGCCAAGCAGCACCATGTCTTCGTTCTGACTACGCACGCAGCCTACTTTGCTGGCTGCTGTCATGTGTATTGTTATCATTGTTTTTAAATATTACTATCTAATTACTACTTGAAGGTTGACATTGGCAATCGACAGCACGTCGCCATTCTTTAACGGGTTCTCGGTCTCGGGCTGGATAGGAGCCTGATTAATCCTGGTACCGTTTGACGAGTTCATATCGATAACGAACCAACCTGCGCCTGACTTGTACTTGAGCTGGGCATGAATACCCGATACGTACGAATTCTGCTCGAAGAACTGAACGTACGGACCCTTACGGCGACCGATAATGGCACCGTTCATAGCTGTGATACGTATATTGAGACTTTCGTTAACCAACGTCATCATCGGCATGCTTGAACGACCGGCACCTGCCTGAGCAATAGAGATAGCAGGACCTACCGATATGCTGGCTGCAATGTTCTGCGCATTGGATGTGCGTGGTGATACAGGCTGCTGTTGTTGTGCTGGTGGTACATTTGCGGCGCGCGATACTGAGGCACTGGGTGTAACGCTGATGTTTACACCAGGGCGCACAGCTGCCCCTACCCCAGGATTACCGGCAGGACTACCCATTGGGTTGCCCATAGGATTAGCCATCGGGTTGCCCATAGGATTAGCCATCGGGTTGCCCATAGGAGCGCCCATGGGATTTGCTCCGGCATTGGCTGCTGCCATGCTACCTGCAGGCAAAGCCATCATGCCGCCGCAACGTGTGCAACGACGTCCAAGCCCCACATGACCGCACTGCTTACAGAACAGCAACTGCTGTCCACATTGGTCGCAGTAATGTGAATCGTCTTCTATTTCTTCTTTACAAGCTGGACAAATAATCATATTTCGTTAAATATCTTCTGGTAGTATAATCTGATATGTTTCCTTTGTAACCTGATCGGCCGGCAGCGCTGATACGCGCTCCGACAGGTGCTGGATAGTAGAATCGAGCAGGTTGCGCATCTCGCGGGCATTACCCCACGACTCGGTCTTGGCAAGTACCATCTTATAAATCTTGTCGAGTGCCTTAAGCTCGGCCTCGGGCGTAAACTGGTACTGTTCCTTCTGAGCCATGTGCTTGTAGATAGCCAGCAACTCGTCAGGATCGTAGTCGTCGATGTGCAACTTGTGGGTGAATCGGCTGGCCAGTCCGGCGTTCATCATCATGAACTCCTCCATCTTATCCTTATAGCCTGCAGCGATAACCACAAACTTACCACGATCGTCCTCCATACGTTTCATCAGCGTGTCGATAGCCTCCTTGCCGTACATGTCGCCGCCATCACTCAAGGTGTAAGCCTCGTCGATGAACAGGATACCGCCCATGGCCTTATCGCACATGCTGTTCACAATCTTAGGTGTTTCGCCCATGTACTTACCAACCAACGTAGCACGACTGGCCTCGATGACACGCGATGTGGGCAGAATGTCCATGGCCTGGAGTATCTCACCCATCTTGCGGGCAATAGATGTCTTACCTGTACCCGGATTACCCGTAAGCACAAAGTTCATCGACATCTGCTGAACACTGCCAGCACCCATAGCGGCACGCTGCTTCATGAACATGCTCTGTACGGCCAGACGACGGATAGAATCCTTGACTGAGCGCATACCAATGAACTCTTCGAGCTCGTTGAGCACCACATCGAGCGGACGTGCGGTCTCGCCCTGAGACAGGGGAAGATCGGCGGTGGTGAGCGCAAACATGTCGCTCTCCTTGAAGTCGGGACTGGTCATCTGCTTTACCAGACGCTGACTCTGGCGCTCTACAGCCTCGTTGAAGATGCGGCGTGCCTCACGGGCATTACCGAAGTTCTTATCGCGGCGCAGATAGAGCTGCTCGAACATACGGTGAATAGCCGCCTTGGTCTCCTCGTCGACGGTGAAGTTCTTGCCGGATGCGAGATGCAGGAAGATCTCCGTGAGCTCGTCGGGCGTATAGTCGTCGAAGTGGATGGTTTGTGTAAAGCGACTCTTCAAACCAGGGTTGGTGTCGATAAAGTCGTGCATCTGGTCGGTATAACCAGCCACGATACAGATAAACTTACCACGATCATCTTCCAAACGTTTCAGCAGCGTGTCGATAGCCTCAGCGCCAAAGCTGTCGCCATCGTTCGACTTCAGCGTGTAAGCCTCGTCGATAAACAGTACACCGCCCATAGCCTGATCAACCAGCTGGTTGGTCTTGATGGCTGTCTGACCCGAGAAGCCTGCCACCAGTTTAGAGCGGTCGGCCTCAACCAGTTGTCCGCGGGCCACAACGCCCAGCGTCTTAAAGATATCGGCCATGATACGGGCTACGGTAGTTTTACCCGTACCAGGGTTACCGGTAAACACATAGTGCTTGCCTTGGAAGGTGTTGGTTTCGCCACGTGCAATCTGCAGATTCAGGAAGGCTGCCAGGTTGGCAATCTCCTTCTTCACACCCGAGAGACCAACCAGACCGTCGAGTTTCTTCAGACAGTCGTCGACGCTTACGGTCTGTGGTGCATCGTATGGGATATCGTCGCGTACAATGGTCATGAGCTCCTCGTTGCTCATCGCAGAAATATTTGCACCCTGCAGGCGCTGTGCCTGTTTCTTGCAAATCTGGTCGAAGAGCGTACGCATGGTACGACCGTTGGCAAAGTCCTTGTCGCGCGAATCGTACATCTCCTTGATCATCTTCTGAGTAAGTGCCTGGGCATCCGGCGAGAAGATATACTTCTTCTGCTTGGCAAATACCTGCATAATCTCGAACAGCTCGGCTGGCGAGTAGTCCTTGATATCGAGGAAATAATTGAAACGGCTGCGGAAACCAGGGTTCACACGGAACAGGTTCTCCATCTCCGTGCGATAACCAGCGGCAATCACGATAAACTGTCCGCGATCGTCCTCCATACGTTTCATCAGTTTCTCCAAAGCCTGTGCGCCCTGGGCATCACGATCGCCCGACGCACTCACAGGAGCCAAGGTGTAGGCCTCATCCACAAACAGGATACCGCCCTTGGCCTTATCGCAAAGGGCATCAACCACCTTAGGTGTTTCGCCCTGATACTGACTTACCATCTTGGCACGGTCGACCTCAACTACGTGACCGCTATCCAGATAGCCGATGGCTGCCAGGATTTCGCCCAACTTACGGGCAATGGTGGTTTTACCTGTACCTGGGTTACCAGTAAGAATAATGTGCATCGACATTTTCTCCTGCTCGCCCAGTCCACGCTCGGCGCGCTGCATGGCGTTCTGTACCGAGTAGGCCATCTCTTTTACGGCGGCCTTAACCTCGTCCATACCAATGTAGCTGTCCAGATCGCGCAGGATATCCTCAACCGAGCGCTCCTCGGGTACATAACCCGTGATGTCGCTCAACTCTACCCTTGTGGCATTGGCGCCACGACTGATATACTGGGTAAAGATATTCTCGGCTGTTTTATGGGCCAGGTGTCCGTTACCAAAGGTCTCGTCCTTAATCTTAACCTGATATTTAAAGAAACGCAATAACTGTTTATCAGCTTCGGGCGAGAAATCCTGTATGCCATACTTCAACTGCAGGTTCAGCTTACATATCTCGGTAAGCTCCTGGAAGTTTGGCGTGGTCATACGGAAGGTATACTTGAAACGGTTGGCTACGGCTGGGTTGCTCTCCAGGAAGTCCTCCAAACCCTTCGAGAGTCCGGATATAATCACAATGGGGTTATCCTCCCATTTGTCCATCTCAACAAACAGCTTGTCGAGCGGGTTCACCTGGTTAGAGTATTTATCGGGCAAAAGCTTCTGCACATTGTCGAAGAACAATATACCATTCTTTGCTTTCTTGATATTTTCATCCCATTTGTCGACGAATCGCTGGTAATCTACGGCATCTACCATCATCAGCTGGGGTTTCTCGATGATCTTATGCTGATAGAAGTAATCGCGCAGAATCTCGGCCAGCGCCGTCTTACCCGTACCTGTATCACCAATCACAATGGCATTGAGCGAGATACGGGCTTTAGAGATATCCTTGCGAGAGCGCAGAAACGTATAGGTATCGACAATGGTTTTCAGCTGGCTCTTCACCTCGTCGAGGCCAACCAGCTTATCAAGCAAGTCAGTAGTAACAAGCTGCTGTCCGCACCACTTGCAGAACTTTGCTTTGCTTCTGTTTTCTTTATGACAATTCTGACAAACCATTTTATATTATGCGTCTCTATCTATTTTCTTAATAATACTTTTAGGGGCCTCCTTCATGTGACTGTTAGGATTGGCAATGTTCAGCATCGATGGGCTGAATACCACAAACGATACCACGAATACCAGCATCAGCAGGCTCCACAGCACGTAGTGAAGCACACTCTCGCCCGTGATAGAGCGAACCTGATCGGTAACATCGTTAAGCAAACCGAACTTAGAGCCCTTAAACTTGTACGAACGGGCCTTGAAGGTGTAGTACAGCGGTTCTATCAAGTTCGATTTCATATCGTTTTCGAGCACCTCGGATATCAGTCGGCTGTCGGCCTTCTCATTACCACGGAAATCTGTGAGGTGACAAACCAGCATGTAGATAAGCGTGATTACGATAATGGCGATATTAAACAGCATGGGGTGCGATGCGCCAATATACTTTAATATAATAATAGGTATAAAGCACGTAAACGCGCCCACCAGTCCCCACAGGAACGAGAACATAAAGTCGTAGCCCTTGAAGAACGAGCGGGTGGCCACAATCATACCAGTCATTCCACCCAAAGGCAGACCGATACTGATAAAGGTATGCGTGAGGATATACTCAGGATTGGTAACGCCGAATATCAGCACGAATACCAACCAGATACCGCTCAGGGTATAGAAGGCCGTACGCCAGATCTTCTCCTTGGTCTTGGCGCGCTTCCAACTGTCTTTTACAAAGGCCACACGGCGCTGGGTTTCGTCGCGGGCATCGATAAAGCGCTTATAATAACGCTGCGAAGGATCGATTTTTCCCATTGCCATCAACCAGTCCTCAACGGCATGCTCGTACGAGTACTCTACCGTAAAGTCGGCATTGGGGTCTTCGTGATAGAACACCGACATCCACTGCCCCATCGAGCCGTTGCGGATTTCGTTACGGAACACCTGCATCTTCTTTGCCTGCAGGTTACGACCGTCGGCATACTCAATACCGTCGCCCATCATATAGGTAGGTGTAACGCCCAAGATACGACAGAAGCGGTAAACGGCCGTCTTCACATCGTAAGCGCCCATACGTTCAGTATTCTCCTCGCTCTTAAAGTCGAAGCAGCGCTTATGCTCGTTGTACATCTCGGTCCAGCCGTGCAGCTGGGCATAGTAAGCAAAACGACCGTCAAGTTCAGTAAAGTCCTTCATCTCCTCCTCGAACTCCTTCTCGGGAAGGTTCTGCGCCTTATGCAAACGCTCGTTGAGCAGTTCGCCCACCTGTATGGGAGTAAAGGCGCCGGCCAGATCATAAGCCGATTCGCGATTCAGGTTATAAAGAACCTTATAAGCCAAGTTTCGTGAGTAAGGCTGATCCAGCGTCATGATGCGCAGACTCTCGCACGCCATCTGGTCCTCGTGACTGTACATCCAGGCCAGCAAGCGTCCGTCGGTCAGACTATGCCACTCGTCTTCGGTTATATCTTCATGACCAAAGGCGCTAACAATATCGTTAATTGCAGCCGATGGATGCTTTACCATAAATGGTATCTCAGGATCAACCTCGAGCACTATCTTCATGATAGCCACACGTACCTGCTCCTTATTGTTATGGTCTACTTCCTTAAAGTAAGAACGCAAACGATCAACATCGCAGCTTGTGTGGGTTTCCACATAAAGGTAGAAATTATCGTTCGGGGCAGCCAACGATATGGCATACTCGTCCTGATTACTCAGCAGCGAGATACATACCGCATGGATATCCTCGCAGTTGGTTCCACGCACATCCTTATACGGATAGGCAGGGTCCATAGCGTACAGCGATGCCATCAAACCGGCACGCTGATCGATAGGATATTTCTTGGAAATGATATCTTTAACAATGGTGCTCAGCTTGTTGTTTCCACAAGCGTCCAACCACTGGGTGATACGTCCGTTATACAGATAACCGATAGCCAAGCGCTCGTTGGCCAGCAGCATGGGCACCAGCTCCTGTACGTTCTCGGCCACCAGGTTACGCTCTGGATCGACAACGAAACTCTGGTACTTCAGGAATGGTGACGACAGGTCGACCTTCGGGCTCTCGCCTAAGAACCACTGCTCTACCTGCTCATAACCCCAACGGTTGATGGGGTTAACCACCGTAAGACCCATTACCAGCAACTTGATACGCTCTGGTAACTCGTTCATGCGTGGTATGCGGCCCTCGTTCTTCTGGCGCATCATCACACGCTCGTTGGTACTCATCGGACTCTCGCCTAACCACAGCGTCATCAAGCTGATACCCAAAGAGTAGTAGTCGGCCTTTGGCGAAATCTCTACCACACCATCAATTACGTCGGCATACATTTCGGGTGCCGCATAGATGGGGGTACGGGCCTGGGTGGTTTTATGCGACTTACCGTCTTCCTCCAACATACTCGAAATACCAAAGTCGCCCAGAACCAATTGGTTATGGTCCTTATCACGGAAGAAGAAGTTGCCTGGTTTGATATCCTTGTGCAGAATTCTGAGCTGATGACAGTAAGCCAAGGCTGCAGCACTCTGAAGAGCTATACGACGGAACTTGTTTATATCGCCTTCCAGATTGAACTCGGCCATCGAGCCACCCTGCAGGTACTCCATCAACTCGTAGTAACGGTGCTTACCATCCACATAGGTCTTACCAAAGTCGTACACCTTTACTACCATCTCAAAGTCGAAGTTCAGAACCGTCTGCAATATCTTACGGTTCACATCGAAATTGGGATAGTACACTTTCAGTACATATTCCTTGTTGTCTTTTTCAACCAGGAAAACTTCGGCCTCGCCTGTATTCTCGCTCAGTACCGATACACGACGATACTCCTGCCCTTTCAGCGTGTAGATATTCTCATCAATCAGGTTACGCTGCAGACGCTGTTTCTTGGCACGGTCGGTATTACTGGCCGACGAGATAATCGAAATGTTGACGTTGGGACGAACCTGAGCCTGAGCCTGTACTTGAGGCTGGGGCTGAGCACCACGAACGGTACTACCCATTGATGGTGCTGCAGGTTTAGGTGCTGCAGGCTGTGGGGTAACGGGCTGTGGTGCAATGGGCTGGTTGATACCAGGGGCACGAACGGTGCCATCCAAAGCCTTGGGAGCAGCTGGACGTGGCGCAGCAGATTGTGGTGTAATCGGCTGATTAAGGCCGGGTGCACGCACAGTTCCATCCAATGCTTTAGGTGCAGCTGGACGTGGAGCTGCAGGACGAGGCGCTGCTGGTCGTGGTGTAATAGGCTGATTAAGGCCAGGTGCACGCACGGTACCGTCAAGTGGTTTAGGAGCAGCAGGCTTGGGGGCTTCCATCTTCGGCATATCAATGCGGATGGTGCCATCAAGCGGTTTGTCGGGCTCCTCACCCTTTGAAGGAGTATTCTGTGGGAAATCAAAGTTGGTTGCACGTACGGTCTTATCTACGTTCACCTCTTCGTTTCCGTTTACTTTATTTTGTGGAGTTCGATCCGTACTCATTAGATATCGTCTTTAATTTCTTTTCTTGTTCCCTTACCAAGTATAATCCATTTTCCGCCCATCTGCGGCTTGGCACATCCGCATGGACTTGAGTGGAGGGCGTGCTTAAAGTTGCACTGCCAAGCCAGACGTACACCCTGAGGTTTGCAGGCCATAGCATAGTTACGCACCTGAGCAGGTTTTTCCTGAGGTAGCTGAGCCATCTGATCTAACAGTCGCGACAGCATATCCATACGTTCCTGCTTTTTCTTGTCGTATTCGTCTTTACTCATCACCTTATGGTCGGTCAGGTTGGCATCTACACGATCCAGACCACGATCCTGAGCCAACAGCATGAGTACACGCTGGCGTAACTCCTGACTCTTACGGTCGCGTTCCTTATCCTGCTCGGTTACATAAGGCATCTGCAAATCCAACTTCTGCAGCTCTTCGGCCAGTTTCTGCATCTGCTGGTACTCGGGCATTTCCATCACCTTTTCCTTCATCAGACGGGCCTCTTCGGTAAGGGCTGTACCGCACTGCTTGCAGAACGAAAAATCATTGTGGGTTCCACAAACAGGACAATCGATACCACCCACCGGATTACCACACTCAGGGCAGTAGGCCTCGGCACCATGCAGATAGGCGCCGCAGAATGAGCACACGTCCTTACGGATATAATGGCGACAACTCTCACAGAAATCGGCGTCGGCATCGACAGCTGCTCCGCAATAGGGACAGGTGGCCATACCGATAGGTTCGCCACACGAGGCACAGAAGAGTGCTTCGGGCTCGTTTAATGCGCCACAATGAGGACATTGGACACCATTGGCCGTATTGGCTTGCATGGCTTGCTGATACTGAGGTTGCTGTGCTGAGTGCTCGCGATAAAGCGGCTCGGCACCTCGGCTTATTCGATCTGGGTTTTGTGTAATATCGTTCATCGTTGTTGGAATTTTAACTTAAGTTAGGTGCAAAGTTAAATAAAAAAATGAATCAAACAAAAAAAACCGCCGTAAATTTATATTTACGACGGCAAAAATCTATTTTTTTGATGTATTTTACCACAATTCGAGGCGTTCCTGCTTGGGAATAAACATCTTGTCGCCCTCTTTCACGCCAAATGCCTCGTACCAAGCATCAATGTGAGGCAGAGCGCCATTTACGCGCCAACGACCCAGTGAGTGAGGATCGCTCTTAGTACGGTTGCGGATTTCGGCCTCAGTAATGTTACCAGCCCATACACCTGCATAAGCGTGGAAGAAACGCTGATCGGCTGTCAGTCCGTTCTTCTCGCCAAGAGGATTGCGCTTGGTAGCGTTCTTATAGGCAGCCCATGCAACCTGCAGACCACCGTGATCGGCAAGGTTCTCGCCAAGTGTCAGACGACCATTACCATTCAAGTCAGGCAGCACCTTGATAGCACTGAAGAAATCGGCATACTTATCAGTACGCTCTGTAAAGTTCTTTCCGTCAGCTTCTTTCCACCAATCGTGCATATTTCCATCCTTATCAAACTGACGACCCTGATCATCAAATCCATGAGTCATCTCATGACCGATAACCACACCGATAGCACCATAGTTAAAGGCATCATCAGCAGTCATATCAAAGAAAGGATACTGCAGAATACCTGCAGGGAAACAAATCTCGTTGGTAGTCGGATTATAGTAGGCATTCACAGTCTGTGGTGTCATATGCCAATCGTCGCGATCCACGGGCTTACCAACTGTATGCTCGATGTTGTGAGCGTTCCAGAACTTAGCACAAGCCTGCATGTTATCGTAAAAAGATTTAGCAGGATCAATCTCCAACTTAGAGAGGTCAGTCCACTTATCAGGATATCCAACCTTTACATAGAAGGTATTCAACTTCAACAGGGCGTTAACCTTAGTACTATCGTCCATCCAGTCCTGAGCTGCGATACGCTCTCCAAGGGCAATCTGCAAATTCTTAATCAGGGTAAGCATGCGCTGCTTAGCAGCCTCGGGGAAGTACTTCTCAGCATAAATCTTACCAAGAGCCTCGCCCATCACGCGCTCTACCTGACCAGTACTACGCTTCCACAAAGGGTGATTCTCCTTGCGACCAGCCTTAATCTTACCATAAAAATCGAAGCTCTCGGCTACGGCAGCATCGTTCAGATAGTTAGCCGAACCCTCAACAAGACTCCACTCCAAAACGTCGCGATACTCAGCAGGCTTCAAAGCGCCTACCACCTTGTTAGCACCTTCCAGGAAGTCGGGCTGACCAACAACCATCTCCTGCAGGTATTTAGTGTCGATACCCTTGGCATTCATCACCTTAACCAGAGGCAGATTTGGATACTTAGCCTCGAACTCCTTCAGAGTCATCTTGTTGTAGTTGGCCTCAGGATCGCGCAGTTCTGTACGACTCTTACTAACCTTAGCAAGTGCTGTCTCAACCTTCATGATGTTCTGCATCTTCTTGGTAGCAGCGCTCTTGCTGAAACCAAACAGCTGGAACATTTTTACCACATGCTTCTTGAAAGCCTCGCGAATACCGGCTGTAGCCTTATCATTATCCAGGTAGTACTCCTTCTGACCGAGTGTCAGTCCATTCTGATAAATACTCAAGATATTCTGGGTAGCGTTCTTCTCGTCAGCACCGAAGCCTGCGTAGAAAAACTCCTGCTCACCGTAAGGAGCAAGCTCAAGCTGGATAGCCAGCAACTGCTTAACGGTTTTGGCAGCCTCAAGTTTCTTAATAAGTGGCATAACAGGAGCTACACCTTCCTTATTACGACGTGTAGAATCCATAGCCAACTTATAAAGATCGCTCAGTTTCTGCTCGATAGTACCCTTTGCATAAGTGTTGCTCTGCAGCTCCTTCAGGATACCGTTAATGCGCTTGTCGTTATCTTCCTGCAAACGGTCGAAACTACCATAGCGCGAATAAGCTGCGGGCAGTGGGTTGTTCTTCATCCAACCACCACAGGCATACTCATAGAAGTCGTCACCCGGACGCACATTCTTGTTAAAGTCGGCCTCGTCCAAGCCTGATCCCAGCTCGGTCTGAGCCATCATCATCATTGAGACAGATGCCATTGTCATCATTGTTAAAAATCTTTTCATTGTTTTTTAGAGTTTATTGTGTTAATGATTCTAATTCCTCGCTTGCTTTCTCCCAGCGCTCCACCTCTTCATCCAAGTCACGCTTAATGTTGGTGTACTCGGTTACCATCGTCATGTCCGAAGCGTTTTCGGGCTGCATCAGCAGCTCATCCAGTTCCTTCAGGCGCTGTTCCAGCTGTTCAATCTTGGCTTCGTGCTGCTTGACGGCTTTTTCCAAACGGTTCTTACGCTTCTGAAGCTCCTTATGCTCGGCATAGCTCAGAGTTTTCTGAAGCACAGCTTCACCCTCGGGTGTGGCTGATGGTGATGCACTCGATGTTGTAGTTGTAACAGCGACTTTAGCAGCAGTTTTAGGAGCAGCCATCATCGACGACTGCGACCCCAGCTGATTCAGGTCGTTAATTTTTTTTGTTCTGAGGAAGTCGTAGATACCACCCAAATGTTCGCGTACCTTTCCACCTCCAAACTCATATACCTTGGTTACCAGTCCATCCAGGAACTCACGGTCGTGACTCACAATGATAGCAGTACCTTCGAAAGCTTTGATGGCCTCTTTCAGTACATCCTTCGAAGGCATATCCAAGTGGTTGGTTGGCTCGTCGAGAATCAACAGGTTTACAGGCTCCAGCAGCAAGCGGATCATCGCCAATCGGCTACGCTCACCACCACTCAGCACCTTCACTTTCTTATCACTCTCCTCGCCGCCAAACATAAAGGCCCCTAAGATATCGTTAATCTTCAAACGTACCTCGCCCTTGGCCACATAGTCAATGGTCTGGAATACAGTCAAGTTCTCATCAAGCAATTGCGCCTGATTCTGAGCAAAATAGCCTATCTGAATATTATGGCCAACCTTCAGGTTACCTGCAAAGGGAATTTCGCCCATAATACATTTCACAAGTGTTGATTTACCCTCACCGTTCTTACCTACAAAAGCCACTTTCTCGCCGCGTTTGATAGTAAGCGACACATGATCGAACACTGTATGAGCACCGTAATCCTTGCGAACCTCGTCGCAAATCACAGGATAATCGCCACTGCGCAAACAAGGAGGGAACTTCAGATGCATGGCTGAATTATCTACCTCATCAATCTCGATGGGCACAATCTTCTCCAGCTGTTTTACCTTTTGCTGCACCTGTACAGCCTTAGTAGCCTGATAACGGAAACGCTCTATAAACGCCTTCATCTCAGCCACTTCCTTCTGCTGGTTCTCGTAAGCCCTTAACTGCTGTTCGCGACGTTCCTTACGCAACACCACGTACTCGTCATACTTTACTTTATAGTCGATTACCTTACCACACGATATCTCGAGCGTACGGTTCGACACATTATTAATAAAGGCACGGTCGTGACTTACCAG
>JAEEGG010015459.1_pt1 | contig 16007 bp, 13 predicted proteins | sample 9134161 | NCBI WGS metagenome assembly JAEEGG01 (sample SAMN16246543, study PRJNA631951) | gut metagenome | biome: gut microbiome; feature: rumen; material: CR-attached | host: Bos | place: Iran: Karaj | collected 2018-10
CATACATCACCGGCTTGTTGGTCAGCAGGAACAGCTCATGGGCGATTTTTTCCTCGTCCTTATTGAGCAATTCCACAGTGCGGGCGCTGCGGCCCTGCTCCAGAGCCTCCTTGTAGCGCTTGAGCACCTCGTATTGTGCCTTGGCTTCACGGTCGCCGCCGGTCTGAGCCTGCTTCTGAACTTTGTTGATACGGCTCTCGATAGTTTCCAGGTCGCGCATCTGCAGTTCCAGGTCGATGACTTCCTTGTCGCGCACGGGATCAATCGTTCCGTCAACGTGCGTCACATTGTCGTCGTCAAAGCAGCGCAACACGTGGATAATGGCATCCGTCTCACGGATGTTACCCAGGAACTTATTACCCAGGCCCTCGCCACGGCTGGCACCCTTGACCAGACCTGCGATATCCACAATCTCGACGGTAGTAGGAACGATTCGGGCCGGATTCACCAGTTTAGCCAACTCGTTGAGCCGCTCGTCGGGAACGGTGATGACACCCACATTGGGCTCTATAGTACAGAAAGGAAAATTTGCCGACTGCGCCTTAGCATTCGACAGGCAATTAAACAGGGTTGATTTGCCCACATTGGGCAACCCCACGATTCCACATTGTAATGACATAGTCTATATCTTGTTTTTGTTATATTCCAGCCTGCAAAGGTAGTGCAAGCTGAGCGGAGAACAAAAGAATTTATTCTTTTTTTATCCCGAAGCGCAGCCTGGAAGTTCAAATAAGAAGTGCAAAAGGAGTTTCTAATGGTGCGTTAGCTGTAAAACATGAAAAACGCACCGGGGAACGCCAAGCGGCAAGGGGCAGAGCCCCGACGAGCGTATTCCGCTTAAAACGTGTAAATTCGCAGCAAAAAAGGGAGGCTGCAACCTCCCCACGAGATTAATTAATTTTGTGTTTGCATATGTATCATCAACTAACCTCGGAGCAAAGGTACTTCATTGAAGTGTCTCTCCAAAATGGAATGAGCAAAAAAATGATTGCAGAGAACTTAAAAGTGCATCAAAGCACCGTTTACCGTGAGATTTCCCGCAACAAGGGAATCCACCAGTATCATCACAAGCTGGCGCAACAGAAGTGCGACGAGCGCAAGCACCGCATGCGCGCCATCCGCACCTTCACACTGGACATGCGCAAGCGGATCTTCTCATTGCTGGTGGATGAACAATGGTCGCCAGAGCAGATCAAAGGTTACATGGAACGAAGGGGCGAGGCCTGTGCCAGCGTGGAGACCATCTACGCTTACATCCGCTTTGACCGGAGACAGGGCGGAACACTCTGGAAACACTGCCGCCATGCGCTCAGGCATGTGCGCCGGCAGGTCTCGTGCCGCTACACGGCCATCAAGGACCGCAAGATGATAGACTCCAGGCCGGAGCAGGCCGACGGCCGGCGCTTCGGGGACTGGGAGATGGACTGCGTTTTAGGCCGTGAAGGCAAAAGCGTCCTGTTGACCCTTACGGAGAGATGCACCAATTTCCTGATCGTCAAACGGCTGGACAAGGGCAAGAATGCCAGGGCATTGGCCAGGACGGTCGTCTCGCAGCTGCTGCCCTACAAGAAGCACGTGCTGACCATCACAACCGACAACGGAAGCGAGTTCGCTGACTTCAAGTACATTGAGAAATGGCTCGACACGCAAGTTTTCTTCACGCATCCGTACAGTTCCTGGGAGAAAGGGGCTATCGAAAACGCCAACGGACTCATCAGGCAATACCTGCCTAAAGGCTTAGATTTCAACGACGTGTCAGACAGCAATATTCAGCAGGTGCAGTTCAAAATCAACAGAAGGCCAAGAAAAAAACTCCAGTTTGAATCACCAAAATCAGCCTTCTTTCGAAGATTATGACTATTTTCGCACTTCAAACTGGAATTCGCCCCTTCGGCCGCCAGGCCAACAGTAGTGCAAGCCGAGTGGAAAACAAAATTTTATTTTGATTTTCCCGAGGCGCAGCCCGGCAATGCGGATGCCAAAAAATTATTTGTCCTTTTTGTCTTTCTTGTCTTCAAACCCCAAATGTATCGTCCTGAAATAGTTTGACAAAAATGTCAGATAAAATCAGGACTAAAATGAGAACAGTAAGACGAAGAACGGATTATGAGATTTTGGAGATACTCAAGGAGTATTGTGAGACCGAAATCAGTGGAAAAGAGCTGCAGAGAAAATATTATCTGAGCAGCAGTAGCCAATTGTCGTATTGGTTTCGTAAATTTGTGGACCCGAAAATCAGAAAATCAATTCACATGAAGGGTCGCAAACTAGATGCCAGCCAGCTCAGCATGAGCGATGAGTCCCTGGAGCAGGAGAACGAGCGCCTGCGCAAGGAACTTGAACGGGAGCGCTTGCGGTCGGAGGCCCTGAACATCATGATAGACATTGCCGAGAAAGAGCTGGGCATATCGATCAGAAAAAAATCAGGAGCCAAGCAGTGAGTCGCCTCCGCCAGAGCCATCCGCATGAAAGCGTAGATGGCCTGTGCGGTCTGTTTGGCTATACAAGGCAGACCTACCATTATCATCTGAATAAGGCCAGTGAGCGCAAGTTGCAGGAAGACGTGGTTCTCAGCCTGGTGCATGACATACGCTCCCGCCATCCGCGCATAGGGACGCGCAAACTTAAAATCATGCTTGAGCGTGACCACGGTGTCGATGTGGGACGTGACAGGCTGTTCGAGATGCTCGACCGCAACGGTCTGCTCCTTCGGCGCCGCATCCGCCATAGGCGGACGACCTTCTCGGGGCATGGCCTGAGAACATATCCCGACTGCGTCAAGGAGCTCGTGGTGAGCCGTCCCGATGAGGTCTGGGTGACAGACATCACCTACCTTTTCGTGGAGGGCAGGAGTTACTACGTGTTCCTGATGACCGACCTCTATTCAAGGTTCGTTGTGGGGTGGACCGTCAGTGACAACATGCGTGCAGATAATGCCCTGGACGTGCTCAGACAGGCGTTCAACAACAGGAATCCCGACTATCGGCACTTGCCTGTCATACACCACTCGGACAGGGGCAGCCAGTACTGCTCATACAGGTATGTCTCGCTGCTGGACAAGCATGGAAGCATCATCTCCATGACCGAGACAGGGGACCCGAGGGACAATCCCGTGGCCGAAAGAATCAACGGCATCATCAAGAACGAGTACCTGTATCCTCTGCAGGTCAGAGCTGCCGGTCTCAAGCACAGGGTCTATCAGGCCATCAGAAGCTACAACTGCGAAAGACCGCACTTGAGCCTGGGCGGCTTCACACCCGAACACGTCTATCGTACAGGATGCCCGGTCAACAGATTGTGGAAAAATTACTATCCACATTACCAGGATGTCAATGCTTTTGACTAACTTTGCCACGCACCAACAATGGCGGCGACGCTTTAGACCGTCAAAAAAAGCCTGTGGGGGCATCGAGCCCCCAACAGACTTTAGCACCAACAATGACGGCTCAGCATTACCCGTCTTGATAGGAAAATAAAGAAAAATCTGTCAAAAAATTTTAGGACGAGTCAGTACGGCCACGCCAAGGCGAGGCCCTACAGCGCGGATGCCAATTTGATAAATTCGTTTAATTCGTAGACATCAAAACCGTGCGGATGCCATCCATCCAATCCGTCTAATCCGCCGACCATAAAAAACTTAGCGGCTTGGCGTCTTTGCGTGAGAGTGCGTGAGGCGGCGGTAGAAGGTGATGCCCAGCAGGGGCACGGCGGTGCCGACGATGGTGTACAGCACCCAGAATAGGTCGGTCGTGCTGTGCTCATGGATGACCATGTGGCAGCCAATCTGGCCCCAGTCGAGGCCGTAGTACCAGATTTTGAGGGCCGATACCAGCTTGAACGAGATGATGTGGAACACGTAGATGTACAGCGTGTTGTTGCCGCAATAGACCATGAAGCGCTTCACCACGCCGTCGTGGCGGTCGAGCCAGGAGGCGAGGTGGTGGACCATGAGGAAACCGATGGCTCCCGTCACGGGCAGCGTGAACACCGTGCGCAGCTCGGTCTTGAGCGCCATGCCCTGCCAGCCCTGATAGGCCCCGAAGACCAGAAATGCGGCATAGAGCAGCGTGAGCGCCCAGTGCTCACGGATGCGGCTCTCGTGGCGGCGGTAAATCACGCCCAGGCTGAAGAACAGCACGCCCCAGCAGTCGCGGATGCCGCCCTGCACGAGGGTGGCGATGGTCAGGTGCTCGGCGACCTTGAACCACGAGAACCCGAAGGCGAGCAGCGCAATCACGATGGGCACCGTGTCGTGGTTGAGCCAGCGGTGACGGTTATAGAGCAGCAGGTACAGCACCAGGAACACGATGCTGGCCACCAGCAGGGCCCTGAAGAACCAGAACGCACCGGCCAGGAACTCGTCGTAGCCGCCCATCGAGCAGATGATGTGCACCAGCCGCTGCCAGAACTGGTGCCAGTTGTAGGGGTGGGTGACACCGCCGGCCCAGTTGCCGTAGTGCTCGTTCATCAGCCCGATTTTGAAAAATAGGTTGTGCAGCACCAGGAAGAACACGCTCCACTTGACAAAGGGCACATACAGGCCCTGGAACCGCTTTTTGCAGAAGCTCCACGGGTCCTGCAGGTACTTCTTGTCAAAGAAGTAGCCCGCAGCGATGAAGAACACGGGCATGTGGAACAGGTAGATGAAGGTCACCAGCAGGGTGGGGCCCTCGGCATGGCCGGCGCACATCAGGATGATGGCTACGGCCTTGCAGATCGACAGGGTGGTGTTGTTGCGTTTCATCGGCATCATTGGGGGTGTTATTTGTCGGCAAGGAGTGTGGTCAGGGGCACGAAGGTATAGCCCCGGCTGCGCAGCGTCTTCAGCAACGCGGGCAGGCGGTCGTAGAATTTCTCGGGCCGGCGTTCGTCGGTCCCCAGGTGGATCATCAGCAGGTGGCCGTTGAGGGTGTGCTCGCGCTCACAGCGCATGATGCGGTCCCACAGCCAGCGGTTGTCGCGGTAGGGGTTGCCGCCGGTGATGCCGGGGTAGGTGTAGTCCATGCTGCTCGAGGTGCCGGGCGTGAAGTTGACGAGCTGCAGGCCCATCTCGCGCGCCCAGGCGGCAACGGTGGCGTTGTGCCACTCGTAGGGCGGGATGAAGTAGGGTGCCTGCTGGGGCGTGATGCCGTAGTGCGCCAGCCGCTGATAGGCCTTGACGATGTCGTCGCGGAACTGTTCACGCGTCACCTGCAGCGAGTCGCGCTTCTCCCACGCGCAGTACAGCAGGTGCCCGTCGCTGTGGGTGCCCACGTAGTGCCCGCCGTCCACCAGGCGCTGCACCACGTCGGGGTATAGCTCCAGAAAACGGCCGGTGAAGAAGAAGGCCCCCTTGATGCCCTGCTTGTCGAGGGTGGAGATGATGCGGTCGGCGCCGTCGGCACGGTCATCGGCGGTGAACACGAGGCACAGCTGCTTCTTGCCCGTGTCGCCGCGCACGATGGCTCCCTGGTCCCACGTGAACTGGCCGCTGGCGCTCTTGCCCTCGGTCTCATAGTAGGAGAACGGGAAGGTCAGCGAGGCGGTGCCGTCCATGGTGGGCTCGTTGGTGCTGTAGTCGTGGGTGTTGTCGTGATAGACCACGTCATGGGGCTGGAACAGGTCATAGGTGTTGCCGTTGATGTTGATCATGTCGTCGGCCAGGTTCACGCCCTTGAGGCTGTTGAAGATGGTTGCATACACAGGGCCGTCCACCAGTCCGCCCGTGGGCATGCCGACGCCTTCCATGACGAAGTTGCTGTGGGTGGCATGCGGATAGGTGCCGCCACGGGGCAGCTCCACAATCATGCTCGTGCCCCACGGATTGCAGCCCAGCAGCCAGTCGCGCAGGGCCGCCTCCATCTCGATGAACTCGCAGTTGCCCGTCAGTTGGCGGTAGAGGATGCATTGGGTGAGCATCGCCGTGGTGAGGTTATTGCTGCACCAGATGCCGGGTATGCCCCACAGGAAGGGGCTGCCCGTCTGCTCGGCACGCACATAGACGCGCTCGATGCCCGCCTTGATGTTGCGGATGAATTCGTCCCGCAAGCGGTCGTTGCTGCCGTTGGCCTCCTGGGCCACGCGCACGTGCCCCATGTTCATGAAGGGGTACCACTGGTAGTGGCGGGCACTGTCGGCGCCCATCCAGGGTGTGATGGGTTCGCGACGGCCATATTCCACTGCCTGGGTCAGGTATTTCGCGTCTCCGGTGGCGTGGTAGAGCTCGATGGCGCCCAGTTCCATGTCATCGACCCAGTTGTCCTCCTCGTAGATGTAGGGCGACACCACGCTCACTGTTTGGGCATTGCCGGGCTTGTCGATGCCCACCTGATAGGCATCGGCGGCCTTGGCGGCGATTTTGGCGGCAAACTCAGGATAGTAGGGTGCCAGCACTTGTGCGCCGAGGGCAAAGTCGCTGGCAAATTTACCCGCCGTGCTGGCCGCTCCCATCGTGGCGTTCATGAATTTGCCGCGCTGTTGCGGTTTGCCGTCGATGTAATAGACGGGCCGCCCGTTGTTGGGCCCCCAGCCATAGTCGGCAGGGTCGTCCTTGGGCAGTTTCATGCCGATGTGGTCGCGGTCGTCGGCAATCTGGTTATAGAGTTCGCCCGGGGCGGGATTCATCTTGTCGAGCCACGTCAGGCCCCAATAAATCTCGTCGATGATGTCGGGGATGCCGTTGGCGCCTTCCAGACCGTTGGCCTGATACTGGTCACCGAAGGCCTCGGGGCACTGTTGCCAGGCGAGCATCATCTGGTAGATGGCGTTGGCGCTCGTGGTGGTGTACTGCAGCAGGTCGGCCGCGTCGTGCCAGCCGCCGCGCACGTCGATGCGCTGGCCCTCCTTCTCGGGGTGGTAGCGCACGTAGGCGTCCTTGGTGTGGCAACTGTCGCGCTGGAACGGGTTGAAGCCGCACCGTTGCTGTCGCATGTAGTTGAGCACAAAGTCGGCTGTACCGTCCCACACCCGGTTGTTGATGGGAAATACCGGTGACTCGATGCCCGCGGCCACGATGCGGTAGGCCCCTTCGTCCTCAAAAGCGCTGAAGTCCAAACGGCAGGTCGCTGCCATCTGACCATTCGGCCCCATATTGCGCGTGGCCGTCGAGCGGTAGGCCGTCTTGCCGGTATAGGTATCGACGAGTTCAAACTGTGTGACCTCGACTTTTTCCTGGCTGATGAGCACAGCCACCTTGGTCGCGTGGGGCAGGTAGCCCAGTTGGTTGATGCGGATCCATCCGGCGGCATGGACTGTCAGGACGGCCACGGCCACGAATGAAATGAATGTAAACAGTCGTTGATTCATATTAAAAGACGAGCAGGCCGGTGATGCCGGCAAGAATAATGACAAGGATGGGATGAACGCGCGTGAAATAGACGATACAGAACGAGGCGACGCAAATGGCAATGGTGATCATGCGCTCACTCACCTCGTAGCCGAAGTTCTCGCTGTTCATCAGCAGCAAGGCCGCCGAAGCGATCAGCCCGACCACAACGGGCCTCAGACCCATGAAGGCGCCCTTGATGAAGGGGCTCTGCTTGTGCCGCTCGATGTAGTGGGCGGCGATGAGCGTGAGGATGAACGGCGGCAGCACCACGGTGAGCGTCGTCACCAGCGAGCCCAACACGCTGCCCGTGACCACATAGCCGATGTAGGTGGCGCTGTTGATGCCGATGGGGCCTGGCGTCATCTGCGAGATGGCGACGATGTCGGTGAACATCTGGCTGGTGATCCATCCCGAGTCCACGACTTCGCGCTGGATGAGCGAGAGCATCGCATAGCCGCCGCCAAAGCCGAACAGGCCGATTTTCAGGTAGGCCCAGACGAGTTTCAGGTAATTCTCAATCATCGCCGGCCTCCTTTCCCGTGCCATTCAACAGGCTGTGCATATAGTAAATGTACCCTCCAATGGCGCCCAGCACGATGTAAATGATGGGATTGGAGATGTAGGGGATCTTGCTGTAGATGAGCAGGGCCACCGCCACGGGGATAATGACCGTTTTCCAGTTGATGCCTGCCGCACGGGCTGTGGTGAGCACCGGAGCGACGATGAGCGCGACCACAGCGGGGCGGATGCCCTTGAAGATGCGGCTCACGACGGCATTGTTCTTGATGGTGTCGGGGGTGAGAAAGATGGCGATGGCAAGAATCATCAGGAACGACGGCAGGATGGTGCCGATGGCGGCACACACGCTGCCTTTCACGCCCTTGAGGCGGTCGCCCACCACGACGCTGATGTTCACGGCAAGGATGCCGGGCATGGACTGTGCCACGGCCAGCAGGTCAAGGAAGTCGTCGAGGGCTATCCACTTGTGTTTCTCGACAATCTCGCGCTGGATGATGCTGATCATTGCCCAACCGCCGCCAAAGGTGAAAGCGCCGATTTTGCAGAATGTCAGGAACAGTTGCAAGTACAGGTTGTTCATGGGGCGGGAGGAGGAAAAGAGGGTAAATCATTTGCTGCCGCGCTCCAGCAGCCGCTGGGCGTGGATAAAGCCATAGTTGCTCTTGCTCAGGTGAGTGCGCATGAGCATCAGGCTGTCCACAAAGGCGGTGTGCCCGCGTTTCATGTCGTAGCTCACATAGCCGTAGATGCGTCTCACCTGACGGGTGGAGTCGCTCTGCACGTCCACGTTGACCCAGCCGTCGCTATTGGTGCTGCGGGTGATCTGTGACGTGCTGCCGTCGGTGTAGTCCACATTCACGCTCACCTTGAAATCATTGCCGCCCCGATAGAGCTTATAGGCCAGCTGGTAACGGTCGCCAGGCCGCTTGTTGGCATCGGGCGGGATGTCAAAGGTGATGAAGCCGCGCTTGGCTCCCTGGGTGAGCATGTAATGGCGTTGACCTTTCCACAGATCGGCGGAATCGCTCTTGGCGTCGGTGCCGATTTTGCGCTTGGCCAGATTCTCGCCATGGTGGCGCACAGCACCGGGACCGCCGGGGATATTTTCCTTGGGGATGGGGCCACCGCCCATCATGTCGGCGGGACGGCTGTTGTCGTTGACCTTGTTTTTAGCCAACTTGTCTTGCCGTGCCTGGAGTTTGCCCACGGCCTTGTCGTAGGCCTTGATGTAATCTTCCATGTTGTGGGCATACCACACCAGCGACGTGTCGTAGTCCTGCTGGGTGATGCCGTGTTTCTTGAAGATGCCTTGCTTCAAGGCCAGTTTGCTCGAGTCGTCTACGAAATCTTGGCTGTGGTGCTCGATATAGGCTTCGGCGATCTGCAGGTCGGCAATCAGGTCGGCCATCTGGTTCTGGCTCATCACGCTACGAGGGGTCCTGCCGCAGGACATCAGCACCAGGGCCAGCAGCGGCAGCAGGAGTATGCGGGACGTGATTCGTGTCATGGCGGGGAGAGAGGTCTATTGGTTGCCGGTAGTGATGTCCTCGTCCTGAGCCGGTACCGACTCCTCATCGGCCTCGGAATCCTTGTCCTTGGGGCTGATGGTGGCCAGGTAGCGGGCATAGAACAGGATGAGCACGATGACACTCACGCTGAGCGAGGCATCGGCAATGTTGAAGATGGGCTGGAAAAACACGAAATGGTTACCGCCGATCATGGGCATCCATTGGGGCCAGTTCCACTCGCACAGCGGGAAGTAGAGCATGTCCACGACCCTGCCGTTGAACAGGGTGGCATAGCCGCCGTCAGGGGGAAACAGCTGTGCCACTTGGGGCGGCATGGGATTGTTGAAAATCAGGCCGTAGGCAATGCAGTCGATGACGTTGCCCAGTGCTCCGGCGGTGATCAGTGCGATGCAGGCGATGTAGCCCTTGGGCACATCGTCGCTGTTGCGCAGTCGCCACAGGTAATAGATAAACGCTCCTGAGGCGATGATGCGGAACAGGGTGAGCAGCAGTTTGCTGCCCAGTTCCATGCCGAAGGCCATGCCGTTGTTCTCGATGAACAACAGTTTGAACCAGGAGGTGATCTCCACCTCCTCGCCGTAATAGAAATGGGTTTTTACCCAAATCTTGAGCGCTTGGTCGATGACGATAACCAGCGCAATGATTAGCGCTGCCAGTTTGCCGTTAGAGAGCTTCATGTGCAGGCTTCTCAAGATTTCTTCTTGTTCCTGGCCTCAATTTCCTTGCCCTCAATCGACAGGGTGGCGTGGGGAACGGCGAGCAGGCGCTCCTTGGGGATGAGCTTGCCCGTGATGCGGCACACGCCGTAGGTCTTGTTCTCGATGCGCACGAGGGCGGCCTGCAGCTTGCGGATGAAGCCCAACTGGCGCTGGGCCTGCTGGCTGGAGACCTCCTTCTGCAGTGTCGAGGCACCTTCCTCCATCATCTTGAAGGTGGGGTCTGACTCGTCCACCATGATGGTGTCGGTCAGGCGCTTGTAATTCTCCTCGGCCTGTTCGATTTTGGCGATGATGAGTTCCTTGAACTCCTGCAGTTCCTCGTCGCTGTATCTGGTCTTTTCTTGCTTGGTTGCCATATTTCGGTTATCTGTTGATTGTTGGAAAATCGGTCAATTTACACTTTCTCGACATTCACGGGCAGCGTCCAGCCGTCCATGTCCAGCTCGACAGCGGTGGCAGGATCGACGGGAGCGACCTGGATGCTGTTGGCGAGCACCTGATGGGCGATGTAGTCGCCGTAGGCCTTGACGGCCTCGTCGGTGCGCTCGTCGGGAGCGATGGTGACGTTGATTCTGTCGGTGATGTCGAAGTCTTTGCTCTTGCGCACGTTCTGGATGCGGTTCACCAGTTCACGGGCGATGCCCTCGAGGCGCAGCTCGTCGGTCACGGTGATGTCGAGCGCCACGGTCAGGTTACCTTCGTTGGCAACGAGCCAGCCGGGGATGTCCTCGCTGATGATTTCCACGTCGGGGAGCTCGACAACGGCCTGCTGGCCGTCCAGGTCAACGGTGAACTGCCCGTCTTTCTCGAACTGGGCGATCTCCTGCTGCGACATGCCGGTGATGCGGGCAGCCAAGGCCTTCATGACCTTGCCGTACTTCGGGCCCAGCTTCTTGAAGTCGGGTTTCACGCGCTTGACAAGGATGCCGGCATCATTGCCCACGAGCTTGATTTCCTTGACGTTGACCTCGTTGCGGATGAGGTCGGCAACGGCCTCGACATCGGCGCGCTGGCGCTCGTCGAGCACGGGAACCATGATGGCCTGCAGCGGCTGGCGCACCTTCAGGTTCTGCTTGCGGCGCAGCGACAGCACCATCGAGGTGACGTCCTGTGCGGCCTGCATGCGCTGCTCGAGCTGCTTGTCGATGACGCTCTCGTCGCTCTTGGGGAAGCGGGCGAGGTGTACCGAGTTCTCGCTGTGGGTGAGGTCGCGGTACAGGCGGTCGCTGTAGAAGGGTGCCACGGGAGCCATCAACAGGGCCACGGTGGTGAGGCACTGGTGCAGGGTCTGGTAGGCAGCCAGCTTGTCCTGGGACAGCTCACCGCCCCAGAAACGCTTGCGGTTCAAGCGCACGTACCAGTTGCTCAGGTGGTCGTTCACAAAGGTGCTGATAGCGCGGGCAGCCTTGGTGGGCTCGTAGTCCTCGAGGTCGGCCTGCACGGTGGCGATGAGCGAGTTGAGCAGCGAGATGATCCAGCGGTCGATCTCGGGACGCTCGGCGATGGGCACCTGAGGCATCTCGGGGTCGAAGCCGTCCACGTTGGCATACAGGGCGAAGAACGAGTAGGTGTTGTACAGGGTGCCGAAGAACTTGCGGGCTACCTCTACCACGCCGGCCTCGTCAAACTTGAGGTTGTCCCAGGGCGACGAGTTGCTGATCATGTACCAGCGCAGGGGGTCGCTGCCGTATTTCTCGATGGCACCGAAGGGGTCAACGGCGTTGCCCAGTCGCTTGCTCATCTTGTTGCCGTTCTTGTCGAGCACCAGACCGTTGCTGATGACGTTCTTGTAGGCCACGCTGTCAAATACCATCGTGCCGATGGCATGCAGGGTGAAGAACCAACCGCGCGTCTGGTCCACGCCCTCGGCGATGAAGTCGGCGGGGAAGAAGCCGTTCTTGTCCACGGCGTCCTTGTTCTCGAACGGGTAGTGCAGCTGGGCGTAAGGCATCGCGCCGCTGTCGAACCACACGTCGATGAGGTCGAGCTCGCGCTTCATGGGCTTGCCGCTGTCGCTCACCAGGATGATGTCGTCGACATAGGGGCGGTGGATGTCAATCTTATTGTAGTTCTCCTCGCTGTAGTCGCCGGGGACGAAGCCCTTGTCCTTGTAGGGGTTGCTCTTCATCACGCCAGCGGCCACGGCCTTCTCGATCTCGTTATAGAGTTCCTCGATGCTGCCGATGCACTTCTCGTCACCGTCCTCGTTGCGCCAGATGGGCAGCGGGGTGCCCCAGTAGCGGCTGCGGCTCAGGTTCCAGTCGTTGAGGTTCTCGAGCCACTTGCCAAAGCGGCCGGTGCCCGTGTGCTCGGGTTTCCAGTTGATGGTGTGGTTGAGTTCCACCATGCGCTCGCGGCAGGCCGTGTCGCGGATGAACCAGCTGTCCAGCGGGTAGTAGAGCACGGGCTTGTCGGTGCGCCAGCAGTGGGGATAGTTGTGGGTGTGCTTCTCCATCTTGAAGGCGGTGCCGTCCTGCTTCATGCGGATGCAGATGTAGATGTTCAGGTCCTCGGCCTTGTTGGCGGCAACTTCGTCAAACTTGCCGCCCACGGTGTACTGCGGGTCGTAGGCGTTCTTCACCCAGCGGCCTGCATACTCTTTGTAGAGGTCCTCGTTGACGAAGTCCTTGACGAATTCCTCGTCCAGGTCCTCGATGAGGTAGTATTTGCCGGTGAGGTCCACCATGGGGCGGGTCTCCAGCTTCTTGTTGATCATGTACAGGGCGGGGATGCCGGCAGCCTTGGCCACGCGGGCATCGTCGGCACCAAAGGTGGGAGCGATGTGCACGATACCGGTACCGTCCTCGGTGGTCACATAGTCACCGGGGATGACGCGGAAACCGTTGTCGTTGCCCACAACCTTGCCGTCCACCTTGTCAACAGGCTTTACCCAGGGGAAAAGCTGTGCGTAGCGCATCTCGAGCAGGTCCTGACCCTTGAACGAGGCGATGACCTTCCAGGGCACCACCTTGTCGCCGGCGTTGTACTCCAGCGGCTGGTCCTTGCCGTCGGCCTTGAAGTAGGCATCGACGCGGGCCTCGGCCAGCAGGTAGATGGCGGGCTTGCCGGTGTAGGGGTTGAAGCTCTCTACAGCCACATAGTCGATCTTGTTGCCCACACACAGGGCGGTGTTGCTGGGCAGGGTCCACGGGGTGGTGGTCCATGCCAGCACATATGCCTCGTTGAAGCCCTCGTCGGCCACCTCGTGGATCTTCTTGATCACGGGGTGCTCGTCACCGCTCAGCACGGTGAACTGGGCCGTCACCGTCTGGTCCTTGACGTCGCGGTAGCAGCCCGGCAGGTTCAGCTCGTGCGAGCTCAATCCGGTACCGGCAGCGGGCGAGTAAGGCTGGATGGTGTAGCCCTTGTAGAGCAGGCCCTTGTTGTAGACCACCACAGGCTCTCGATGTAGCTGTTCTTGAACGTGATGTAGGGGTCGTTCATGTCCACCCAGTAGCCCATGCGGTGGGTCAGGTCTTCCCACTCGCGGGTGTATTTCATCACCTCCTTGCGGCAGGTGGCATTGTACTCATCGACCGAGATCTTCTTGCCGATATCCTCCTTGGTGATGCCCAGGGCCTTCTCCACGCCCAGCTCTACGGGCAGGCCGTGGGTGTCCCAACCGGCCTTGCGCAGCACCTGGTAGCCCTGCATCGTCTTGTAGCGGCAGAAGATGTCCTTGATCGAGCGGGCCATCACGTGGTGGATGCCCGGCATGCCGTTGGCACTGGGAGGACCCTCATAGAACACATAGGCCGGTGAGCCTTCGCGCTCACTGATGCTGAGGCCAAACACATCTTCCTTGTCCCACTGCTGCAGGACTTCCTTGTTGATATCTGACAGGTTAAACCCGTTATACTCGTTGAATTTTTTCATTTTTTTAATAATGTACATTCTCAAATTTGGCTGCAAAGGTAGTGAAATAATTCGGAATAGAAAACAATGTTAATAAAATGCTGTTTGGAGCCTTCATTTTTTGCCCGATTTAACCTGAGAGAGTTGCAAAACTCGGTCGACACAACGGTGAATCGGCCTGCGGCCGAAAAATTAAACACAATTTAGTAAATAAAAGAATTAAAATAAATATTTATTACAAATTTGTTTATGTTTTTGTTGGATTTTCGAGCAAGCTCGATGATAGTTTTAGGGCGTCAGTTTTGCGACACCATGATCTTAGGTAGCGGCAATCCTAAATATGACACAGTGCCGTTTTTGTGTGTTGAATAGTCTTTTTTAGCTTAGCGACGCTCGCTTTCAATTCGAGACTGATATCGAGAAGGTGCCGGTCTCGCGTTTTTTGGTCCTATCACAATATTATTATTTTTGGTTTTCTGATAAAACGCTAACTTTGCAGCTGGGAAGACACTATTAAAAAATATAAGAAACATGAAGAAATCATTACAATCCTTAACCTTGCTGCTGGCGGCCCTGATGATGCCTGCTACAGCCATGGCCGATGCTTGCTTGCTGTCATTCAATGCCGATGTAGGCGACGTGAACAACAATAACGAGATCAACATTGTTGACGTCACAGACTTGATCGACCTGCTGCTGAGCGACGGGCCCATCGACAATCCCGCAGCTGACTGTAACCAGGACGGTGATGTGAAGATCGACGACGTGACGGCCCTCATCGACTACCTGCTTAGCGGCAACTGGCCTTGGGATGTGCCTGGGATAGAGACCTTTACCGTCAACGGCGTAACTTTCAATATGGTTGCCGTTGACGGCGGTACCTTCACGATGGGCGCATCAGATGATGATGAGGATGCTTTATACAATGAGAAGCCTGCCCACGAGGTGACGCTGTCGGGTTACAGTATCGGTGAGACAGAGGTGACGCAGGCGCTGTGGCAGGCCGTGATGGGTAGCAACCCGAGCCGGTTCACTGGCGACCTTACCCGCCCTGTGGAGTGTGTTTCTTGGAGCGACTGCCAGACATTCATTATCAACTTGAACCAGTTGACAGGCAAGACCTTCCGCCTGCCCACCGAGGCAGAATGGGAGTTTGCAGCCCGTGGCGGCAACAAGAGTCAAGGTTACATGTACTCTGGCAGCGATGACATCAATGAAGTGGCCAGGTATCGCGGTAACTCGAGCAGCAAGACCTATCCAGTGGCCTCCAAGGCTCCTAATGAGTTGGGGCTGTATGACATGTCGGGTAACGTCTTTGAGTGGTGTAGTGACTGGTATGACAGCTATACCGACACCGATGGCCAGACGGATCCCCAGGGACCATCTACGGGCTCTACTCGCATATCCCGTGGTGGCAGCTGGGACACCACAGCCGACTACTGCCGCGTGTCGTTCCGGCTCAGCCGCTGGCCGTCGAGTTTGAACCACGCCCTGGGTCTGCGCCTTGCCCTCGGCCCGGACAATAGTACGAAGTTTTGACCTTCACCGACAGTTGTGACTGTTGCTGTCAACAAAGTGACGGTTAAGATGGCGGCTGGTGTTGTATCTTTCTGCTTTCTTTATTTGTTCTTTCTGATAAATGACTTTTTTTTGCAGTCGAAAATACATGATAAACCCACTAAATTGATAATGACATGAAGAAAATCCTTTTGTTAATGGCTATTGTTTTGCCTTTCGTCTTTATTTCATGCGGTGACGATAAAGATGAGCCTGTAAATGATCATGATGGTCACGAATATGTTGATTTAGGTTTGCCCAGTGGGACGCTATGGGCAACGTGTAATGTCGGAGCTAGTAACCCCGAAGAGTTAGGTTCATATTTCGCCTGGGGCGAGACCGCAACCAAGGATTTCTACGACTGGAGCACATACAAATGGTGCAACGACAACTACTTGAAGATGACCAAGTACTGTACCAACAGCTACTACGGCAACGACGGCTTTGTCGTTAACAAGACTGAGTTGGATCTCGAGGACGATGCTGCTTATGTCAACTGGGGTCCCTCGTGGCGCATACCCT
>JAEEGG010015460.1_pt1 | contig 16006 bp, 13 predicted proteins | sample 9134161 | NCBI WGS metagenome assembly JAEEGG01 (sample SAMN16246543, study PRJNA631951) | gut metagenome | biome: gut microbiome; feature: rumen; material: CR-attached | host: Bos | place: Iran: Karaj | collected 2018-10
CATCTGCAGCCTTGTTGCAGCAAGTGAAGAATCTGATAAAAACAGACAAGTAATGGCGAAGAAAGAGGGGAAAGAACTGACCCCGATGATGAAACAGTTCTTCGATCTGAAAGCGAAACATCCTGACGCAGTGATGCTGTTCAGATGCGGCGACTTCTACGAGACCTATTGCGAAGATGCCATTACTGCTGCAAAGATACTTGGTATCACCCTCACCCATCGTAATAATGGTGCTGGTGTGAAAGGCGATGAGATGGCCGGATTCCCCCATCATGCCCTTGATACCTATCTGCCCAAACTCATCCGAGCTGGTAAACGTGTGGCTATCTGCGATCAGCTTGAGGATCCCAAACTCACGAAGAAGCTCGTAAAAAGGGGTATTACAGAATTGGTAACACCTGGTGTGGCTCTTTCGGATAATGTGCTGAACTATAAGGAAAACAACTTCCTGGCTGCTGTGCATTTTGGCAAAGGCTCCTTTGGTGTGGCCTTCTTGGATATCTCTACAGGTGAGTTTCTGACGGGCGAGGGCACACAGGATTATGTAGAGAAACTCTTGGGTAACTTCTCGCCAAAGGAGATTCTGCATGACAGAACGAAGAAGCAGGAGTTTGAACGTAACTTCGGTACAAAATACTTTACTTTCCAACTCGATGACTGGGTGTTTACGGAACAGACCTCTAAGCAGAAACTGTTGCGCCACTTCAATGTGAAGAACCTGAAGGGTTTTGGTGTGGATCATCTGATGAATGGCGTGATTGCTGCAGGGGCTATCTTGCAGTATCTGGAACAGACCCAGCACACCCAGATAGGCCATATCACCAGCATTTCTCGCATCGAGGAAGATAAGTATGTACGTCTGGATAAGTTCACCATCCGCAGTCTGGAGTTGGTTCATCCGATGCAGGATGATGGTAAGTCGTTGCTCGATGTGATTGACAAGACGGTGAGCCCGATGGGAGGTCGATTGTTGCGTCGTTGGCTGGTGTTCCCATTAAAAGATGAGAAACCCATTAACTCTCGTCTGGACATTGTGGAGTATTATTATCGCGAGCCTGAGTTCCGTGAATGTATCGATGATCAACTGCATCGTATTGGCGATTTGGAGCGTATCATCTCGAAGGCTGCTGTAGGGCGCGTTTCTCCTCGTGAGGTGGTACAGTTGAAGGTGGCGCTGCAAGCCATCCAACCCATCAAGACGGCTTGTCTCTATGCGAAGAACGAGGCCTTGAATCGGGTAGGGGAACAGTTGAATTTGTGTGAGTCTCTGCGCGATAGGATAGAAAAGGAGATACAGAACGATCCGCCTCAGTTGGTAGCGAAGGGTGGTGTGATTAAAGACGGCGTGAATGCTGAACTTGACGAACTGCGTAGTATCGCCTATAGTGGCAAGGACTATCTGTTGAAGATTCAGGAGCGCGAGGCTGCTGAGACAGGTATCAGTTCACTGAAAATCGGCTATAACAACGTGTTCGGCTACTATCTGGAGGTGCGTAATACCTATAAGGATCTGGTGCCACCAGAGTGGGTTCGTAAGCAGACGTTGGCTCAGGCAGAGCGCTATATCACGCAGGAGTTGAAGGAATACGAAGAGAAGATTCTGGGTGCTGAGGATAAGATTCTGTCATTGGAGGCTAAGCTCTTCAATGATCTCGTGCTGAGTATGCAGGAGTTTATCCCTCAGATTCAGATCAATGCGAATATCATAGCGCGTCTCGACTGTCTGTTGAGTTTCGCAAAGACAGCAGAAGAAAACAAGTATATCCGTCCTGTGATCGATTCGTCAGAGGTTATCGATATCAAACAAGGTCGTCACCCTGTAATCGAACAGGAACTGCCATTGGGAGAGCGGTATGTGCCTAATGATATCCTGCTTGACAATGAGCGCCAGCAGATCATTATCATTACAGGTCCGAATATGGCTGGTAAATCGGCGCTGCTGCGTCAAACGGCGTTGATAGTACTGATGGCGCAGATAGGTTGTTTCGTGCCAGCAGAGGCAGCGAGAATCGGTCTGGTGGATAAGATCTTTACGAGGGTAGGGGCCAGCGATAACATTTCTTTGGGAGAATCCACGTTTATGGTGGAGATGACAGAGGCTTCGAACATCCTGAATAACGTCAGTTCGCGTTCCTTAGTGCTCTTCGATGAACTGGGTCGAGGTACGAGTACCTATGATGGTATCTCTATCGCCTGGGCGATTGTGGAATATCTGCATGAGAATGCCAAAGGTCATCCCAGAACGCTCTTTGCGACGCACTATCATGAACTGAACGAGATGGAGAAGAACTTCTCGCGCATCAAGAACTATAATGTCTCTGTGAAGGAGGTAGATGGCAAGGTGATCTTCCTGCGTAAACTCGAAAAGGGTGGGAGTGAGCACTCCTTTGGTATCCATGTGGCAGAGATTGCAGGTATGCCTCGCTCGATTGTGAAGCGCGCTAATGTGATTCTGAAGGAGTTGGAAGCCGATAATGCCTCTGTTGGTACCGTTGGCAAGCCCACTGCAGAGATCGCAGCCTCTCGCGAAGGTATGCAACTTTCTTTCTTCCAGTTGGATGATCCTGTGCTTTGTCAGGTGCGTGATGAGATCTTAGGCATCGATGTGAATAATCTCACGCCTCTCGAAGCCCTGAATAAGTTGAACGATATCAAAAAGATTGTCTCTGGGAAATAAAATGGCAACGGACTACAGGACTTAAGGACTTTCAAATTCAAAAAGTCGTTTTAGTCCTGTAGTCCGTTGCTTTTAAACTTTCTTGGCTTTTATCATGCAATAGACCCCAAGGATGATGAAGGGAATCGAAAGGATCTGTCCCATGTCGAGTGGGAGAGAGGCTTCGAAGGCTTCCTGGATCTCCTTGGTGTATTCGATGAAGAAGCGGAAAGTGAAGATATACGTCAGGCAGAAACCAAAGTACCAGCCTGTGCCAATCTTCTCTGGCATCTTTTTGTGCAGCACCCACATCACAATGAAGAGAATCGCGTAAGCAATGGCTTCGTAGAGTTGTCCAGGATGTCTTGGCACAGCATCTACCCGCTCGAAAATAAACGCCCAGGGCACATCTGTAATCTTTCCGATAATCTCAGAATTCATGAGGTTGCCCAAGCGAATGAAACAGGCTGTAGTACCTGTGGCAATGGCGATATTATCGAGCACCGTCCAGATGCTGAGTTTTGTCTTACGGACATAGAGCCAAAGGGCAATCATCAGGCCCAAAGTACCACCATGTGAAGCCAAACCGGCATAGCCAATAACGAAGAAGCCGCAGGTCTCACCCATCCAACTACCATCGTTGCCAAAGCGAATAGGTAGCAGCATCTCGACAAACCCTTTTCCTGAAGCGAGGAAATAATCTGGTTCGTAAAAGATACAATGTCCCAGACGGGCACCAATCAGGATACCTAAGAAGCAATAGAGAAAGAGGGGATCGAAGAGTTCCTCTTTGATCTGCTGCTCCTTATACAGACGCCTCACTACCAGATAGGCCATAGCCAAGCCGATGATCCACATCAGACCATACCAGCGTACGGAGATCGGACCCAGATGAAATGCCTCTAAGTCTGGCTGCCAAACGATATAATTCAGTAGATCAATCATCATACGTTGAATCTAAAGTGCATGATATCACCATCCTGCACCACATAGTCCTTACCTTCTACAGCCAGTTTACCAGCCTCGCGGACAGCTGCCTCAGAACCATACTGCACATAGTCGTCGTACTTGATTACCTCAGCACGGATAAAGCCCTTCTCGAAGTCGGTGTGGATAACACCTGCACACTGAGGCGCCTTCCAACCTTTCTTATAGGTCCAGGCCTTGACTTCCATCTCTCCAGCAGTGATAAAGGTCTCCAGGTTCAGCAGAGCATAGGCCTTCTTGATCAGACGGTTTACACCACTCTCCTCAAGGCCGAGTTCCTCCAAGAACATCTGCTTGTCCTCATAACTCTCGAGTTCTGCAATATCCTCTTCTGTCTTAGCAGCGATAATCATCGCCTCTGCACCTTCTTCCTTAGCCAAAGCCTCTACTTTCTTGGTGAAGTCATTACCACTTTTAGCATCAGCCTCACCTACATTGCAGACATAGAGCACAGGCTTCGAAGTCAGCAGGAAGAGGTTACGGGCGCAATCCTGTTCGTCCTTGCTTTCAAACTCCACAATACGGGCGTTCTTACCTTGCTCCAATACCTCTTTATAGGCGTGAAGCACTATCACTTCCACCTTGGCGTCCTTATTACCTGCAGCAGCAGCCTTCTCTGTCTTGGCCAGGCGACTCTCGATGGTCTCAAGGTCCTTCAGTTGCAACTCTGTATCAATGATTTCCTTGTCGCGGATAGGATCGATAGTACCATCCACATGGGTGATATTCTCATCCTCGAAGCAACGGAGCACATGGATGATCGCATCCGTCTCACGGATATTTCCAAGGAACTTATTACCCAGACCTTCGCCCTTTGAAGCGCCTTTCACAAGGCCTGCGATATCTACTATCTCACAAGTGGCAGGCACGATACGACCTGGATGCACAATCTCTGCGAGTTTCGTCAGGCGCTCATCAGGAACGGTGATGACACCTACATTCGGTTCGATGGTGCAGAAAGGAAAGTTTGCTGCCTGAGCCTTTGCACTCGACAGACAATTAAACAATGTGGACTTTCCCACGTTAGGGAGTCCCACAATACCACATTTTAATGCCATTTTCTTCTATAAACGTTTATTTCGGCTGCAAAGGTAGTGCAAAAAGCGCGAAATACAAAATATATTAAGATATTTTGCTTATCTTTGCACCCAAGAATAACCAAATGATGGATAAAAATGAAGAAAGTCTTATTATCAGCGATTGTCTTTTTGACTTCTGTTATGATAGCCAGTGCACAAGTAAATGCACCTAAAGAAACACCACAACTGGAGTTTGCCTTACAACTGCAAGTAACCTTAGGAGAGACTTATCAGGTAGGCGATACCCAGCATGGGCAGCGTATTGTGATTCCCATTACGGGAGGCACCTTTGAGGGTCCGGCTATTAAGGGCACTATCATTAATGGTGGCGCTGATTACCAGTTGGCAAACAAGGCACTAAATCGTACAGAACTTGAAGCTATCTACAGCATTAAAACTGACGATGGCGTCTATATCCACGTACGTAATCGGGGCATCATCTGGAACGGCAAAGATGCCAACGGTAACCCTTCTTTCTACTTCAAGGCAGCCCCTCAGTTTGAGGCACCAGCAGACAGCAAATATGCCTGGCTCAATAATTCACTCTTCGTCTGCGCCCCAGACTTCACTCAACAGTTCAAGGGCATTGTCCTGAACGTCTGGAAGGTGAAATAGCCTTAATGGGCTTCAAGCCAGTTCCGTCCGAAACCGCTATCAGCGACGAGAGGCACAGAAAGGGGGAAGGCGGTCTGCATCTCTTCAAGTACGATGCGCTCCACCTTCTCCTTTTCTTCTGGATAGACGGAGAAGTTGAGTTCGTCGTGTACCTGAAGCAACATCTTGCTTCGGATTCCTTCTGCTTTGAAGCGATTAAAGATGTGGATCATCGCTACCTTGATGATATCAGCGGCAGTGCCCTGAATCGGGGCATTGATGGCATTACGTTCTGCAAAGCCTCTGACGGTAGCATTATGGGAGTTGATATCCGGCAGATAACGACGCCGTCCGAAGAGGGTAGTGACATAGCCTTTCTGACGGGCTACCTCCTTTGATTTCTCCATATAGTCGTGTACCTGTGGGAAGGTGGCGAAATAACCATCAATCAGCATCTTGGCTTCATCGCGAGGGATGTCCAGGCGCTCTGCCAAACCAAAGACAGTAATGCCGTAGATAATACCAAAGTTTGCGCGCTTTGATTTCGTACGTTCATCACGAGTCACTTCAGAGATATCTTTCTTATAGATATTCGCTGCTGTGGCCGCATGCAGATCCTTTCCCTCACGGAATACTTCCACCATATTATTATCTTGCGAGAGATGCGCCATCACACGAAGTTCAATCTGGGAGTAGTCTGCTGAAAAGAACAGACATCCGGGCTCAGGGATAAACGCCTTGCGGATCTCTTTGCCGTCTTCGCCACGAATGGGAATGTTCTGGAGGTTTGGATCACTGCTTGATAAGCGACCAGTGGCTGTGATGGTCTGATTAAAGGAGGTATGGATATGTCCTGTACGAGGATTAATCAGTTTGGGAAGCGCGTCGATATAGGTACCGATGAGTTTCTTCAAACCTCTATGTTCCAGGATATCTGCCACAATTTCATGTTTGTTGCGCAACTGCTGCAGCACTTCTTCAGAGGTGACATACTGACCTGTCTTGGTTTTCTTGGCTTTCTCAACGATCTTCAGTTTATCAAAGAGCATCTCTCCCACCTGCTTTGGTGAGGCAATGTTGAATGTCTCACCTGCGAGTTCATAGATACGACGTTCGAGTTCATTCATGCGATCCGTCAAAACCTTTGACGTTTCCTTCAACGATTCCGTATCCAGACAGACACCATTCATCTCCATCTCTGCGAGTACAGGCATCAGTGGCATCTCAATCTCATAAAACAGTTTCTCACACTCAAACTTCTTCAGTTCCGGCTCCAGTTTGTTCTTCAGGCGTAAGGTAATATCAGCATCCTCGGCTGCATATTCATAGACCTGAGCGGGTAGGAGGTCACGCATGGATTTTTGGTTCTTACCTTTGGGTCCAATGAGTTCATCGATGTGGATCGTCTGATAGTTGAGATAGATCTCAGCCATGTAGTCCATATTATGATGCAACTCTGGTTGGATGAGGTAGTGGGCAATCATCGTGTCCCACATCGGACCTGCCAGATGGATGTCATAGTTGCGGAGTACTTCGAGGTCGTACTTCAGGTTCTGTCCGACTTTGAGGATTTTGTCGCTCTCATACACCTCTTTAAAGATATTAACAATTCGCAACGCTTCTTCACGATTGGCAGGAATGGGTACGTAGAATGCCTCGAATTCTTTCACAGCGAAGCTCAAACCCACCAATTCTGCATCGATGGCAGAGGTTGAAGTGGTTTCTGTATCTAGACTGAGAATTTTATTTGTCAAGAAATAATCACACAATTTCTTCAGATCTTCCTCATTATCAACGAGTTTATAATTATGAGGAGTCGTTTTTAGGCTTTCAAAACTTGAATTTTTGCCAGTATCGACCTCCGATACGGGAAATTCTGCAAAGAGATCGAGTTGTCCGTTAGCAGGAATTTGTGGTTTTTGAGGTTTTTTAAGAATTCGATCTGCAAGGCTCTTGAACTCCAGTTCAGTGAACAACTTGCCCAATTCTTCCTCATTGGGTTCCACGAGTTTCAAACTTTCCATATCGAGTTCGATGGGGACATCAGTTTTGATGGTTGCCAAGAAGTAACTCATCTTGATATCCTCGACATGCTCTTCCACTTTTTCACGTAATTTACCTTTGATCTCTGTTGAGCGTTCAATCAGTGAAGAGATACTACCAAACTCGTTGATGAGTTTCACAGCTGTCTTCTCACCCACACCAGGACACCCAGGGAAGTTATCCGCAGAGTCGCCCATCAGTGCCAGGAGATCGATGACGGCATTTGTCGATGGAATGCCATATTTCTCGCAGACTTCCTTCGGACCCATCGTCTCATAGCCACCTCCATGTCGAGGACGGAAGATAAACACATTTTCGCTTACCAACTGTCCGTAGTCCTTATCTGGTGTCAGCATGAAGGTCTTGATGCCCTCAGCGCCTGCTTGTGTTGCCAAGGTGCCGATGACATCGTCGGCCTCGAAGCCATCTACCTGAAGGATAGGGATGCGATAGGCCTTCAGGATATCTTTGATGATAGGTACGGCTTTGCGAATATCTTCTGGTGTCTCTTCGCGCTGTGCCTTGTACTCAGGAAAAGCCTCACTTCGGAACGTAGGACCATGAGGATCGAAGGCCACACCGATATGCGTGGGCTGTTCTTTCTGAAGCACTTCATTTAATGTGTTACAGAAGCCAATGATAGCCGATGTATTCAGTCCTTTCGAGTTGATCCTCGGGTTCTTAATGAAGGCGTAATACGACCTGTAAATGAGCGCGTAAGCGTCTAAAAGAAATAATTTCTGCATAACTTTCTTAATTTTCCGCTCAAAATTACATAAAAATTATCTAATTCCACAATTTTTTTCTAATTTTGTCCCAAATATCTTCAGTTTATGGATTATTTATCAATTATACGAAAGCCAATTGAGCAAGATTTGGAAGACTTCAAGCAGGTCTTTGAAAAGGTGTTGACACGCGATGATGGTCTGTTGGGACAGGTGCTCGGACATATCCGTCAGCGTGGTGGAAAACGTATGCGCCCCATTATGACGTTGCTGTCAGCCTTGAATATCGGAGAAATCAATGAATCAACCCTTCACTCTGCAGTCGGACTAGAGTTACTGCATACCGCCAGTCTTGTGCATGATGACGTGGTAGATGAGAGTAGCGAGCGTCGAGGACAGGCCTCAGTAAATGCTGTATATAATAATAAGGTGGCCGTGCTGGTGGGTGACTACCTGCTGTCATCAGCACTGCTGAGTGTGTCATATACCGATAATCAGCGCATTATTCAGTATCTCGCGCAGTTGGGCTGTACACTCTCTGCTGGTGAGATTCTTCAGTTGCAGAATATCTCGAATAAGGAATTCTCAGAAGAGATTTACTATCAGGTGATTAACCAGAAGACTGCTTCACTTTTCGAGGCTTGTGGTGCGATGGGTGCCCTTTCTGCTGGTGCTGACGATGAACAGGTGGAACGGGCTCGCCAGTTTGGACATAATATCGGCATGATCTTCCAGATTCGCGATGATATCTTCGATTATTATGATTCAAAGGATATTGGTAAGCCTACAGGTAATGATATGTTAGAAGGCAAACTGACGCTGCCTGCCATCTATGCCTTGAATGAGAATACTGACTATGAGGCTATGCATGCTTTGGCTCATAAAGTGAAGGCGGGCACGATCAATCGCGATGAAATCGCTGTGCTGGTGGAGTTTACCAAGCAGAAAGGTGGTATCGATTATGCGCGTCAGAAGATGATCGAGATCGGAAATGACGTTCAGAAGTATATCGATCAATATGTGAAAGATGATCTGAAAGAAGCCTTCTCTGCTTATCTGGAATACGTGATACAACGAAACTTATAATCAAAAGAAATGGGGTTGCAATTGCAGCCCCATTCTTATTTTCAGTCGCTTGGTTTAGAAGAATTTCACTTCTTCACCCGTCACCTCACTGAGCAACATATTTGCCAAGCGGGAGGTTCCCATGCGGAACCATTGGTTAGTAAGCCATTTTTCGCCCAGAACCTCTTTCACGATGGTGTAGTAGATCAGTGCATCCATCACGGAGTTAAGGCCTCCAGCAGGCTTAAAACCAATCTGAATACCCGTTTCATCGTAGTATTCCTTGATGGCCTGGCACATTACGTAAGCAGCCTCAGGTGTTGCTGCAGGTTCGAGTTTGCCTGTAGAGGTCTTGATGTAATCAGCACCAGCATACATTGCGAGGATAGAAGCAGTCTTAATGTTTGCAGCAGTCTTCAGACAACCAGTTTCGAGAATTACCTTCAACTTATGCTCGCCACAGGTCTCCTTCATCTGCTGGATCTCATCGCAGACGGTTTCATAATCGCCTGAGAGGAAGGCACCTACAGACTGTACCATATCAATCTCTGTAGCGCCGTCTTTCAGAGCCAAGGCTGTCTCTACAGTCTTCACCTCAATCAGTGCCTGAGAAGAAGGGAATGAGCCTGAAACGCAGGCAATCTCTACACCTTCTACCTCGAGGGTCTCAGAAACGACCTTTGCGAAGCGGGGATAGACGCAGATCGTAGCCACGTGGGGGAGGTCAGGATACTCGTTTTCAAACTGGTTCACACGTTCTGTAAATGCTAATACAGACTCGTCAGAATCAGTAGTTTTTAGCGTTGTCAATTCCACACTACCCATCAGGAAACGCTTCACTTCTGAGGTGTCGTTCTCGTGTACTTTCTCTGTGATAATCTGCTTCACAGCCGCTTTTACTTCCTCGTCAGTGATGTCGAGGTTATACTTTGCAAGAGCCTCTTCGTATTTGCTCTTGGTGGGCATCTCCACATGATGGTGATGATGCTCGTGCTCATGATGGTTTTCTGCCATAATCTTTATGCCATTAATTTTTTGTTATGTATATGTCTTAGTGAGTCACGTTGGGTCTTCTTCTCCATACTCTTTTTCAGTTCTTCAGTGAGATCTACACCCGTCTGGTTGGCCAAGCAGAGTAGTACCCAGAGGATGTCGGCCATTTCCTCTCCAAGGTTGTCTTTTTCCCCTTCCTTAAAACACTGATCGCCATATTTGCGGGCTATTACACGTGCCAATTCGCCTACTTCTTCTGTCAGAATCGCCATATTGGTGAGTTCTGAGAAGTAGCGCACACCATATTCCTTAATCCAGCGATCTACTGCCTCTTGCGCTTCTTTGATTGTCATCTTGTTCTTAACATTTGAATGAATAATAGGGCTATCGTCAGTAGGATAATCCAGATATATTGCTTATTATCACGGGCATATTCGTTCCAGTGAAAGGCTTTGTAGAGGAACACGATCAGCATCAGCAGGATACCGATTCCGCAGATCCATCCGCCATAAATCGAACCCCAAATCAGTGAGTTGACGATTCCAGTAGACGCCAGAATCACCCCTGCAAATTCTATTTCCCGTAGGTATTTCTTCATTTATTCTTTGTTTTTAGTATCCATGCAGATTGTCACAGGACCATCGTTCAGCAATTCTACCTTCATGTCAGCGCCGAATTCGCCTGTACCAACGGTCTTGCCAATGGCTTCGGAGAGATCTTTGCTGAAAGTCTCGTAGAGTGGGATAGAGTGTTCGTGGGAGCCTGCCTTGAACCAACTGGGACGATTACCCTTCTTATAACTGGCATAGAGCGTAAACTGACTGACCACCAGGCAGTTACCATCGACATCGAGGATCGAACGATTCATCACGCCGTTTTCATCGTCAAAGACTCTGAGATTAGCGATTTTCTTCACCAGCCAATCCACATCTTCTGTCGTATCTTCGTTGCAGATACCCAATAGAATCAGGAATCCTTGTGCGATTTCTGACTTCTTGATGCCCTCGATGGTGACGCTGGCGTGACTGACTCGTTGTATGACTGCTCTCATTGCTTCTGATTTTTCGGCAAAGATACGAACTTAAATTGAATTGAGCAAATCTCAAGCCATTAATTGTTGTGTTGTTGCCGTGTTGCAACGTTGCAACATTGCAACAGACTAGTTTCTTTCTTAGGAAAAATAATTGACGAATCGATGTTGTAGATTTGTATGCACTTAATCGAAATAATTGCTACCATTAATGCTTGCAATTTCTACATTTAATGGTAGCAATATTTTCCTTTAATGGTTGTGCGAAACCTATTTATTACTTTCTTTGAAATGATTGTACACGATTTCTGCTTTTGCTGGCCCTATGAGTTGCGAAAGTGTTTCGAGGTCTGCCTCACGGATCTTCTTAACTGATTTGAGGCTATTTAGAAGCCCGTCACGCGTTTTGGGGCCAATGCCCTTGATGTCATCCAACTCAGAGTGTAAAGCGCGCTTAGAACGCTTGTTTCTGTGGAATTCGATGGCAAAGCGATGCACCTCATCTTGGATATGCGTCAACACATGGAAGAGTTCAGAATCTGTCTTCAGGGCGACATGAATCGGTGGGAAGCCATAAAGCAGTTCGTTGGTACGATGACGATCGTCTTTCGCTAGTCCTGCAATGGGGATGTCTAGGTTCAGTTCATCCTGAATCACCTCTCGGATTACCTCCATCTGGCCCTTTCCGCCATCTGCAATAATGAGGTCGGGTAGGGGTTGTTCTTCATCTACGAGACGTGTATATCGACGATGCACCACTTCTTTCATCGAAGCATAGTCGTCAGGACCCTCTACTGTCTTGATATTGAAGTGTTTATAGTCTTTTTTGCTAGGTTTCATAGCCTTGAAAACCACACAAGAGGCTACAGCATCCGTACCAGAGATATTCGAATTGTCAAAACACTCGATATGATAGGGTAGTTTAGGCAGGTGGAGTTTGTCTTGTAACTCCTTCATCAGGCGCGTCTGCTTCTGTTCGGGATTCAGTTTTTCGGCTTGTTTCAGACGGTCTAACTTATACTGTTTTCCGTTCATAATCGACAGGTCTAACAGCGTTTTCTTATCGCCTCTTTGAGGGATCGTGAAGGTGACATTCTCCAGTTCCATATCAACTGCTTCTGGCACGATGATCTCTTTGGCATCGCTCTTGAATCGCTGGCGCAGTTCGATGATACCCAACTGTAGCAGTTCTTCATCTGTCTCGTTCAGTTTCTTCTTGTATTCAATCGTAAAACTCTGGTTGATGCTGCCGTTGGATACGTGGATATAGTTGATAAATGCGAGTTTTTCGTCGCTGGTGATTGAGAACACATCCACGTTGTTGATCGTATGGCTAACCACTTCGCTACGGGTCACGAAACTGTCGAGCATAATGTATTTGCGCTTCACTTCTTCTGCCTCTTCGAAGCGTAGTTCTTCACTCAGTTTCAGCATCTCTTCCTTCAGGTCTCGCAGCACCTGACGGGTGTTTCCTTTTAGGATTTCTCGAGCCTGTTGGATATTCTTTTGATAGTCTTCCTGGCTCTGTTTTCCTACGCAGGGCCCCATACATTTCTTGATGTGATAATCCAGACAGACCTTATATTTTCCAGAAGCAACGCCTTCTTTTGTCAGAGAGGTATTGCAAGTACGAGGATGATAGAGTTCCTTTATTAGATGGAGTACGCCTGTCATGCTACCCACATGGGAGTAGGGGCCATAATAAGTGCCCCATTTCTTGTTGATTGTACGGGTCTTGAAGATGCGTGGGAAGAGCTCGTTGGTGACACAGATGGAAGGGTAGGTCTTGCCGTCTTTCAATAAGACATTATAGCGTGGATTGTACTTCTTGATGAGCGAGTTTTCAAGCAATAGCGCATCCTCCTCCGTATTCACCACCGTATAACTGATATCGTGGATCTTACTGACGAGCACCTTTGTCTTGAAACGGTCCACCTCCGTGTGGAAGTAAGACGAGACTCTCGCTTTGAGATTCTTCGCCTTACCCACATAGATGATGGTATGATTCTCGTCATAGTATTGGTAGCTGCCAGGCTTCTCTGGCAACCTGCTCACAATACCTTTCAGATAGGCCAAACGCTTCTCGTTCTCTTCCTTTGTCATCTTCAATGTTTCACGTGAAACGTATCTTAGATCGTTATGAGTGTGGTCAGATCAATACCCTCAAATTCGTCGCGTCCATGTAGTCCTTCGTCTTTAATTTCAATGATGAAGTTCATATAGACTTTCTTGGGGTTGAAGTGCTGAACCAGATTATAGGCGGCTTTGGCTGTACCACCAGTTGCCAACAGATCGTCGTGAATCAGAACGACGTCGTTTTCATCGATAGCGTCGAGGTGCATCTCGATTGTATCCACACCGTACTCTTTAGAGAATGACTCTTTAATAACCGTAGCGGGCAACTTACCTGGTTTGCGTGCCATCACAATTCCGCAACCCAGGCGACCTGCGAGTGCAGACGCCATAATAAAACCCCGACTCTCGATGCCAACGATCTTGGTGATACCTTTGTCTTTGTAGATCGCCTCGAGTTCGTCGAGCATAATCTGTACGCACTCGGCATTCTTGTAGAGTGTAGTTACGTCTCTGAAGTTGATGCCCTTCTTGGGGAAATCTGGTATGCAACGCAGATTGTCAATCAATGTTTGGTTGTTCATAATCAATGAGTTATAAGTTTGTTACATGTTAATTGTTTCACGTGGAACATTAGCGCCCCATCAGTACCAACATCACATTGATGTCGCTGGGAGAGACGCCTGGGATGCGACTGGCTTGTGCCAAAGTCTCTGGTTGTATCTTGGTCAGTTTCTGACGCGCTTCGGTAGAGAGTCCTTGTAGTTCTTCGTAGTTGAAATGTCCACGAATCTTGATGCTCTCCAACCGGTGCATCTTGTCTGCTACCATCCGCTCACGCTCGATATAACCTTTATATTTCATCCTCACTTCTGCCGCCTCTCTGATCTCTGCCTGACGATTAATCGGACGATTCAGTACTTCTTTCAGTTGTGGGATGATCTCTGAGAGGTTTTCAAGATTCAGTTGAGGACGATTTACGAGTTCGGCCAATTTACAACCAAACTGGAGTGGGGTGGTGCCAAGGGCTTCGAGTCCGGAATTGATAAGTCGAGGTTTGATGGCGAACTCCTGACAGAAACGCTCGATTTCTTCGATGGCTTGTTTCTTCTGTAGCCACCAGTCATAACGGTCGCGTTTCGCCAATCCGAGTGTGTAGGCTTTCTCCGTCAGACGTGCATCGGCATCGTCTTGTCTCAACAGGATACGATATTCAGCTCTTGAAGTAAACATGCGGTATGGTTCATCCACACCTTTCGTCACTAAGTCGTCGATGAGTACGCCGATATAGGCTTCATCGCGATGCAGTACGAATGGATTGAAGGTCTTACCATTTGAACTGCCAGCAAATCCTGCCTTGAGTGCCGCATTGATACCAGCCATCGTTCCTTGTCCGCCTGCTTCTTCGTAACCAGTCGTACCATTCACCTGTCCTGCCATAAAGAGATTGGGGATAATCTTCGATTCCAACGAATGGTTGAGTTGGGTCGGATCAAAGAAATCATACTCTATTGCATAGCCAGGACGATACACTTTCACATCGCGGAAGGCTGGCATTTTCTTGAGTGCCTCGATCTGTACATCCATCGGGAGCGATGATGAGAAGCCGTTAAGATACATCTCATTGGTGTCCTCGCCTTCTGGTTCCAGAAACAGCGGATGCTTTTCGCGTTCAGGGAAGGTAACGAGTTTCGTTTCGATGGAAGGGCAATAACGAGGACCTATCGATTGGATCTGTCCGTTATAGAGTGGGGAGTCCTCAAGTCCGCTTCGTAGCATCTCGTGAACTTCTGGGTTCGTGTTCACCGTCCAACAGGGCAGTTGCTTGAGTGCGCATTTCTTATTCATATAACTGAACTGATAGGGACGGCTCTCACCAGGTTGCTCTTCCAGATCCTCGAAATGGACGGAACGTTTATCGATGCGGACAGGTGTACCTGTCTTCATACGAGCCGACACCACACCGTGACGGGTGATGCTCTCGGTGAAATGGGCAACGGCAGGTTCGGCAATACGTCCACCAGCCACCATCTTCCGTCCGATGTGCATCAGGCCGTTGAGGAAGGTTCCTGCTGTGATGACTATGCATTTGGCGTAGAGCTCTGCACCCCAAATGGTCCTCACACCAACAGCCTCGCCGTTTTCTACCAGTAACTCGTCGGCCTGATCCTGCCAGATGTCGAGGTTGGGTGTCTGGTCGAGCATCCTTCGCCATTCCCAGATAAACTTCCCTCTGTCGCATTGGGCACGAGGACTCCACATTGCCGGGCCCTTACCCACGTTCAACATACGGAACTGGATCGAGGTAGCATCTGTCACAAGTCCCATCTGACCACCCAGCGCATCGATCTCACGCACAATCTGCCCCTTGGCAATTCCACCAATGGCAGGATTGCACGACATCTGCGCAATCTTGTTCATGTCCATCGTGACCAGACAGGTTTTGGCTCCCATATTGGCACTGGCGCAGGCGGTCTCACAACCTGCGTGACCACCCCCAATTACCAACACATCATAGTTCAATTTCATTCTTCTTTTTCTAATTTTCCGCAAAAGTAAGCATAAAATTTGAATTTTATATGCATTTTTCGTCCAAAAAACTTTGAAAGTTCATATTTTTATAGTATCTTTGCGGTCTAAAGCCAATGTTAATTACCTAAAATAAGGTACGCAAGGGTATATAATTTTTTTATAAATAATTTAATTTCAACAACTTATGTGGTTAATCAATTCATCAATTGGTAGAAAAGTTGTAATGTCC
>JAEEGG010015471.1_pt1 | contig 16000 bp, 17 predicted proteins | sample 9134161 | NCBI WGS metagenome assembly JAEEGG01 (sample SAMN16246543, study PRJNA631951) | gut metagenome | biome: gut microbiome; feature: rumen; material: CR-attached | host: Bos | place: Iran: Karaj | collected 2018-10
ATCGAGACGGTCTTGGCGGTGAAGTTCATGGAAAAATAGCGGTCAACGTAGCGTCGGGCTTCTTCCTTGCCAAGGAACGACGTGGGCAGACCGGCATCCTTCAACTGGTCTTGTACTTTGCGTATCTTCACGAGGAAGTCACGCCATTTCTTGCCGTCAAAGGAGAACAGTTTACTTTTCTTCGCCTCCTGGGTGACGATGAGGTACGTCTCGCAGTCTGTATAGGTTCGGCCTGTGAAATAGCGGAAGTAGGACTCGCTGAGAAACTCGTGCTTGTCGCCTGACTCGTCACGGAACTGCTTGCGCACGAACACGTCCTGCTTATGAAGAGCATAGCCTTCGCCGAGTGTCTGGGCAAGGGCGGTCATCAAACGGGTAAACTCATAATAGCTGTCTGTGTTGGCCGAGAACTTTTGAACGGGGTTCTCCATGCGAAGCACGGCAGAGTATTCGCCCGTCTTGGTGTAGAGCACACCCACGCCATCGCAGTCCTCCACGGAGAAATAGATATCCTGGATGATGCGCTTGCGCTTGCCGCCCGTACCGAAGGCATAGACGGAAACAGCCATGCCGACGAGGATGGCGGTGAATGTGAGGATGACATATAGAATCATGCGTTCCTGATTTTGCGAAACGGCAGCCCCAACCGTAATACGGATGAGCCTGCCGTCCTCTTGGTTTACGATTTAACACACTTGCTCATTGTTATTCTCGTTTGTCGGTTCACATCTTGCAGGTATAGGCATAGATGAACACGCCACGGTGCTCCTTCTTGGTGTGCAGCCCTTTCTTCTGCTTGAAGAAGACAAGGGCAGCACCCGTGCAGAGGGAGGCGACAAGTACAATCAGACCTGTCACAAATCCGATGAAGCAATAGGCAAGGATGAAGCCGATGATGGCTCCGCCCACGGCACCTGCCGCCCAATAGATGTAGCGACCTTGGATGCCCATAAACTCCAGCGGCTTCTGCAGCCCCTTGAAGAGGGGATAGCCGGGATAGCGGTCGGTGTCTGATTGTACTGTTGCCATGACGTGTTTCTCTATTGCCCTTAACCCTTAGATGCCGAAGAACAGAGGCAGTGCCTGGGCTGCTGCCACGAGGAAGATGCAGGCACCGACGACCATCATGATCTTCTTCTTGAAATTCTGCTGATTTTTTGTAAGTATCTGATACACAGCGATAATTAAGGGCGCAAAATTGCAAAAGGAACAAACTGGAAACAAAAATTTCAGAAACCCCAGAATGAAAACATCGGCTTAACAAATCTTAACATGGAAAACAAGTGTAATTTTCCGATTTTGTCATTTGAAACTAAGTTAAGATATTGGAAAAATGATCGAAAAGTGATTGATTTAGGTGGCATTTCATAATAATTTCATTGAAATTATAGCGCCATTAGCAACTTTTCACAGGCAAGAGCCGTCAATATCGTGGAATTTTATTATCTTTGCACCAAATTATAATCAATTATAGCATCATGGCAAATTTGAACCGAATAAAAGTTGTCTTAGTCGAAAAAGGCAAAACAGGCAAGTGGCTTGCAGAAGAGATTGGCAAAACACCATGCACTGTTAGCAAGTGGTGCAGTAACAGTATTCAACCAGACCTGCAAACTTTAGACAAAATCGCAAGACTCCTTGGAGTTGATGTGAAAGAATTACTTAACCCTACAGAAGAATTATAAAATGAGCATAACGAATATAACAATTCCCGCAGGTGGGATGTATCAAGAGTGGAGTTGCTTGATGGACTTGGTGGAAGAAGATACTGCCAAGACATTGGAGCAGCTGGCCAACAAGAAGGGCTGGCGTGAAGTACAGGTTGACGAAGCTAAAGAAATGGGCTTTGGTGAGCTTGCGGAATGGTCGGTACCAGAAACAGATGTATTGGTGCTGATTGATGATAATTACCTTGTGTGTCTGCACAAGGGTGATGCTAAAATGAACTAATTTTTATGCCGAGAAAGAAGATATACAAGATAGGACTCGTAGATGCCGACCTGCTTTGCAACGGGACGCGGCATCCTAATCTTGCGCTTCTGAAAATTGCCGGTTATTTCAGAGATAATGGCTTCGCGAGAGGCGAAGCTGAGAATCAGAGTTATTATGAACTAATCACCAACGAGAGTAATTTTGAGTCGTTGCAAAAATACGACTTGTTTTACGTTTCGTGTGTCTTTACATTTACATTGGATGACCCTCCACTTGTGCTTACAACTCTGCTTAATGACAAGAAACTTTCCAAGAAAGTTCGCATGGGTGGTACGGGAAGTTACGCTAACCTCTCCGTCGAAGAAGGTTTTGCCGAGAAACGAGAGGAAGACATGCTGAAGTTGGAGCGTGACACATTCCTGCTGTCCTTACGTAACAAGGCTGGTCGACACGGTATAGATATGCGTACCCAGATGCCAGACTATCACCTGTATGATGACTTTGTTAGCGTGATGGAGAACGTAAAATCGTCGGATGCCTACTATAAGGATTACAAGGAATACTCTATAGGTTTCCTAACACGAGGTTGTTTCCGTCGCTGTCCGTTCTGCGTAAACAAGTTGGAACGCAAGGCGATGCCATATTCAAAACTGAGTGACTTCCTTGATAACGAGATTGACGAAACAACAGGAAAACTCAAGCGCCCATACATCTATCTATGGGACGATAACTTCTTGGCTTCACCCTATTGGGAGCAATTGTTGGATGAACTCATCGCCACAAAACGTCCTTTCCAATTCAGGCAAGGACTCGATGAGCGCTTACTTGCTCAGCATAAGCGAGGTGAAGAGATGGCAAAGAAACTTGCTAGCGCCAATTATCATGGTGATTTCATTTTTGCATTTGACAATTGGTTTGACCGCAAATTAATAGTAAAGGCACTTAAGATTTGGAAACATTACTGTCCAAAGAAGGAGACTAAATTCTACCTATTCTGTGGATTCATGCAAACAGAAACGGACTATAAGAAGTTCCAGCTTGACATTGCAGAGATCTTTATGCGCATCTGTGTGCTGATGAGATTTGGTTGTTTGCCATATATCATGCGCCATGAAAGCTACAAGCATGCGCCGATATCAAATATATATGTTCAGATAGCCCGATGGTGTAACCAACCTGGCTTCTTCCGCAATCTCTCTTTCTGGCAGTTCTGCTATAAGAATCAGACCTTCTGGGAAGAACACACTCTTGGTAGAGAACACATGAGACTAAAGTCTTATGACGAGTTCTTGCAAGACTACAACAACGGTTATTATGACGAAATCGGTTTGACAACGCCATTGAGAACAGTTGTTGACTTTTTGGAACAGTTCAAAGAGCATAAAGCTCTGTTCTTGTCTTTTTTCAATTTGTCATTCAAGCAAATGATAGATTCAAATTTGTGGTACCGAGATACAGAAATAACTATGGAAGGAATTAAGTACACAATGGATAATGAGTTCTGGAGCAACTTGATTGGGAATGATGCCTATGAGCGTGCTCTGCTGAAAGCGTTCTACACTCATGTGGATGCGAGTCTCATTAATGATGAAAAGAAAAGCGAGTTTCTGCTTGAAGTGCTCAAAAAGTACAAATGTAGCGAAATCCTTAAAATCATCGAGGATGGCTTTGTTCCAGCTGAAGTTGATAAAAAGGACATATCGCAGTTCAGCGACTTCAAAGATGCATACTACACGGTTCCATACATGCTTCAGAATTGTGGTATGACAGATGTTGATTATTCCAAGATGGGCTATATGCTTCGTGATGAAAAGCGCAAGGATATAGCTGATAAGAAATACGGCGAGAATCACATGAAAACCGCTGCACAGTTAGGACTGTGTAGATTTGAGAAGTGTAGAGCTAACGCAAATGCTTTGGGAAGTCTTTTCATCAAGTTAAGTGAGGCAGATAGAAGAAACATACTACCAAAGTTGTGCTTGTACATTCCGTTCATTCAAAACTATTTTATGGCCGGAGCCACAGATGAAGTTCGAGATGAAATACTGAGCATATTATCCCCAACTACGCAAGTAAGAAGGCGCTCTAATGTGAACACAATCATTCAAACGATAAAGGACTCAATAGAATATGAGCTTTAAGGATTTACATATAAAGCCGTGTTATGAATCTGGCATAGATGACATAATAGAGGATTATTATGTACCAGTCCTTGGTGCATCGGTTCAGTATGACCGAATTGCGGGTTTCTTCTCCTCCACGTCATTGGCCGTGGCTGCACGTGGCGTGTCGGATTTTATCGCCAATGGTGGTAAGATGCGACTAATAACAAGCCCACGTCTTAACGGAGAGGATATAGAGATTGTTAAGAAGATAGTCGATAATGATGCTTCGCTTAATCCTTCAGACTTTGGTCTAGATTTAGATAACCTTGAAAACGAATTCGAAAAGAATCACGTTAAAGCACTTGGATGGATGCTGGCATCAGGCTTGCTGGAAATGAAGTTAGCTGTAGTCTTTAATGAAGACGGTACTATCTGTGATAATGAAACCATATCGGAGAAAGGTTTATTCCATCAGAAGGTAGGAGTTCTTAAAGATACCGATGGTAATGAAATGTCTTTCAGCGGCTCCATCAACGAGACAGCTTCTGCTTGGGTTAACAACGATGAAGAGTTCAAAGTATTTAAGGCGTGGACTGACGCTCGTGATTATTATGAAAGAGACAGAAAGCGCTTTGATGAAATATGGAATGGAGAGCGTAAGAATGTAAAGGTCTATAATCTTCCCAACGCAATAAAGTCTGATATCGTTCGCTATTCCTCAGATTTCGATTTAGAGAGCATTTCGCTTAAGAAATATCGCTCGACCCGCTTGAAGAGTTTCAATTTCAAGAACGACAAAAAGCTATTTTTCTATCAAGCAGATGCCTTAAATAAGTGGAAGGATAATAGCTTTAAGTTGCTCTTTGAGATGGCAACGGGTACGGGAAAGACGAGAACTGCTATTGCTGGTATCAAATATCTGAACCAGACAAGAAAACGTCTTGTCACTATTGTAACGACTCCCCAAAACACTTTGTCTGTACAATGGAAGGGAGAGATAGAAGCTCAGAATCTGTCATTTGACGAAAGCGTAGTTGTTGACGGCTCTGTTCCCAAATGGGATGAATTGCTGGTTAAGCTTCTTCTCAAAAATGCTGCTGGGATGGCCGACCATATTTGTCTGTACACGACTCATAATACTGCATCGTCTGACAAGTTTACACAAGCGATGCAAAGTAACTTGCACGCAGGAACCGATGTTTTGTTTGTTGGCGACGAGACTCATTGGCTTGGTGCACGCAAATTCCAGCAGGCTCTTCTGCCTTGCTATAAATACAGAATTGGCTTAAGTGCCACACCAAGCCGATGGTTTGATGATGCTGGTACGGCAAGACTTGTAGACTACTATGGGAATGCGAACTTTGAATTTACTATCAAAGATGCATTAACAGAGTATAATCCTATGACAGGTAAACATTTCTTGGTCAATTACCATTATCTCATTTCTAAAGTATCTCTTGACGAAGATGAAACTCAGGAGTACAAGGATGTGTCTGCAAGGATTAGAAAACTATGGAAAATGAAGGACAATAATCCTGATGCGGCATTATCATTGGAACGATTAATGGAGAAGAGAGCCAACATTATTAAGAATGCTTCAGCTAAATACACACAGCTCAAAGTAATTCTTGATGAGATAGAAAAGAATGGGCGGATTGAGAATCTGATAATTTTTGTCTCTCCACAACAAATAACAAATGTCCTTTCTATCCTTGCCGATAGAGGGCTTATCTTCCACAAGCTTACTGAAAAAGAAGGTACTAAACCAGAGAAGCGTTTCGGTAATAAGTCTGAGCGTGAACATATCATTTCAAAGTTCAAGAGTAAGGACTATCAGGCTATCGTTGCTATCAAATGTATGGACGAAGGTATCGATATACCTACCGCAGGAGTTGGTATCTTAATGGCTTCAAGCACAAATCCACGTGAGTATGTTCAGCGTGTAGGTCGTATTATCAGGCAAAGCCCAGATAAGTTGTCGGCAAAGTTATACGATATTTGTGTTGATACCATCCATAACCTCGATGACGAAAGTGCTGCATTAGAACGAAATATTAGAGCCAAGGAATTGGTACGTCTCAAAGAAATTGCTGAAAACGCAATCAATTCGATAGATGCATTAACAGTAATAAATTCATTAGATTAATATGGCTATTAGCAAGAAAATCCTAGTGAAGATAGCAGACAAGACGAAGTCTGATATCGCTATGCAAAAGAATATCGAGAGTGTTCTTTCTGGCATAGAAGAAGGTCGTCAAGGTAAACGAATTATTGACAAAATCATGAAATCTATTTAGGACTATGAGAATAGAGAATATTGAAATTCAGAATTTTCGTCAATATCGCAATTTGTCATTCAAGTTCCCGCATGTTCAAGGGGATAATGACTTGCATATTATCTATGCCAATAATGGTGTAGGTAAGACGAATGTGCTTAATGCTATAACTTGGTGTCTATATGATACTGAAATGCATTTGGGTGACAAGAATACTGCACTTGCCATATTGAATAATCAAAAAGTTCAAGAACTGCGTCAGCATTTGCCAGAAGGCGGTAATACGATTGGCGATGCAACGGTAAGCATTCTTTTCTCATCGGATGATGCTACAGAGAAAATTCGATTCCAAAGAGTTGGCAAGTTTAATGTTACAAATGAGGCTGTTATTCCTGTGAACACGGAGTTTTCAATAATGCACTTCGTTGATGGCGAATGGAATTCTATTGATTCTGAAGAGGAAACGTTATCTCTCGTAAAGAAGAATGTTCCAGAGGAAATTCATGAATACATTTTCTTCGATGGAGAGCATCTAGAGAGCTATTTCAAGGCTGGCCAATTCGAAAATATCAAGAATGGCATAGAAGAACTCACACAAGCAAAAATAATTGAGAAAGCAGAAACTGCGTTCAATAAGTATCTGACAGATATACTTAATCCGCAAATAGCAAATTCTTCGGTTAAAGATATTGCTTCTGCACAGAAAGAATTGGATAAGATACAGAGCGCTATTGATGCCGCTGTTGCTTCTATAGACACTCTGAAAACCCAAATAAACAATTGTGATGACGAGATAGCGACACTAGATAACATCATCAGCGGTCACGTGCACGTTTCGGAAAAAACTGCAAGGCTAAAGGAAGTTGATGGCCTGATAGAAACGCTGAAAGGCGAAATTGCAAGGAAAAAGGCAGAGATGATGGTGTTTGCACGAGAGTATGTTCAGTATTTCGCCATGTACCCATCCATCAAGAGCCTATACACTTATATTCAAGAACAGGATAAGCATGGAAAACTTCCTCCTCGCATAGACAAGTTCCTTCTTAAAGCTATCGAAGAACACAAACATTGCCTTGTTTGTGACCAAGATTTGAGCGATCATTCTTACAACTTTATTCAAGAGCTGAGAAAAGAACTTGAAGTTTCATCTGACACATCGGCATTGCTTAATAAAACGGTTGTAGTCCTTCGACAGTATCTGGAAAAATTATCTCAGTATAAAGCCAAGAGCGAGGCATTGATAAACGAAGAGAAAGCATTGCGCAAACAGCATAATGACTATCTTGAAGAAGAGAAGCAACTGAACACTTATCTGATGAATATTCCTAATACGGAAGCTATTACTAAAGCTATTGAGGATAAAAAGGAATATAGGAAAAAACGTGATGAGATTGTGGCTAAAAAGGGCGTTGAAGAGGAACATAAGAAGAAACTCGACAATGACCTCTACAATCAAAGCAAATTACTAAAGTCGCTCATAGAAAAGAACAAGCAGCTGGAGAAAATAAACCAGCAAGCAGAATACTGTAAAAAGTGCAGGAACGTTTTGAAAGAGACGCGACTTGACTTGCTTGAAGAAAGCCGTCGCGAAATGGAGCAAGAAACATTCGATGCGTTCAGTCGATTGTTATGGAAGAAGGAAGCCTTCTCAAAAGTGGAAATTTTAGAAGACTATACTTTCCGCTTGCTCGATAAATATGGGTCGCAGACACTCGGCTCATGTAGTGCTGCAGAACGTGCTTTGTTAGCTCTTTCATTCACGCTGGCTCTGCAAAAAGTGTCGATGCATGACTCCTTGTTATTTATAGACACACCTATAGGTCGAGTAGACCCAGACAATAGGCAGAACTTTGTAAATACACTTTGTGAGATTGCCAAAGAAAAGCAGGTCATATTGACCTTCACCCCGGCTGAATATGATGACAAGGTGGCTGCTTCAATGCAAGGCCAATATGCATCATTCAATAAACTGCAAATAGAAGATGGTATAACGGTAATTAAATAAGAATTATGGCAAGAGTAACATTAAATATTGCAAAGGCATACGACGATGGCTTCATAGAGGACATTGAGAAAACCAAGTATTTTCAGCTTCACAAGAATGCCGCATCGCGCACAGACCTCTATTGTTTTGCCATAGCTTTGGCAGAAATGGAAGGTAAGGAGCCTACACCGATTTCTAATGTGGGTGCAGGTAAATCAATCGTGCGAACGGAGTTTTTGACGAATGTAGAGCCACTTCTTTCATGCTTGTATTATGAAAAGGTTCTGAAAGACCATCCAGAGGAAATCGACGAGATCTGCAACCGTGACGAGGTGTATAATCTAGCTGAAAAGTGTGCAAATACTGGTTTCGGCATCTTGAAATACTGGACTGAACATCTGGACGAAGAAACCTTGTTCTACAAGCTGATAGGCTATATGGATAAGAAGTACGAAGAAATAAAGGATGAAATCGATAGTTTAATAAAATAGAATTCTGAACATGAATTTAGATTTTCCCAAAATACCTATACCTCAAATAGAAATTCCAGATGTTATGACTAACTGGGATCCGATGAAGAATCATATTCCTCATTCAGTATTGATTTTGGGAAATGGTTTTGATCTGGATTTGGGTATACCAACCAAGTATGAGCAATTTGCTAATGACAAGAAATATTGGCCATTCAAAGATTCATTTTCTTTTGAGGAAGATTCTTTGCCATTCTTTCTAAACAAACATAAGAATCAAGTTGACACATGGTTCGATTTAGAAGAATTGCTAGCTTGTTATGCCAGTGAAAGTCAGGATTTACCAAAAGAGAAAATCTTACAAGCGAAACAAGATTTCTCCATCTTGTCAAAAGCTTTGAAGGAGTATTTGATAAAACAAGAGGAATCTTTTGTTGAACAAATGCAGAATTCTATGGGTCAGACAAGAAGAATGACTCCTGCTCATAGAGTGTTACAACTTTTTTTAAAAAAGCGTGTTCGCAGCATTTATACTTTCAATTACACCAATACATATAGGATTGCAAATCAACTTATTTTGAATTTTGAAGGTATTTTCAATCATGTTCATGGCTCAACACAAGATGACAATATAATTCTTGGTGCCGGAGACCAAAGACAAATAAAGGATTCTTTTTTTGAATTTTACAAGAGTGCCAGTCCTTTCTACAAAAGCAATAATCTAGTAGAAGATTTGAATAATGCTGATGAAGTTTATATATTCGGCCATTCATTAGGAAAGAACGACCACGACTATTTCTCGGAATTCTTTAAGATGGCATCTAAGACAGTTCAAAGACCCTTTGTAGCTGACAAGATAAAAGTACGTATATTTACACTTAATGATAATTCAGAAATTGAATTGAAAAAGCAATTGATGACTCTCACGGATAACCATTTGATTGGGTTGTACGCACATTGCGACTTTAAGATATTAAAGACTGACAACAAACATCAAGATTGGATGACACAAGATGAATTTATATAGATAGCAATAGTCATCTTAAGATTAATAACATATTTATACTGTATAATTATGATTATAGACCAACAGACTAATACGATTTACTTTTCTCACATGCTTGAACAAGTGTGTCCAGATTTGTATCGTTCAATATCTGCCTTGAAAGAAAAAGGTTATCCAATAGAGTTTTTCCAAGGTGCAAAAGATATGTGGGCACGTGATTATATGCCAATACAGGTTGCTCCAGACAAGTTTGTGGCTTTCAAATATCTCCCAGACTATCTTCTGAAGCCAAAGTATAGAGATATGCTGACAGAAAATGCTGCTGATATTGCTCGCGAAATATTAGGAGATAAGGCGGAGGTGATAGATACAGATATTATCGTTGATGGCGGGAACGTAATCAAGTGCGATAATGCTGTTATAATGGTGGATAAAGTCATTCAGGCTAACCCTCACTATTCTGCGAGCAAACTACTTGCTGAATTGACTCGCTTGTTCGGATGCGAAGTTTTCCTCATACCCTGGGATGATGAAGAAGGCATATATGGTCATTCTGATGGAGTTGTAAGGTATATGTCTGATGGTAATCTTTTGTTCACAAAATATCCAGACCCCAAATATATGAAACAGTGCCAATCTATGTTGAAGGCTCATTTCAACAAAATGCATAATTTCTGGATGCCTTCTGGTGGAGCCAAATGTCGTGAACGATTCCAATGGGCTTACATCAACTATATCCGCACAAAGGACTATATCTTCATGCCAGCATTATCAAAGAATGCTGATTGCATAGAAGATACAACGGTTCGCCGCCAGTTTGAACTTCGTTTCCCTGAATATACGAAGGAGAACATTGTCCCTATATATGCCCTTGAAGCTCTCAAACAAGAAGGTGGTCTTCATTGTTGTTCCTGGAATATTCTCAAATAAAATCACAGCTTATGAAACAGCATACATGCCATAATATAATATGCTTAGAAGCGGAATGGGAATATAGTGAGCAAAACCCAAATAATCGCTTTAGTCTTAATACCTTGCCAATGCTTAATTGGTTAAAAGAGGCATACGATTGTGAGGTGATATATAGAAGATTTAGAACAAAGTCGGATCTAAAGTATTATCTTGACTACTTTCGCACTCATGCAAAAGGTGATGAAGAGGAGGAAGACTTTAACAAATATGACATTATATATTTCGCTTGCCATGGTGAAAAGAAAAGCTTGTGGATTGAAGGGCAAAAGGTACCCCTCACTACTTTAGTAAATTGGGCAAAAGGCTTCTTCAAGGACAAGGTCATTCATTTTGGGTCTTGTAGAACAATGTCCAACAAGATTGACTCAAAACGTTTCAAGAAAGACTGTCATGCTATAATGGTTAGCGGTTATCAAAAAAGCGTGAATGCGTATGATTCAAGTATAACAGACATTGCAATAATGAACGATCTGCTTTCTCAGGAAGAAATTGAAGTAGAAAGATATACAGACAGTGAAAGCGAGTTCTACCAAAAATATCAATCGCTTTTAGATGACCTTGATTTCCATGCATGTTAATTGTTAAACAAATAATAAAACTGTAAGTATGAAAAGAGTATTTTTTTTATTACTGGTGAGCATTTTAAATGCCGCTGCGTTTGCGCAATCAGTAGATGATGCCGTGTATTGTACAGAAGTAACCTATGAAATAATGGGCTATAAAGGTAACTCATATACCCCTCTCATGTATCTATGCCAGGATGCAAAGACAAAAGAGTATTATCATCTTTCAAATTATGAAAACTACTCCGATTCTTGTCTTGTTTTCTACATGGGTACTCTTGAAAATACCAAAGTCTTATACAAGAAGATTAACGAGTATATAATTAGTGGAGATTCCACACTGAATACTACGATAACCGATGCTAAAAATAGAAAATTCAAATTACTGGCACCTCAAGAAGAAAAACGAATTGGAACATTTGTAATAATACAGGAAGATGGTTCTGAAAAATGGGGCATTATATCAAAGAATCACATTCGCAATTTTTCAAGAGTCTTTCCTGAAGACTGAGATATACCTTGTCAAGATTGACTACAAACAAGCAAACCACAAAACGGATTTTTATGATAGATAACAAAATTAGGGGCAGAATTATAAGTATTCTTATAATGATACTTTGCGCAAATTCAATGTTTGGGCAAAGGAAAGACGCAATTTCCTTATCAATGGAAGAGATTAAGGATATGCCTCAAAAAATAATTAAGGCTTATTTCAAACCTGTCTATACATCAACAGGCGTTTCATATCCTCTGATGCAGTGGTATGCTTTTGAAAACAAAGTTGACACTTGGGATAAAAATGCACTAAATAAATTCAACGCTTCCATATATGGATTTAAAGACAATCCTATAAAAGCTGCAGAATTTGCCTTGCAATTTTGTAGATCATTTGGAGAAAGTGACTTTATAGACAATTTCCAGGCTATAGGTTTTAACACCGTTGAAATAAACTCTATATTGCGTTGTTATAAGTCAGAAAAGAAATGGCAAGAATTAGACCTTATCAAAGAATGGCAAAAAAATGGCATTCCTCGATTTGCTAACAACGAAGCATCTGTTTCTGCAAAATATCGCATTAATATCGATGACACAAAAATGAAGACGTTTCTTTCTGAGAATATAAAAAGGAACATTTTTGATGATTACATACGATTAGAAATCGGCACCGATGGTTCATATTCTTCAAACCGACCTCAATATGAATTTATTCAAATAAGTGACATTATTCCTGCCCAAAAGACATTTACATATGCAGATACTACGTTTTATGTTCCTGTTTCTTCATCAATAAAAATATCAGAGGATTTAAAGGATGGTATTGACTATAAAATAGAACTGGAGTATAACAAAAAGGAAAACAGATGGGTCTTTAAGAAGGGGACTTTTCGCGAGGACTATTATTGGGAAAAAATTAAGAAGAGTTCCCCTTATTACGACTATATAGATGTGGCAATAGAAAAGGTTCTCACATATGCTACGATAGACTCTAATTGTGAGTGTGAATTAGAGTTTTCAATAGTAAAGTCAGTCATTACAGTTTCACAAGCGGACAAGGATAATCGCCACAATCAGCAAGAGGCGATTTATAAGAATGAAGAAATCCCATATATTAAATTGGTTACTTTATACAAGAAAAACAAAGGTGACTATTATTATGATAAGATTTCACTGGAACAAACTAAATATCGGAGCATCTTTTAACGACCTGTTCAATTGTGTCGGTTGCACTTTTTTCTGACTAATCGCAAAATCATCTTATTAAGATTAACAACAGAACAAGCAAACCCACTGATTTTTAGCAACTATGCCAAAGGTCAGTGGGTTTACTGTTCCCAAAATGAATCCCAGAAGCCATGATGGGAACATTAGATGATTAGAACCAGTTGAGCGATTTGCCAACTATCATGATTATGACCGAGGTGAACACGAAGAATCCCAGGACGAAGAAGAACCAGAAGAACCACTGGACATAGTGCCCAAGGTAGCAACCGTCATATTCCTTGTATCGTTTCTGCGCCCTTCGCTGTTCATTGATAAGCATGTCATTGACCTGACGAAGGTGTTGCTGCATCTGGGTAATCATCCATTGGTGTTCCTTGTCAAACTTATCCTGAATCTTCTTCCAGTCAGCATCAGCAACATTAACTGAGACTTGCAGTTTGGCTGGGGCATCCTTCAAGACGTTATCAATATGAGAGTTGATAGTGCCAACCTTCTCGCTGATGGTATTCACGGCAGCACCGAGTTCTCCTTCTTCACGCTGGGCTTGGCGGATTGAAGATTCCAAGGATAGTTTGGCATTGATGACGGCAGTTGTTGCCTTGTCAATGTCGGCACTCAACTGTTTGAGTTGAGGAAGCCGGTCAACAATTTCCTGCTCGGCTTGCTGAACCTCCAGTTCCTCTTCGACTTCGTTCATCATGTCATCGAAGTCGGGCATATTGTCATGGCTCTTATTTTTTCTGATAATTGACATACGGAATTGATTTAACGATGGAAACTACGCTGACGTGGCTTTGGCTTACACATGGAATGAGCCATCTGGAGGCATCGATGGGCAAAGGCTCGCTCGTCCTCGTCCTTGTCACGTCCCCAACCAGATTGTGGTGCATTACCGCCACCACCGCCACAAGATTCGGACACCGATGTTGCGGCATCAATGTAGCCGACAAAGAGAAGCATTGCAGTATGGGCAACGTTCTCGACTGTGGCAATATCATTGCCCTCTGGAACCTGAGCCTCGTTGAGGAATATATCCTTGACAGAGTTCGGAATCTTGACTTCCTTATTGCCATCAGGCGTATCGATGTTGAAGATGGTGAAAGAAGGAACTGGCTTGGGCTGGGCTGTCGGCTGAACCTTGGTCTGGGTAGATGTTGTTGTCTTGGTAGTCGGACGGACTGGACGGCTGCTTGGTGCAACAGTCGGGGCAGACGGTTTTGTCTTGACCTGAATAGGCTTCGGATGGAGCTTCTTCCATGTGGCTTCCAGCTGTGACACCATGTACCTGCGACCGATTTCAGAAGCCTTGAAGACAGACGCATTCTTGCCGATGGTATAGCCGACAAGGTTCTTGTCCTTGTCATACTTGGGCGTTATTTCATAGCCCTTCATACGAAGCAGATTGAAGTATCTGTCAATGTCAAACTCATCCATCTTTTGAAGGGTGTATTCGCAAAAGTCCTTAATCTCTTTCTTGCGCATTTCTCGTATCTCCTTGGGCTGCTTCCAGCCATGCCGCATGTTGATGATTTCCGCAGCCATCATTGCCCGTTTGTGAATATCGTGAACATCGTTGGTGTTTCCTTCAAGGTCAACACGGCAGCAGTCCATGTGAAGGTGCAGCGTCCCCGACTTGGAATCAGAGTGAAGTCCACCCACATTCATTGAATTGCGGAAATTGGTCTTCACCTCCTTCTCCATGCCCTTGGGGATGAGTCCTACAGCATCCAGAGTTTCCAACGCTTCATCTTGAAGGTCTGCCCAGTCCCTCATGGTGAAGTTTGCGGCCTCTTCCTTGGAGGGGGAGATCACAAACTGAACCATGAGGCGTTCCAACTTTCGTCCCACCGTCCTGTCTTGCTGATGGAGCTGGCAGTGATGCTTCATCATGTACCAGATGACGGTCGGTGAGATACCTTCCGGCATGTGGTTCACCTTGACCACCTTTGCCTTCTCCTTCTCCATTGCGTACCTCACGGCATTGCCGCCGTAGGGCACAACATTTGCAAGCATTATCATGGTTCGCTCCTTTCCTTGGTCAGCACAGAAGATGAGATATTCTCTTCGATGCTATACCAATGTCGGATGAGTTCTGCACTTTTCATTATCCACCATGCCATGAACTTCTCCGTCTTGAAGAGCTTCAACTTTTCCTCAGCCGTTTTCTTGGAAAGCACGTTGCGGATGCTTATCAGGTCAACCCTTGCCTCGACAAGAGAATTGAGGGCTTCGACCTCTTCCTTGGTGAGCCGCTGACGTGGGTGATGTTTCAAGCCAGTCTCAGTGAGATAGCGGTTAAGGCTGATGCCACATTCCTTGGCTTTGGCTTTGAGCTGCGCCCAGACTTCATTGGTACATCGGAATGAGTGTACCCTGGTCGGTGGCTTCTTGGTGATATGTTTCTTCTTCATGTCAATGACTATTGATGATAGGGAAAGAATATAAAGCAGTTAAGAAGAAGGACAAGGTCTGCGAGCCTGCGAGTAGCCCGAGAAACTTTTAGGAGTGCAAAAACTGGGGCACCAGTTTTGTACTACAAAAGGATTTCTCGAAAAGTCCCTCTAAAATAGCGGGTCTTTTAACTCCGAAAATCCCGTCTGGGCTTAGAAGTCCGGCTTGTCTTGCCAGGCATCCTGTACCGCCAAACGTCCATTGGGATGAATTGGCGGTGAGGATGCTGCCTGTGTCCTTCTGGGCTGTCATTTGTCGCTATTGAAGCCGTTAGGGTTATTGTAGCCATTGGGCTTCTGACCGTAGCCTCCGTTGCCCTTGAACTGGTTGCCGTCAGGCTGTGGTGACAGTCCTCCTTGCTGTGCTGATGGTTCGTCGTTTCCTTTCCCTCCATTCAGATTGCCTTCGGCTTCTGGATGCGAAGAAGGTACGCTGTCAGCCAAATGGGAAATGCCGTTTGTGTGAACATCGGAAAATTTATCATCCGTCCCAGACTTTCCCACATTGCCACGATCATTA
>JAEEGG010015473.1_pt1 | contig 15999 bp, 7 predicted proteins | sample 9134161 | NCBI WGS metagenome assembly JAEEGG01 (sample SAMN16246543, study PRJNA631951) | gut metagenome | biome: gut microbiome; feature: rumen; material: CR-attached | host: Bos | place: Iran: Karaj | collected 2018-10
AACCTTGAGCCTGGCGTTGAGTATGTCGTGGAATGGCACTGCGCCGAGGCGTACTTTGGCGTCCAGGGCGGGGACGCAGGAGCCGGTGCTGTGCGCGCATTCAGCGTGTACGCCGGTTCAGGGGCGTCCGAGGACATGTTCGCCAAGGCGGTTGCCGAGGGCGTAGAGTTTTCCGACGGAAAGATCATCCCAGGGCGTCCATACTGCTTCTGGTCGAAGGCCACGGCAGATGCCGAGGGGAAGATAACGGTTCGCGCCGAGAGGGGCGCGAAGGAGCCTGTGTTCAGCGCACTTGCCGTCTGGGGGCCCGAGTCCGCGCTGCAGCCTGCGGACGCTTCCGATAACGGCGAGCAGGACGACCTGCCGGATCTGCCACCGGAAAAGGGGCTTCTCATGAAGGTCTTTGAATTCGGCGACGGAGGCGTCTGCGCCGCGAACTTCATCGAGCGGAACCTCGACTGGAGCGGCGCGAGCGTTGTCTCCGGGTTTGAAACGGTCAACACGACCAACGGATGGAAGAAGGGAATGATGGTCGCCTACAGGGGATACATCTGGAACAAGGGCGATTCGGACGTCAAGTGGGTGTTCTTCGAGAGCTTCGACAGCGCCGCGATGCTGAAGATCGACGGCAAGATTGTCCAGAACGACGGACGCTACGAGAACACCACGAAGGCGACGGTTACGCTTTCGCCCGGTCCTCATAGCTTCGAGGCGCGCTTCGCGAGCTACGGCGACAACGGAGGTCCCTCTATGGTAAGCTGGCAGGGATGGTGGGGCTGCCCCGGCCTCGGTTTTGCCGTGAACTGGAATGGAGACGACAACTACTGGATTCCGTGGAACTACGATCCGATGTCGAATCCTGATGTCTTTACCGCCAACAACCCCGGCGGCGAGGAATACCGCCCCGAGCCCGAGCCCTACGTCGCGCTTTGTCCGCAGCGCGGCCGCCCTGTGGTCGCCAACGGCACGATGCTGACGGAAAGCGGACGTCCGATGCGCGGATGCTGCATCACGACGACAAACGACGGAAATCCCCCTACTCGCGCAGGCCTTGCAACTGTCCGCGACGTCGGACTGAACGTTGTCCACTACTACGCCGAATGTTCGCCCGAGGGCTATGTCTCAGGAAGCGGCGGCGTGGCGCCGGGATACAGCGTCAAGGAACTGGACCGCGCCGTCGCCCTCACGAGGGAACTCGGTCTTTATCTCGTCCTCAACCTCTACGAGCCGCCGGGGACGTACAACTACGACTGGACAATGGACTTCTGGAAATTCTACGCGGCGCGCTACAAGGACGAGACGCACGTCATCTACGAAATCCACAACGAGCCCGTCTCTTGGTCTCCGCCGTATGCTGGCAAGCGCACGATAGACGGACAGCCCGATGCGCTGCAGATGAACGTTGACGCATTCAGGTACATTCGCTCCGTTGCGCCAGACACTCCCGTTCTGCTCTTTTCCTATTCCGTCATCTATGGTGGAATGGGGACGGACATAGTCTCCGACGTAACATCGTTCGAACAGGCCGTCGGTGGGGGTCCAGCGGACATCTGGTCCAATGCCTGCATCGCGTTCCACGGCTACGGCGGGGCGCTCGGGACGCGGGAGCCAGTACGCTACCTAAAGGAACGCGGCTATCCGCTGTTCATGACGGAGTACTACAGCAGCGTCTGGGGCGAAAACAGCAACGAAGTCGACAACAGCGTCCTCACGGGCTTTTGCGAGGACAACGGCATTTCGTGGATGACGTTCTTCTTTACGCCGCCTGCTCCGTGGGGGCACGACGTCACCGATCCGGAAAGATTCGCTAACCACATCGACGCCGGCGGAATCGGCTGGCTCCCCGACTACGGCGAGTGGCCGAGGCCGCGCGCTCCGTTCAGCGGTGAGTCGCGCGAGATCGGCCTTTTCAAGGACGGCAGGATATCCGATTCCATGACGATATGGGCGGAGGAGTTCGACGTCGGAGCGAACGGAGTGACGTATTTCGACACGACGCGCGGCAACGCCGGAGGCGGCGCGAGGACCGAGACCGATGCGGACATCCGGAACGTCGGCGGCACGATCTGGGTCGATCTCTCGGAGGGCGAGTGGGTGGAGTACACCTTCCTCGTTCAGGAGGCTGGCTACTACAATGTCACGCTGCGGACAGGATCGCGCGTCGCTGGCTCTGTCATCGACATGACGATGGGATTCGCTGAGATTGGGAAAATGGCGTTGCCGCAGGGCGACAATCCCGAGGAGTTCAGCGTCGACTGCTTCCTGCCGGTCGGACGCCAGAAGCTGCGCGTCAAGATGGCGTCTGGTTCGGCGGCTGTTGACTGGGTGCGCTTTTCGCCCGTTACGTCTGGGATAGTTCCAGACGGCGACTATCTGTTCGTGAACCGCGAGACGGGCCTCCAGCTCGTCAATGGCAATGGAGGGCTTGTCCAGGGCGAGGCGACCACGGAGAATGCCGGCGTCCTTGAGCTCAAGAACCTGGGCGCGGGACAGTACCGCATAACGTCGAAGGCGGGAGGCGTTCTTCAGCGCAACTGGTCTTCTGGCGACAGCGCGGCGTTCGTCTGGTGGGGGTGGGATTACCCAGAGTCCAATCAGCGCTGGATACTGCGTCCAGCCGACGACGGCATGTATCTGCGCCTTGCGTGCGCGGACGACGGGCATGACTTTTCCGTTGCGGAAGGCGGGGTCGGAGCGCGCGCGCTGCAGAGCATAAGTCGGTTTGGCGGCGAGCTTTCTCGACAGTGGATCGTCACGCCTGCTGGCGGCCCGTCACAGAAGGTCCGGATGCGCCCTGGCGACACGCCTGTGACGCTTGAAGCGCAGACGCTGGACGAGGCGCGGCACCTGGCTGCGGTTGGATATGAAGTTTTCCTTTCCGATGAGGATGTGTCCGCCGGACTGAAGGGCGAGTACTTCGAAATCGGGGTGCGCCAGGCGTCCGGACGCTATGCGCTTGGCGTGGACCTCAACCCTGCGTCTGTTCGCGCTCCTCATGTCGCAGCGCTGAAGCCAGGCGTCCTGCTCCAAAGCCAGAACGGGGCGGGCGGTCGACGCATGTCGATACGAATCGAGAACGCGTTCAAGGGGCTGTGGTACGGCATAGAGTCCACGGACGACCTTATGCAGCCGTTTGCGGACGACGACAATTCGTATGTTCGCGCGGCTGAAGACGGCAGCCTCGTCCTAGAGACGACTGGCGGCGGCTCGCAGGCGTTCTTCCGCGCGAAGGTCCTGCCTGCGCTAGATCGCTAGTCGCCGTTTCAGGCGCATAGGTTTTAGCTTAATGGCGTTCCGCATAGCTTGTGCTCGTAAATAGTCCGTTTGGGTCATGCTAGATTTCGGCGAATTTTTGTATAATATCCTCGAACTGGATAATCATACAAGGAGTTCTGCATGAAAGTCAGCATTATTGCCGCAGTTATTGCGATTTCCGTAGGCACCGCATTCCGCGCCTCGGCGGATACGACATACTACCTCGAGGATCTGGACTTCTCGTGGATGTCCAGCGGATGGAGCACTCCATGCAAGAACGCCACGATATACAACAGAAGTTCACCGCTTCGCCTCTGGGATGGTAGCGCATGGACTGAGTACAATAGGGGAATCAGCACTCAGGCCGAGAGCCACTGGGTCATTAATCTAGGCGGGCAGGGCGTCAGTTTCTCGGCTACGGTCGGTCTTGACAAGTCGGCTTTCGGCGACGGCGACGAGATGGATGGCGGCCGCTGCGGCGAGCACAAGGTCAACTTTGTGGTCTACGACGTCATTGGCGGTACCAACATCGTTGAGTCAGGTCTTATGGGCACGCAGTCGCCAGCAGCAATGATTGCGGCCGATCTCTCGGGCGTGGAGCTTATTGATCTTGCCGTATATCCCGAGCCGGGCTACTACGGCGGCTGGCAGCATTGCGACTGGGTCAACCCGACAATCGTCATGAAGGGCGACGCCGCGCCTGTGACACGGTCTGCGGACGGAACCAACCACTGGACCGGCAAAGGCGCGGATGACTTCTGGGCAACTCCGGCAAACTGGGAGTTCGGCGTCCCCGCCGCCGGCGCAACTGCAGTATTCGACGAAAGCGTTACGGTTCGCATCGGGCAGTGGGATTCACGCGACGAGGAGTACACCGGCCCGGCGCTCCCAGAGAAAGTGACCGTGTCCAACGTCGTTGTAAACGCCGGCGCGGTCGTGACGCTTCGCCCCGTGGCACCTGAGTACTGGGATGGACCGGAACTTATTGTGCAGGAGATCAACGGAGCCGGCAGGATACAGCTCGCCAAGGTCGGAATCAAGGCCAACTACGTCGGCGACAGCACGGAATGCACGGTCAATGTGGCCGAGATCGAAATGCTTCCTGTGACGCGGTGGAACAGTGAAATCGACAGTTGGCTGCATGGCGAATCAAACGAAGGCAAGTTTATGGTTGTCAATTCGACGGTGAAAGGCACTGGCAGGTTCTACACTTATGGCAACGTGACGCTGAAAGGCGATGTCGCGGTTTCGCGCGAGTTCAAGATGCATTCGGAAAATGCTTCTGCGAAAACCGTAATCCTTGACGGCGGCTGGGTGTCTGCTGAAAACCTCGGTGAAATCGAGAAATTGGTATTCCATTCCGGCACCTACGATTATGCCGACTATTCGGACAAGGAATGGCCGCTATATCTCGATGGCGGCACAGTGAACATTGGTGACGGCTCTTCAATCGGTAGCGACGGTCTGGAGCTTGGCGTTCTTTCCGGCGGATACCTGCGCTATACGGTTTCGGATATCCCCGAGACCGGCGTGCCTGGCTTCCCCGCGAGGCTTACATTCGCCGCAGACGCCGACCTCTCGAACGTATTCGCCATCGTGAAGAACACCTCCGGCGATGCACAGAAAACGTACGCAATCACGAAAACAGGCGATGTCTATTCCTTCGCAGTAGTTGTACCTACCGACACCGTGAAGTGGATCGGTGGCGTGGATGAACACTGGGAGACGGCTGGCAACTGGATATACGGAGCAGTCCCGACGGAAGGGCAGTCTGTGGTTTTCGAACAAAGCGCCCACATCTACATCGAGAAGGGCACGACTGTCGCCACAGTATCGACGATGACGATTGCGGACGGCGCAACGGTCAGAATCGAGACAACCGACGAATGGGGTTGGGACAACGGACCTGTTATCCCCTTCGCGCGCATCACCGGCGCAGGCACGCTGGCGCTCAAGCACGCGCAGATCCGCGCCTCCGCGCCGGCTGGCGAAAGCGCGGTTGTCGATTGCGCAAGAATCGAGATTCTCGCGCATGCCAACAACGACACGGGACGTTCGTCTGTGTTTATCGGTCCCGACAATGAACTGCCGATGATCGTCGAGTCCGACATCTCGGGCCAGGGATGCCTGAAGACGTATGCCAGGGTTGCGTTCGCCGGTGACAACAGCGGCTTTACCGGATACTTCATCGCGCCGGTAACCTACAATGGATTTGGCAATGCAGATAGGTATTTTGACACGCCTGAGTCTTTCTTCCCGAATTCGAGCAAGTTTGAGTTCATGGGCAGGATTTTCGCCAACTTCACAAGCGGAACGGCGAAACTAGGCAATGTGAACGTTGGTGAGAGCTACGGCGCTACGCTCGTCATGAAGTACGGCGCGAACGTTACGCTCGAGGTCGCGGGCGGCAAGATAAACGATTCGCACAACGGCGACGGATTCGAGGTGTGGACCCGTGCCGAGGGCGCTGACGACTATCTTCGCGTGACAGCTGTAGACCCTGGGACCGGCTACACAAAGGGCTGCGCAGGACTTACCATCAAGAAGGTTGGCGAGGACACGCTCGTCTATGGACTCACCAAGGCGCACAACCTCGTCGTTGCGGAAGGGCGCGTCGAGTTCACCGGCGAGAACAACGCCGGCGACGATGCCGATGTCAACGTGACCGTCAAGGCGGGGGCCAGCATAGGCTCGTCGGAAAGCCTGGGCTGCGGCTGGGACAATGATACCCAGTCCTATAAGAATGGTTTCGTCGGCGGCGACGTCACGGTGCGCCATCAGTTCGCGTTCGAGCCCGGCGGCGCGATCAAGCAGGAGTACATCGCGACGACGACTACGGACGAACAGACGCAGGAGGAGACGACGACCTACTCCATGCGCAAGCTGACGATTGCTGATGACGTCGATCTCGCGAACGTCGTGTTCGGCGTGACGAATCCCGAAGCGCTTCCTGCGGTGACGAAGGAGCTGACGCGGGACAGGACGCAGCGATTCACGATGTTCGCCGCGAACTCGCTTTCGGGGACGGTGGCGACGGAGGACGGCGGATATGCGCCGGATGGAAGCGAGAAGCACGGGGCCTGGGTCGCGCGCCTGAGCCGCTCGGCGGACAATGTGGTCGAGTTCCGCCCCTACGTCAAGAGCGGGTTCGCCGTGAACATAAGGTAGCGAAGCGACGCGGCTGGAAGCCGCGTCTCCAACGGTAACGGCGAGGCAGTGCGGATTCAAGCCGCGTCTCCAAAAATCACGACAAAGCGAATTCAAGCCGCGCCTCCAAAATTCACAGAATATTTGGTAAAATAGGGACATGACTGCGATAGGCATACTGCTGGCGGCCATGTCCTTTTCGGATGTAGCCGCACTGACGAGGACGGAGGCCGCCAATGGCGGCTCCGTCTGCGCGACCGGCGTCGTGACGCAGGTCGTCGGATGGCGCGAGGTGTCGGGCGTTTTCGCCGATGTCGCTGATCCCGGCGGACGTGGGATATACTTCTCGGGCGAAACGCAGCGAAATCCGACCGCGCGCATCGAAGGTGCGGACGAATTCCGCCTCGGCGACGTCATCGAGGTGAAGGGCGTCACGACTCCGCTTTCGTTCGCACCCGGCATACAGGCGGCATCGATAAGAGTAGTCGGCAGGATGGATCTGCCACCGTTTGCTGAGGCGACGTTGTTCGATATGCGCGGCGGGCGGCTCGACAACGCTCGCGTGAAGCTCAGGGGCGTTCTCACGGGCGTCAAACCCGTAAAGGCGTCGCGGCTCGATCCGGACGCGCGCATCGTGCAGCTCTCTCTCAATGCCGACAACGGCAGGTTCGTGGCGCACGTGCCCGGGACCGTTGCCGAGTGGCGTCCGCTCTTCGACGCGGAGCTCGAGGTCTGCGGATGCGCGATGTCCGCGTTCAACATGCGCGCTGAGTTCCGCGGCGTGCAGATGGAAGTCGCCGCTCCGTCCGACATAACGGTGGTAAAACCGCCCCACGCCTCGCCGTTCGATCTGGAGCAGACGCCGGTTTCCGAACTCATGTCGTTTTCACCGCGTCCAAGCGGCGTGCACGCAAAGCGCATCGGCGGAGTGGTCACGTTCGTCTGCGCTCGCGAACGGTTCTTCTATCTTCAGGACGGCCAGCACGGGCTCAAGGTGACGATGGACGTGCCGGACGGGCTTTCCGCCGGCGAGAAGGTTGATGTTGCCGGTTTTCCGGTCACTGTCGACGGGTGCGGCGAGCTGCACGGACTGGCCCTCAAGCGGTGCGGCAAGGTCCCGCTTCCCGAGCCGCAGTACGCCGACCTCGACGATTATAGCCGCTGGCAGTACTACAGCGACGACGGAAGCATGAACGACATCGTGTGGAGGCGGATGTCGTTTGTCGCGCGCGTGATACGAGCCGAAGGCGACGGCGAGAGCTCCGAGCTGGTGGTCGCCGTAAGCAACGTGACGTGCAGGGTGCACCTCGAGGGGCCGCTGCCGGACATCTTCGAGAACGCGCAGGAGATGCGCCCCCTCGCGCGGATAACGGCCGTCGCCGAGCCGTCCATTTCCGACGCGCTCACGGACGACCGCCAGCCGGTGCTAAAGTCGTTATCGTTTGCCGTCGCGTCGTCGGACGACATCACGTTTATTCCAGACGGAGAATGGCGCAGTCGCGTGAACGCGCGCGTCCTCAACGCCGCTGCGCTGGCCGTCGGAACGCTCCTTGCGGCGCTCATCGGCATTGGCATCGTCCGCATCGTACGCGACAAGCGAGAAAGCGGCAGAATCGCCGCGATAACCGCCGAGCGCAAGCGAATGGCCGCCGACCTGCACGACACGATAGAGCAGAACCTCGCGGGGGCCAAGATGCTCATGGAAAGCTCGCTCTCGATCGCGCCCGACGTTCCGCCGGCCGTGGCGGAGGCGGTGAAGGGCGCGGCGGCTGTGCTTGCGCACGCGAAGTCCGAAATCAGGGCGACGATCTTCAACCTTCGCTGCGACGAGATGTTCGACCGCAAGCCCGAGGACGTGTTCCGCGAGATGATGCGGCACCTCGACCGCGGCAAGGTCAACGCGCGGTGCCGCCTCAGGGGGCTGCCGGACCACCTGCCGGGCGCGCGCTTCTCCGACCTTCTCGGCATCGTGCAGGAGGCGACGACGAACGCGATAAAGCACGGCAGGGCGAAGAACATCGTGCTTGTGAGCGATCCGCTGACGGGTGACGGCGTGCGCGGTTTTGTGCTGAGGGTGCTGAACGACGGCGAGCCGTTCGACGCGGCGACGGCGCTGGGTCCCGAGTCGGGGCATTTCGGGCTCGCTGGGATGCGGGAGCGCGCCAAGAGGAACGGAATGAGGATTTCGTGGGAAACAAAAGACAAGTGGACATCTGTTAAAGTGGAGGTCTCGGCGATATGACAACCGTTGCCATAGTGGACGACCACAGCGTCGTCAGAATCGGCATCAAGTACGTGCTGATGACCGATTCGGAATTCAAGTTCGTCGGCGAAGCGGACGACGGAGCGGACGCCGTGCCGCTGGTGGAGCGCGTGCATCCAGACATTCTGCTGCTGGACGTCAGGATGCCGGGTACCGACGGTGTCTCCACGCTTCAGGCGGTGCTGGCGAAGTTTCCGGAACAGAAGGTGGTTATGCTCACGATGTCCGACGCCGAGGAAGACGTCTACCAGGCGCTTTCGCTTGGGGCGCGCGGCTATGTGATCAAGGACAATTCGCCCGTGAACATCATCAGCGCGCTGAAGACCGTGATGTCCGGCGAGCTCGCGGTGTCCGAAGGCGTGCGCAGCGTGTACGAGGCGAGGAAGTCCGAGCGCGGGCTCACCGACCGCGAGAAGGAGATTCTTATTCTTGTCAGCAAGGGATGCTCGAATGTCGAGATCGGCGACATGCTGCATCTCAGCCCCAACACGGTGAAGAACCACCTCAAGAACCTTTTCGAGTCGCTCGGGGCGGCAGACCGGGCCGAGGCGGTCGCAATCGGCATCCGCCGCGGACTTATCTCCTGATATTCTCCGGCGAAAACGGCGCATGCGCCGCGTATCTATCACGGTCTTGAGTGCAACGAGTCCGTCAAGGTGCCTTCGCGAGCAGCCATGGGCCTGAAAATGAAATGGTGGAAATCGCACTTTGGGGTGATTGCATGGATTCGACGGTTTTGGGATAATGGAAGCACTGAAACTGGTTGTAAGTTTTCAATCAGGAAGGAAGTGTTTATGATAAAGACTACAATGCTGTTCGCTGCGATTGCTTGCGCAATGGCCCTTGAGGCCGGCGATGCATCCAGCCCCACGAATCCCGCCCGAAATGGGATGTCATCAAAGGTCCCGTGGCAGGACGAGACTGTGTCGTCGATAAACAGGCTCCCGGCGCGGAGCGTGGTGAGGCCGTGTTCGAAGGACGGACGCGAATACGTCCTTTCCCTCGACGGTGAATGGAACTTCACGTGGAGGAGCGGCGACGAGAAGCGCGAGGGGAAAGTCAAGGTTCCTGGCTGCTGGCAGCTGCAAGGCGAGTACGATCCGGCGAACTACACGAACATCACTTATCCGTTCGCTTACGATCCGCCGAATGTTGAGGGCGAGCCGCCGAACGGCTGGACTGCATACCGCTTCAGGAATCCCCACGGGATCTACCGCCGCGCCTTCCGCCTGCCGGAGGGATGGCGCGGACGCAGCGTCGCGCTGAGGCTCTACGGATATTCGAGCGCGGTGTGTGTGCGGTTGAACGGACAAGACATCGGCTACGGAGAGGACGGGCGTTTACCGAGCGAATGGGACCTTACGCCGTATCTGGTTGAAGGCGACAACGCGCTTGAATTGGAGGTGCTGAAGTTCTCCGACGGCTCATATCTGGAGGACCAGGACTTCTGGCGCCTGAGCGGACTTTTCAGGTCCGTCGAGCTTGTCGCCGAGGCTAGGGGCGGACTGAGGGACTTCACGGTGTCGACGGAACTTTCGGACGACTATTCGCGGGCCGAGGTCTCCGTTGCGGCGGAAGGCACTGCCGACTATGCGTGGCGCGTCTTTGACCCCGACGGACGGAAGATCGCCGAAGCGCGCGGCGGCGAAAGGGTCGTCGTGCAGAATCCTCGCCTCTGGAAGGGCGGAAGCGGCGTTCTCTACGAGGCCGTTGTCGAGGCGAAGGGCGATGTGTTCCGCCGACGGTTTGGAATCCGCCGCGTCTCCATTGAGGACGGCGTGCTGAAGGTCAACGGCGAGCGCATCGTGGTGCACGGAGTAGACAGGCACGAGATGAGCCCGTACGGCGGCTATGCAATGACGAAGGCGGAGATGGACCGTGATATGGAGCTGATGAAGGAGTACGGGATCAACGCCGTGCGGACAAGCCACTACCCGAACGATCCGTACTGGTACGACCTCTGCGACGCAAACGGGATATTCGTCGTCGCCGAGGCGAACGTGGAGTGCCATGGCAGCGGACATCCTGTCGGTACGGACACGCTTTCGCACCGTCCGAGCTGGCGCGCGGCGATCGTAGAGCGCAACCTCAGGCAGGTCGCCGTGCTGAAAGACCATCCGTCGATCATTGTGTGGAGCCTCGGCAACGAAAACGGGAAGGGTCCGAACATGATCGCGGCCTATCATGCGGTAAAGGCAGCCGACCTGACGCGGCCTGTCCAGTACGAAGGAGTGTTGAATCCGTACCATGCGCAGAACTACGATGTGGAGGGAACGGACATCATTTGTCCAATGTACGAGCATCCCGACTCGATTCGGAAGGCTCTCGCGAAGTTCAAGTCTCGCCCGTACATCCTCTGCGAGTACGCGCATTCGATGGGCAACGCCGACGGAAACTTCGGTGAATACATGGCGCTCTTCGACGAGTTCCCAAACTTCCAGGGCGGGTTCATCTGGGACTTCGCCGACCAGGGGCTGTGCGTGCGTGCAGAAAAAGAAAGCGGTTTTGTGAGCTGCGCAGCGAGCGAGCGAAGCGGAGGAAGCGAGGTAGCGAACCTCCTTTATGGCGGAGACTTCGGAGATCAACCGAACGACGGAGCGTTCTGCTGCAACGGACTCTTTGATGCTTTCAGGCGTCCGCATCCCGGCGCATACGAAGTCGCGTGGTGGTATCGCGGCAAATCGCACTGCGCAGACGCGGAGAAGATTCGCGCCTCCGCCCGTCCTGCATGGCGCGGCGGATGTGCCGCGCTAACGTCTCGGATCGACGAGGTGCTTGCTTCCATGCGCATGAACTTCTGGCGCGCGCCGACGGCGAGCGACTGCGGATGGAACATGCCACGCGTCTGCGAACCCTGGCGGAAGGCGACCGAATCGCAGACGCTTCCGGAGGGATGCTCGACGAATCTCGTCGTCCGCTCCATCGGCGGCGGAGCGCGAGAAGTCGAGTTCTCCGTCACCGTTCCGGAGTCCTCGCCTGTGATTCCACGAGTCGGTTTGTCATTGCGCGTCAGGCGCAATGGCGACGACTCCGTTACGTGGCGCGGGCGCGGTCCGTGGGAGAACTATCCCGACAGGAAGGATTCCGCCGAAGTCGACGACTGGACGCTGAGTCTTGCGGAACTGAACGACAGCCGCTATATCCGTCCCTGCGAGATTGGCTACAGAACGGGCGTTACGCGTCTCCGCGTCGCCGGTTTTGAATTCTCGGGCGAAGGCGTCGGATTCAACGTATGGCCGTGGACGCAGAAGGACCTTGAGAGGGCGCGTCATGTCGAAGACCTTGTGGAAGATCCCGAGTGGCTGACAGTCAACATCGACTGCGCCATGATGGGCGTCGGCGGAGACGATGCGTGGGGCGCGCGTCCGCACGCGGCGTATCTTCTCAAAGGCGCGAAGACATATGTGCTGAAGTTTACGGTTTCGTTCAGGCAGAATCGCGGGGCGGCTATTGCTCGATGATGCCGCGCGAGATGGCGAGGGTCACGGCCTCCATGCGGTCGTTCACGTCCATCTTCTCGAATATGTGGCGGAAGTGCGTCTTCACCGAGTTGACGCTTATGCCGAGCATCTTGCCGACCTCGGGGTTTGAAAAACCCTTCGCGGCGAGCTGGAGGATCGAAAGCTCGCGTGCGGAGAGGCTCTTGACGCCTTGCCGCATGTCGAATATCCGCTGGATGTTGTCCGGAATGTATTTTCCGCCCCCGGCGATGGTCTTCACGGCCTTCGCTATTTCGGACGGGCGGGAGTCCTTTGGGATGTAGCCGTTCGCGCCGAGCTTCAGGGCGCGGAAGATGTCCTCCTCGAGTTCGCTTGTGGTGAGCATTGCGACCTTGGCGTCCGGATGTGCCCTGCGAATTGCCTCGAGCGCGTCCAATCCGCTGACTACCGGCATCCTGATGTCGAGCAGCAGGACGTCAGGCTTGGTTTTTTCGTAGAAGCCGAGAATGTCCTCCGCGCTTTCCGCCGTCGCTACGACTTGCATCCCCTCTGCGCGCGAAAGGACGAACTTGAGCCCTGCGAGGACGACTCCGTGGTCGTCTACTACCGCTACCTTTGTCATGTCTTGATCTCCAGCTTTACGGATGTAGTGCGCCGCTTGGACGCGAAAGAGACGGTGAAGCCGCTTCTGCGTGCGCGTTCACGCATTCCGGAGAGTCCGAAATGGCCCGCTTCCGGACCGAGCGCGTGCTGCGTGTCGAAGGGCGTTCCGTTGTTCACGATCCTGAGCTCGAACTTCTTCGGCCCTGTTGCGTCGCTTGCGATCATGATGCGCGTAGCCTTGCCGTGCTTGATGGCGTTAGTGACGGACTCTTGCACGACGTAGAGGATGTCCGAGAAGAGCGCCTCGGGCAGGGTCTCCGGAAGTCCCTTCAGGCTGGCCTCTACGCGAACGGCGGTGGTGGATGCGAGTTTCTGCACAAGCGACATCAGCACGTCCTTCGGGCGCTTCTGCGTTAGTTCGTCGATTCTCAGGTTCCAGATTGTCTCGCGTATTTCGCGCTTCGCGGTGACGAGGATGTCGCGTACAAGTTCGACTGGCTTCAGCTCCTCGGGGGCCGGCGATCCGTCCTCGGGCAGCATGCTGTCGAGGTAGAGCCTTGCGCCCGCGAGGTGCTGCTCGATCGAGTCGTGCAGGTCTGCCGCCATCCTGCGGCGCTCGGCGATGACGGCCTGCAGCCGGCTTTTCGTCTGGTGCGCCCTGTAGAGCTTGAACGAAAGTGCGGCTACGACGACGAGAAGCAGCCACGGGGCGTATCTTGCGGCCTTTGACGCCTTGTAGGCGACAAACCTGCGCTTGAACGCCGCATCGGGGATTATGGTTATTGCGTTCTCGTCTGGCAGCCTGATGTCGATTTTCGGCACTTCGCCCTCGGGCAGGTCGATGTCCAGGGTTATGAGGAATCCCTCAAGCTCGACGTTCGGGCGCAGGGACAGCTTCTCCGAGAGTTCCTCGCTTGCGTATCCCTGAAGGCTTGCGGACATCATGGTGCCTTCGCAGTCGATGTCGAAGTCCGTGAACGCCCAGTCCCTCGGGATGACGTTAAGGACGCGCGCCTTCAGGCGTACGGGCATTCCGTAGAGGTCGGAAGTCTTCCCCTCGTCGAAGACGCGCGGAAGGTCTTTCGGTCCGATGGACTGCGTCTCCGGGACGACGCCGTTCTCGCCTTTCTTCTCGTATCTCGCCGCTTCGACTGTGATGCGTCCGTTGCGCCTCGCCGGCACGCCGCGCGCCTCCACTAAGTCGCCTGGCGAAAGCTCCGGCGCGCCCTGCTTTGTCTGCACGCGGACTACGCGGTCCTCGGTCTTCAGCAGGAAGAACTGCCACGGCTGGCAGTATAGGACGGTGCCGCGGACCGATTCGGTCTGCGGCTCGTTCGCGTACAGCGGCAAAGCCGCGAGCGCAAGGATGGATATGAGGCGTTTCATCTATCCATATTATAGCAAATGCGCGGTCATTTTGCCGGGGTTCCGAAAGTCCACCAGTCGAGCTCCATGTTGCCGGCGAGGACGACGAAGACTGCATGTTCGCCGGTTGCCTGCGCCTTTGTCTTGAGCGAGAATGTCTTGAACGAATCGCCTGCGTCGACCGTTCCCGAGGCGACGAGCGTTCCGTCCGGCTTGTCGAGCCTGACTTCGATCTTGCCCTTGCCGCGTGCGGAGAAGGTGAACTTCGTGGGCGCCTTCGCGCCGAAGTCCGCTCCGCGCACCGCCACCCACGCTCCGTCCTCCTTCGGCTTCGCGGCGAGGTTGCCGAGCTGGGGAAGGCGGGTGAACGCCATGCCGGCCGTCGCGGCGGCGGTCTCGCCCTGCACCCTGCGGCGCGGGTCGAGCTTCTCGACCTGCTCCACGCCCTTGCGCGTGTTCTTCACGGGCTTGAAGGTGACGGTCGCCTCGTCGACTTCGCAGACGTCGATGTTGATGTTTCGGAAACCGCCCGTCTGCGGCAGGAGGGACTTCTGGAGCTCCTGGTCGTGGTAGATGAGGTACCACTTCCCCTTGAACTTGTGGAGATGCGTGTGGTTGTTGCAGAACATGTGTCCGAACATGCCCGGGTTCTGGTTGTATTCCCCGCGCATCTTCCAGCTCTTCTCGTCGAGCGGAGTCTTCGATGTCTCGTAGACCATGGAGCATCCGATCGGCTTCGGGCAGTCGGCGTACGGCCACGGCTCGTGGTCCGTCCAGTCGACGTTGTACGTGTACACGCACGTGTCGCCGATGAAGTTGAGTTCGTTGGCCTCGAAGTGGAACGGGGCGGGCGGGATCGTCGCCTCGCCGACGACGGAGATGAGGTCGGCGCCGAGCTTGATGAGGCGAGACTCCGCCCCGCCGAAGGTGAGGTATCCCGTGCCGTCCGGACCAATCGCCGCGCCCGGATCGAACGGGACCTTGCACTTCTTCGTGAAGTCCGACTGCTGGTCGACGAGCGACTTCTGGAGCGGACTCGTCCACGGACCGAGCGGATGGGTCGCCGTCAGCACGGCGGTGCCGCATCCGGAATTCGAGAAGTACATGTAGAAGTGCGTCTTGCCGTCCTTCTCCTTTCGCGATATGACGGAAGGCGCCCAGCTGTTGACGATCCAAGGGGCGATATCTCCGACGGGTATCTCGCCGTGGTACGTCCAGTTCGCCATGTCCTCCGTCGACATCATCGAGAGCGTCTTGATGCACTCGTAGGTGTTGTTCGTCTTGACGGGCGACTCGTCGTACTGCTGGTGGTCGTTCGTTCCGTAGACGAAGAGGCGTCCGTTGTATTCCACTGCGGTCGGGTCCGCGCAGAAGTGGTGGTCGAGCAGCGGATTCCCGAAGAACTCGCCGTTCTCGAACTTTGGCGAAGGCGCCGCGAAGGCGCTGAAGGCGGCTGCAACCGCAACTGTGGAAAGTATTTTCGTTTTCATGCCTCTATTATAACCTATTCTCCATTCGCCTGCAAATCATCCTACTGGGTGATGTCGGGTCAAGCGAAGGCATGGTAAAATATGTATCATGAAAATACATATCAGAACTGCCGCCGTTGCCCTTTCAGTCGCGCTCAGCGCTTGCTCCGCTGTCGCATTGGGCGAGGTAAGGGAGCCGACGCTCTGGGCGGACGTGCCGGACGTCTCCATGTGCCGCAAGGGCGAAAAGTACTTCATGGTCTCGACCACGATGCACTTCAACCCCGGCATCCCCGTCATGGTCTCGCAGGACCTCGTAAACTGGAAGATGGCGAGCTACTGCTACCAGACGGTCGAAAACCGTCCCTGCGACAGGCTGGAGAACGGCGAGAACGACTACGCCTTCGGGACTTTTGCCTCATCGATAAGGTTTAACGAGTCGGACGGATACTTCTAC
>JAEEGG010015476.1_pt1 | contig 15997 bp, 18 predicted proteins | sample 9134161 | NCBI WGS metagenome assembly JAEEGG01 (sample SAMN16246543, study PRJNA631951) | gut metagenome | biome: gut microbiome; feature: rumen; material: CR-attached | host: Bos | place: Iran: Karaj | collected 2018-10
TTTCAAGACCGCTTTCGCAGGACAGAGGCTCAATTTCCGTCTGCAAAGCCGAAGGGAGCACGCCCGAAGCGATGTGAGCCATTTTGCGGCGCAAGTTAATCACCGACTGTCTGAGTGGACGGCAATTTTTAACGCCGCAGTTAATGTGCGGTGCTTAGCAATCAAGTGCAGAGGGTTCAGATTACAAACCTCCCTAGCCCGGTCATCATGATTGCCGATACGCTTTTATCACGGGATTTAACCCGGGTTTGATGACGAAAACGCATCTCAAAACGATTCGCACGGCGGGCATGAAGAGATAATCTCCACTAATGCCAATTGCCGTATTACGAATTGTCCGAAACACCGCTGCCCATACTGCACTCAATGTGCCTTCGGATTCTACCCCGAATTATATGAGCCTTTTCGGTTTCATGCCTGTGGAATACAAGTTCCGTTAGGGGAAACCGAGGTCTCAAGCCCTCAGAACGCAGTGCTTCTTTTGGGCGAGACCTTATATCAAAGGCTACTTTTGGCAGGATGACCGCCTTCATAACGGTGAAAAGACCGCCTACAGTCGGCGGTGACCGTCTTAATGCGAAGGCGGTGAGAGCCTGCCCTTCACCCCTGATTCGAAAAAACAAACCCCGAGCTCGCAGATATACTTATACCCCTTCGAAACGTCCGAAACGCCGAACGGGAGTCCGTTATTTCCTTTTCCAAAGGACCCCGCAACCCCTCAGGGGAAACCCGAGTGAGCTGCGAAGCCTTCGTTTTGCAGACACCGAAACGCTAAATCGGTTTACGGGCATAGGGCTCCGATTGCCCAAGCCGGTTCAAACCGTATTTATCCGAAGCTGACGGAGGCGTCGTTGCGTCTGTCTCCCCCGAAGGGGAGATGCGCTCGCACATAGCATCAGCTTCTGCGTCTTCGGCGAAGGGCGGCAGCACAAGTGTTGACACGCCAACCGAAGCGGTGTCTGCGTGAATCGGCAATTCGGTCAGTGAAGGACGGCTCCGATTGCCGCCGATTATAGCCGAATCACCTGTATCAAAGCGGAGTTACTGTCCGCTTCGATACTATCTTAAAACCAATGTCCCGGCTGACGCCAATGCGGAACATAGCCACAAGGACGGCTCAGCAATGGGATCACGGTCTTAATTCGCCTTGAAGTTATATATCGGCTTTATCTGCTTGACAATATCCGCTGTAGGGCCGATGCAGGAGACGATTTCATCCTTATTCTTGTACGCCATAGGCGACTCGTCGAGCGTATGCTCGTTTATGCAGGTGGTAAATATGCCCTGCATCTCACGCTTGAACTCGTCCATTGAAAGTACGTCCTTTGCATCGGTTCTCGAGAGAAGTCTGCCCGCCCCGTGAGGCGCAGAGCAGTTCCAGTCCTCATTTCCCTTGCCGACGCAGATAAGCGAGCCGTCACGCATATTGATAGGGATTAAGAGCATTTCGCCCTTCTGCGCCGAAACCGCGCCCTTACGCACGATATTATTCTGAAGATCAATGTAATTATGCACCGTCTCGAAGCTCTCATACTCCGAAAAAGGCTTGCCGAAATAATTCTCGAGTATCGAATTTGCAATAAGCGTTCTGTTGAGCGCCGCAAACTCCTGACAGACAGCCATATCGTCGAGATACATCTGTCTGTACTTGCCCGTAAGGTAGCATAAATCCTTCGGGATTTCGCTCTCCTTAAGCTTGAACTCCTTCTTCATTTTAATAAGCTGAGCCTGAATCTCGCTTCGTCTGCCCTGAGCCTTATACTCGTCAATGAGCTTTCTCTGAGCCTCGATGAGCTTATCCGCTCCCCTTGCGATATCGTAAGCCATCTCCTGATAATGCTCCGCAACCTGCTTGCCGAGATTTCTCGAGCCGGTGTGTATAACGAGGTAAATGCAGCCGCCGTCATCCGTGTCAAGCTCTATGAAGTGATTGCCGCCGCCGAGAGTGCCGAGTGAACGCACGATACGCTTGGTATCCTTGAGCGAACGGTAGCAGTTCATATTCTGAAGGGCGGGGAATTTTGCAATTCTGCCCTCGTGCACCTCTCTGCCGCAGGGAACGTATTTCCTTACAATTCCGTCAAAGCGCTCAAAGTCAATATCAATTTTGCCGAGCGTCACGCAGAGCATACCGCAGCCTATATCGACCCCAACGATATTCGGAATAACCATATCGCCTAAATTTGCGGTAAAGCCTATCGTACAGCCCTTGCCGGCGTGAACGTCGGGCATTATTCTGATTTTTGCATCCTTTGTAAACTCCTGAGAGCAGAGTACCTCAAGCTGCTCTATGGCGGTGTCGTCAATTGTATTTGCAAAAACCTTTGCGGCGGCAAATGCGCCGTTTATCTCTATCATAATTAATCCCTTTCCGCACGGGAAGGGATTTAACCCTTCCTATGCTGCTATTATTTCGTATCTTTCGGTACATACCGCCGAAAGCATAAATTCATACGGATCAAGCTCACCGTTCATTACCGCTTCAAACAGCTTCGCCGTACAGCCCGAAACGAGGGCGACGCCCTGCTCGTTTTTCTTTACGGGAACCTGAGTGTTTCGGCTCTGAACGTTCCAGAAAACAACGTTCGGAAGCTTGTAGCCGTTACTTTCAAAAAGCTTCTTTGCATACTCAAAGTTCGTCATATCCGCATTTTCCGCACAGCAATCGAATTCCATATCGGAAATGATATACAGCGTTTCGGGAAGCTCGGACTGAGGAACGTTATTGTTAAGCGCCGTATTGAGTATCAGCTCAAAGACCTTCTGAATATCGGTGTTTGCGATCTCGTTAAATGTCCTGCAGTATCTTACCTTTTTCTCAATGCTCCTGCCCTTGATTTCAACGAGCTGAGGACTTTCGGAGAAGGTGATAAAATAGTTTTTGAACGCTCCGGTGTTATGCTCGGCAAAGTAAATTCCCAAAGAAAGCGCAACCGAAGCAGGAACGGGGTTTCCGTAGCAGTACATAGAGCCTGAGCCGTCGATTACCGCCAGAGCGTTTCTGCCGTCGCAGTAGTTTGCGAGTGCATTCCAGGTAGTGTCTAACGCCTGAGACTCCTCTGCGCTCAATTCCTTATAGTTCCATTCACAAAGAGGCCTGATTATCTCATAGGGCATCAGTGCACCCGTATTCATCTTCGCCTCGCCGAGATTAACTCTCTCAAGGAAGGATTTGTAACGCTCCGCATCGTTGTCAAGAAACGCCGAGCGGTATTTGAAAAGCGCTTTCGAGGGCTGCTTTTCGTAGTCAAAGCTGTAATCCCTTTCACGCAGATTGTTTTCGATTATTTTTATGTATGCGCGAAGCGAGGACAGAGTTTTTCTGTATTCGGCTTCGCTAAGTCCGAGCTTTCCTGCGAGTTTTTTTGCCGTTTTAACAGTTTCACGGTTGCTCGTGTTGACCGAGGGAAGCCATTTTGCAAGCAAGCTAACCTCTCCGCCGTTACTCATATTCTCAAGATCGCTGCGAAGCGTTCTGTAAATCAGCGATACCGCTTCGTCCTCACAGGGAGTGCCGAGCAATACGGTCAGGTCGTCCCAGCGGCCGTATTCGGCGATGAATTCAATATTCTTTTTGACGGTTTCGCTCTTATTCACAGCAAGCCATCCGAGAATTATTCTGAACACTCTGCGTTCACCGAGACCGCCTCTTACGTCTCTTGCGAAGAAAAGGATTTTCATCGCAAGGTCGGGGTTTTCCGTAAACGCTCTGATGAAGCGGTTTACGATTTCGGTATCGTCGGCATGGCGCAACGCACCTACCGAGGCAAAAAGGTCGAGGCAGTAATCGCCCGAGCTTTTCAAAGTCGCCGCACCGTTTTCGGTTCTCGTTTTATTAGCTTCGTTTTTAAGTTCGTTAATCATTATCTTTTCCTCCTCATTTGGATTATACAAGACACATCTTCTTTGATAGGGTTCTTTTTCAATAGCCCATTCAGTGGAAATAAAAGAATTATTGCTGTCAGTGTCTTTCAATAACAAGGCGCTTTGCGTGTTGCAACGCAATTCGGTATGACGGTTAGCAGCCGTCTCCGTAATCTGACTGATTGCTGCGGGCGCCTTTTCAAGATGCCTGCCTTACCTCCCGCTGTCCCATGCGGATTGCTCAAGATACTTTAGGGGCTTTGTTAGGCCCTCCGCGGTAAACCGCTTCAGCCTGCGCAGCGGGAAATTCCCGAGCCGCGTCCGATCATTTTCTGCTGCAGGTATCTTTCCGCTAAGGAGTCCGCGGGCATTCATGGGTAATTGCTGTCTGCATCTTATTAACAACTTTACAAGGCACTGTGTTTAACAGGATTCGGACCTGCAGCGACGAGGGTTTTCAGTCCTCTGCTTTACCATAACGGTTTGCTGTTCGTGCCTTTTACGAGATGCTCGCTGTGTCAGAACTTACCTGACATGGAATTTCAGAATGTTGCTGTCCTGCATCTCACACAGCTTCAAGGCGCTTAAAAGTATCACGCGGGAGTCGAACCCGCACCTCTTGCCTCTGAAGCAAGCGTTCCCCAACCGGAACTAATGGTGCTTTTTGCGTTTGCTGTTCGTGCCTTCGCTGTGATTGCATTTTACCGCTTTTTTCCTGAATAATCGTGGAAAAAAAGTTGCGAAAACAAAAAAATCCCGATTTTTTTCGGGATTTTTTATATGTTTTTTGATATTTTATGAGTTTTTCAGTTTAACTTCTCCTGCTTTTCAAGTCTCTGACGGATGAGTGAAATAAAATAATCGGGCTCGGTAACCTTAACTATCGGACCGAAGGAAAGAATTCGGATAAGAATTTCGGTTTCGTCGTCCTTATCGTACTTGAGAGTGATTCTGTAATGAAGGTCGTCGAGCTTCTGCGCCTGCTTCTCAAGATGGGAGAAATTCATCATAAACCGTTCAAGGCAGTTTCTTTCATCGGTAAGCTCAACCGTAATTGCGGCGCTCTCCGGCTCGGGCTGACGGTATTGCTCAACGGGATAGTGACCGAGCACACGAACGGTTTTTATGCGTGAGAGATTGAGGGTGTAATAACCCTTTCCGCGTTTGTCACCGCTTATTGCAATCAGCCTGAATTTGTCGTCCTTAGAGGAATATTCGAGCTTATACGGAATACAGTCCTTTCTCTGCCGCAGACCGTGACGGCCGTTGAAATCAACCGTAATGCGTCTGTATTCCCGCAGAGCTTTAAGAATCAGACGGAAGTTTTCAATATAATTTTCATCCTCAAAATCGTCGCCGTCAGAGTAACGGTCAAAGTATTCTATCCATTCCCGACGGTAGAGCGGTTCAACGTCCTCAAGTCCCTCAAAGCTGGGTGGGAAAAGCCGTATTCTCGGGTCCTGTTCAAGCGCCTTGAGCCACTGCTTTTCGAGCAGCGTCAGCGGCATAGTCGGAACGCTCTTAATCGGGGTTGTCATATCGTCCTTGAGAAGCAACCATTCGCCGTTTTTCAGCGAAGCGGGTATGTTCAAAATGCTTTCGCCGAAGGCTTTCTTTGAAACGATATTTCCGATATCCGATTGCTTCAGCTCGCCGCTGCACGCCCTTGCGAGTATTTCGGCAACGACGTTGAAATAGCTTGAATAGATTTCGTTAAACAGCATTTCCGTCACCTCCGTACATAGCGAGCATATCGTCAAAATCACCGAAGAAGGTTTCGGTTACCGCCTTGTTGGAGCATTCGAGCTTTTCGATTCTGCCCGTGAAGGTACGAATCCACGGGAGCATCTCCGTAGCGTCGTAAACGTCGGCGACAAAGCGGAAATGATGCGAGTCGAGAGCGTCAACTCTGCCGTAGCGCTTTTCACGGTCAAGCCGTCTGATAATATATTCCTCACCGTCTGCGACGTAAACGGTCATTTCGATATGATCGGTGCCTCTGGCGGAGGTTGAAGCCACGCCCCAAAGGTTACGCTTGTATTTTTCCGCATTTTCAAAATGCTTTTCATAGTTGTCGTCTTTTTTGAGCAGCTTAACCTTCTTGATATTGTCAAGACGGAAGAATGTCATACGTCTTAAACGGTAATGATAGCCCAACAGATAGCGTCTGCCGCTCTGAGTCGAGCAGTATATTTTAAGCGGCAGAAGATTATGAATTCTGATATTGTCGCTTCGGGGTATGTATATCGTAAGCTCTGCGCTCTTTTGCTCACGCATCGCTTCAAAAAGCTGCTCGAGAATTTCACTCTCAAGCGCATGAAGAATATAGTGGTGCTTGAAGGAAAAGTAATCGGGCGGTGAATCGAATTTGTCGAGCAGAAATGAGCCGACTGCGCCGAGGGCATCCTCCTCAGAGTAAAACGCCGCCGCATACTGCCAGCTGTCAAGGTCGGCAATATCGTCACAGCGTGAATACAGAAGCTCTCTGCCTTGCTTTCTGCTTTTAATAAGTCCGAGCTTTTCATACTCGCGAAGCTTCTTTCTGACTGTGGATTCGTCCGCTTCTCCGTCGGCGTCAAACACTGCGAAATAATCCTCGCTTATGCAATCGAGAATCTGACGGAAGCTCTTTTCACATCCTTCGGCGAGGATATCGAAAATATAGAAATGCAGATTGATATCGTTGTCTGTAAAACTCTTTGCCTTGAACGCATTGTAAAGCGGGTTGTGAGAAACCGAGCGCGTGTCGAGAGCGAGAAAGGAGTTCTTTGCTCCCTTCTCGTGGCGGAATTGCATATAATCTCCGAGCCAGCTTTCAATCCGTCTTCGCTCGTTGTCATAGCTTCTTGCGCTTTTCGACGTGTATTCGCTTCGTGACTTAAAGCCGAAAACATAAAACTGACTTACGTATTCGCGTATTTTCTCGAAGCTCTTTATTAGCTCGCTGTACGCCATATTCTCACCTCCCTGCAGAATTACATTTTATTACAAAGACACAATTAAAGATTCCTGTCATTGATTTTAGCATATCAAATGGCTTTTTACAACACAAAAACGGCTTGGGGCAAGGCAATGTCCCATAGAAAGTACATGGATTCAGCAATAGAAGCACCGCCGAAAAGCAAACAGGCGAAATGCAAATCAGAATTTCAACATCTGAAAAAGAAAAGCAAGGAATGATTTCACTCCTTGCCTTTTTATGCCTTATTATGTCGGGAAGTTGATTGCATTATCGCCTTTGTCTGCATTCTCAATTATAGCTTTCATCTTGTCTGCGGCATTTTTCTTCATATTTAAAATACTTGCTCGTCAAATCAGAATTTGTCCTTTTTATTCTTTTTTGTTTCCCTCGGCCTCCAACTGACTGAAATATGTCATTGCCGAGGCTATACCGATAGCTATCAGTACCCACCAGATAGCACCTTCGCAAAAGTCTTTGAAGGCTCCGCCTACAATTGTGCCGACGGCATATACCAGCAGGACGGCGATAACCAGAATAGCGGTTCCTTTGATTAGCCTCTTGTTGTTGTTAGCATCTTTTGCGTCCTTCTTTACCTTTTCTGTCATTTTCGAATCTCCTTTCAACAAATCATCCAAACTTATGCTGTAGAGATCGCTGAGACTTATCAAACTGACGACATCGGGCAGCGACTTTCCGTTTTCCCAATTGGAAATGGTTACACGGGATACCATGATTTTCTCTGCAACCTGGTCCTGTGTCATGCCTATATTCTGTCTTGCTTCTTTGAGTCTTTCGGAAATATCCATCTTAACAATCTCCTTTGCATGTCTTAAGTTTATCCGAAAATGAACCTATCTGTCTATAAAAAGGGTTTTACAAAGCATTAAATCGCTGTAAAAAAGTCTTTACACAACCGTTTTTTCATACTCTTCACACCATAATAACAGTTTCAAAAATCTCTTATCATTCATTTGCTCATTGGTTAAATACTCTCCGTTAAAAAATAAAGCATAAGTAGTAATCGGAGTAGGCGCATTTTGTGCATCAGCTTTATCTGTTATATGAATTGCTTTGAATTCGACATTTTGTTCCTTTGCGGTATTTTCAACAATCGGAACATACTTTGCGTTGAACGGACATTGACTTGTATAGTAAAGCACATAGCCTTTTTCGTCAATGTGCGGATGCTTTGCGCATTCTTTTAATTGTGGCTTGTTTGCATCCTTTTCAAAAGGCAAATACCAAAGCTGGATGCCGTTATCCGCTTCATCGCATACCTCAAAGCCCTTGTATTTCAGATATTTCGGATCGGCAAGAAACGGCTTTTTCTTTTCGGATGAAAGAATACACAAGCCTTTTTTACCCTTATTTTTACTGTCCTTAATACACTCGCCGAGCAAATCGTTTGAATATCCGTGTCCTTTGAAAGAACCCGAAACCCAAAGGCAGTCAATATACATATATCCGTCTGCGTCAATGGGATTCCAGGCGTTTTCGGCAGGGATATATTCAATAAAGCATTTTCCTCTTTCAGCGCTTTTCAAAAAGACCAAACCGTCGTCAAAGCGCTCATTAAGCCATGCCTTTTTAGAAGCAACCTGAACATCATTGTTGTTTGATATTGCACAGCAGATGTGTTCCTTTTCAATGTTTTCTTTCGTAACTCTTATGTATTCCATATCATACCCTCGTTAAATCAGAAGTTGTCCATCAGTTTTTTAATGCTTTTTCATAATCCTTGTCAATTAATGTGATTTGTTCACCCTGTTGTTGAAAACCCACAATGACATTTCGGTTATCTTCTTTAAGCGTCTCTGCAGTGCAATCCGCATCATCACCTCTGTATTCGATATCAGAACAATGCTTTACAATGAGGTTATAATTGTTATCTATATATTTATCCGTCATCGCAAGACAGATAAATTTAATTTCAGATAAATAGCTTTCATCAAAACTCTTGCGCCAGTCAAACGGAATATAGCAGCCTTCGATAATAAGGTTTTGCCTGTTTTCTATTGCTGTCTTAATAATTTCACGCACCACAGGCCAGATATACTCCGTCATTTTGTCGTCGTCATACGGAGTCAGCTCTGTGTAACCGCTTCGGATAAGTCCCATTTTCAAATGGTCAATTGACAGATAAGGATATTTATACTTTTCAAGCAATCTCTGCGCTAAAAGCGTTTTGCCTGTATGCGATGCGCCTGTAATAAGAATAATCATAATCTTGCCTTTATTTCCTTTTTCACTTTTTCCGTATCACTGCAAGTGAGAATAGGTATCAACTCGTTGATTTCCTCAATGCTTTTATCCCACCATTTAAATTTGAGCAAAATATCAATTAACTCATCATCAAATCTTTTGCGGAGCACCCTTGCAGGATTACCGATAACGATTGTGTATGGCTCAACATTACTGCCCACTACGCTGTTTGCGCCGATAATAGCACCGTCTCCGATATGAACACCGGGCAGGATAACTGCATTCTGCCCAATCCACACATCGTTGCCAATAACTGTATCGCCTTTAAGCGGTAAATCCGAAGCTTCAGGCGGTTTCATATCCCAACCTTCAAGAGTGTAAAAAGGATAAGTTGAAACAGCGTTCATCTGATGGTTCGCACCATTCATTACAAATTCAACACCCGAAGCAATCTGACAGAATTTGCCGATAATCAGTTTGTCACCGTTCCATTCGTACAGGTGTGTAACATGGCTTTCAAATTCAGAATCGGCAATATAGGTAAAATCACCAACAATGATATTTGGGTTTGTAATTGTCGGTTTAACATAGATTTCCTTGTCATATCCCGCAATAGGATAAATTGTGTTCGGATTTGGCATTTTTCCGTCTTTCATATCGTCACCTCATCAATCCTGCTATTTCAGAAATCGTTTTTTCCTTCACCGATTCGTCTGCAGATACATTCACGTAGAACTTCCCGCTGGAATACGAAGAATACTGCATAAAAAGGTCCTGTGAATATAACGTTTCAAATCTGCGGATGTCTTCATACTTCCGGCAGAATATTCTATCCTTATAAGTTTCATACAGGAAAGGCGCAGTTGTAAACAGTCTGAAGTCCACTCTGTCATCCAGAGCCTTCAGCATCATTGGGATTGTTCCCATATAACCGGATTCAATCACAACGATTGTGCTCTGTTTAATCGAATTAAGTAGATCAAGAAGGATTGTCTTCAATTTTGGATGTTCATATATCACCGGAAGTATTCTCTTCTTGCTGTAAGCAGAGTATTCATCAAACTGAATATGACCGGATTCCAGTGCTTCGTATAAAGAAAGGCGTATATCATCATCCACGTATTCCGTTTTTGTTATGTTTTCAAGAAAGAGGCGGCTAATCAGCCACGGATGGATATTGTCTCTTCTTCTACTGCGAAAGAATACATATGGAAGCAGTGCATCCCTCATCAGAAAAACATAGGCGGTATCTTTTTCGTATCCAATCCATTCACAGTACCTGTAAATATCTTTAAGAAATGGATTGCCGGAAACACTACTGTGATTTCTGGCTTCTTCAACCAGCTTTCCAAGCAGTTCTTCAAGTTCATATTCATTCTTTCCGTAAACGGTATCTGATAACCTTTCATGATCGATAGGAAATGGAGCTGCCCCACATCGTTGCAGTACAGCTCTCAGCCTTGTCAGACAAGAGAAATCTGCTTCCATCGTATCATTCAGATTGGTATATCCTTCATTGGTCAGATCGTCAAGCACCTTCAAGAGTTGTTTTGCTTCGCAGATATCTGCATCGGAAAGGATCTTATTCTCATATTCTTCCAGCTTTATGCGGTAGTATTCTTCATTGAATGATATAAATCCCATAAATAGCCTCGCGAAATCCCGATTTGTCGGTTTCATTATATCATACAACACAAGAAAAGTACAGCCACCGATGTTGCTCGGTGGCTGGGTGTTTTACGCCGGGAAGTTGATTACATTATCATTGACTTTTATAATATAAAGTGATATTATAGTTAGCAGAGGCTAACTGAATACTTGCGGTCATTTTCAGATGACTTTATTTTTCGGCCATGCGGTTAGCGGTTGCTAACTCATATTTGTATTGAAATTGAGGTGCGGTATATGTGGCTTGATGTTTTTGAGGGGCTTTCCATCCCCTTTTTGGGAACGGTGCTCGGTTCGGCCTGTGTTTTCTTTATGAAAAAGGAACTGAGCCGTAATATTCAGCGTGCGCTGACGGGCTTTGCAGGCGGAGTAATGGTCGCCGCTTCAATCTGGAGCTTGCTCATACCTGCCATGAGTTTAAGCGAAAACAAAGGTCGGTTTGCATTCCTGCCTGCATTTATCGGATTCTGGCTCGGAATACTGTTTCTACTTTTACTCGACAGGGTTATTCCCCATCTGCACATGTATGCCGATAAGGCAGAGGGGCCGAAAAGCCGTGCGGCAAAAACCACAATGATGGTGCTTGCGGTTACTCTTCACAATATTCCCGAGGGTATGGCTGTCGGCGTTGTGTATGCAGGACTTCTTTCGGGCTCTGCCGAAATCACGGCAGGCGGCGCGCTGGCGCTGTCTCTCGGTATTGCCATACAGAATTTCCCCGAGGGTGCGATTATATCTATGCCGCTTCACGCCGAAGGCAAAACGAAATTCAAATCATTCGGTCTCGGCGCACTTTCGGGCGCAGTTGAGCCGATAGGAGCGCTTTTGACTGTGCTGTTTGCAGGTTTGCTTGTTCCCGCTATGCCATATCTTCTCGCCTTTGCGGCAGGCGCAATGATTTATGTCGTTGTCGAGGAGCTTATCCCCGAGATGTCGGCAGGCGAACACTCAAATATAGGCGTTGTGATGTTTGCATTCGGATTTACGGTAATGATGGCGCTTGACGTGGCGCTCGGTTAATAAAGGAGTAATAATATGAATAAGATTACGGTAAAAATTGACGGGATGATGTGCGGTATGTGCGAGGCGCATATCTGCGACACAATCAGGAAGGAATTCCCTGAAGCAAAAAAGGTTTCCGCTTCGAGAAAAAAGGAGGAAGCAACGTTTCTTACCGACTCGCCCGTTGATGAAGCAAAGCTGAAAAAGGCAATAGACGATACCGGTTATACTTTTGTTTCGCTCACAAGCGAGGAATACAAAAAGCACGGCTTATTCGGATAAAAAGGAGTAATAATATGAAACCCGATTACAAAAACTGGATGCCCAAAGGCATGGTACTGTCTGCAGTTGTCGCAACGGCAGTTTGTTTGATTCTTTTCATTATTTTCGGCGTAAGCGGACTTGTTTCCGGTAAGCTAAAAACCGTTTTGTTTGTCATATTCCTTATCGGAACGGCTGTAGGCTTTTTCGTTTCGCTGTGGATGGCGCTTATGTACCGCGCGTTTTCATACAACGGCAAACGGCAGATGTCAAGACAGATAATTGAGGGAATTGCCGACTATGTAACACTGCCCGAAAACGGAAAAGGTCTTGACGTCGGCTGCGGAAGCGGAGCGCTTACAATCGCCTGCGCAAAGAGAAATCCCGACGCTTCGTTTATCGGCATTGACCGCTGGGGAAAGGAATACGCTTCCTTTAATCTGCCGCTTTGCGAAAGCAACGCAAAGGCGGAGGGCGTGTCAAACGTTTCGTTTGAACAGGGCGACGCAAACAAACTCAACTTCCCTGATGAAAGCTTTGATGCCGTAACAAGCAATTACGTTTATCACAATATTCCGTCAACTAACAGACAGGAAATTTTGCTTGAAACCCTGCGTGTGCTGAAAAAAGGCGGAACCTTTGCAATACACGACATTTTTTCAAAGTCAAGATACGGCGATATGAATGCCTTTGTTCAGAAGCTTCGTGATATGGGTTACGAAAAGGTTGAGTTTATAGACACAACCGACGGAAAGTTTATGTCAAATTTTGAGTCGGTATGGATGGAGCTGTCGGGCTCTGCTCTGCTCACGGGAAAGAAGTAATTGTCATGGGAAAAACACACATTGAAAAGAATACCGTTCAGGAAACGCTGGTTATTCCGCTTTACGGCAGAAAACTCTGCACCGAGCTTTTCCCGAATCTTTTTGAGGACAGAAAAGCGGTTGAGCTGATTGACAGAATTGATTACGATTTTTCCGAGCTTGAAAAAAGAGCCAAAAGCACGGCTTACCGTTTCGGCGCATTGGAGGTTGCAATGCGTGAAAACGACCTTATGATTGAGGCGAAAAGCTACCTTAAAGAGCATCCGCAGGCGGCAATAGTCAATCTCGGCTGCGGACTTGACCAGACCGCCGAGAACTGCGACAACGGAAAATGCCTTATTTATAACATAGATTTGCCCGACGTTATCGGCGTTCGCAATACTCTTCTGCCCGAAAGCGAAAGAGTGAAGAACATAGCCGCCGACCTCAATGACTTTTCGTGGTTTGACGAAATCAACGCTGAAAACGGAGTGTGCTTTATAGCGGCGGGCGTTTTCTACTATTTCAGAAAGGACGATATAAAAAAGCTGTTTAATGCTATGGCAAAGCGCTTCCCGGGCGGTAAGCTTTGTTTTGACACGGCAAACGAAAGAGCCGTAAAAATAATGCTCAAAACCTGGGTTAAGGAAGCGGGCATTACAAGCATAGCCGACTATTTCTGCGTTAACAGCATTGAAAAGGATATTTTGCCGTGGCTTAAAAATGCGGCTGTCAGCTCAAAGGGTTATATGCTCGGCTACAATAATCTGAAGGACAAATCCGTTCCGCCGCTTTTCAGAACTTTATCAAAAATCGGCGACGGCTTTATGAAAATGCAGATAGTAAGAATTGATTTTAAGGAGTAAACTATGGGAATTTTGAAAAACTATTTTAATCAGACAAGAAAACCCGAGGGCTTTCTCGGCAAGATGATGGTAAACGGAATGAACGGCGGACACGCCAAATTATCCGACTGGGGTATGTCTTTTCTTAAAGATATCAATCCAGAAGCTGCAGTTGACCTCGGTTGCGGCGGCGGAAGAAACGCAGGTGAACTGATGAAAAAGTATCCTCATTCAAAGGTAACTGCCGTTGACTACTCTGCGGTTTCCGTTGAGAAGGCAAGAGAGTATAACAAAGATATGATTTCGGCGGGCAGATGCAGGGTGCTTCAGGGTGATGTTTCAAAGCTTTCACTTGACAATGACTCGTTTGAGCTTGCCACGGCATTTGAAACGGTGTATTTCTGGGGCGACCTTGAAAAGTGCTTTTCCGAGGTTCACAGAGTGCTTAAAAACGGCGGCACGTTCTTAATCTGCAACGAATCCGACGGCCATGACGAAACAGGTCTTAAATTCGAAAAGATTATTGACGGTATGAAATGCTATACTGCCGAGCAGCTGACAGCTGTCCTGAAATCCGTCGGGTTCACTTCAGTTCAGTCTGGGCATCATCCTTCAAAACCGTGGATAACGGTAATAGCTAAAAAATAAGGTCAGCCTCGAAAACAGAATTGTTTACTGAAACCGAAAGGAGCAAATATGAATCTGCCGAATGATCCTTTTCTTCTTTTGAGCGCAGTTAATACAAAGCTCAGAGATTATTATTCAAACCTTGATATACTGTGCGATGACCTCGGTGAGAATCGCATGGAACTTGAAGAAAAACTGGCTGACATCGGCTATTACTACGATGAACAGCTCAATCAGTTTGTCCCTCGTTAAGGAGGTTTTAAAATGGCTTTAACCCTAATTCTCTCTGCAGTTTTTATTGCTTCAATTATTCTGATGCTTTATTCCGCCGTGGCGCTTATACAGAAAAAAGCTCTGTTTTCATCTGCACCGAAGGATGTTCAGGCGGCGATAATTGAAAGAAAAGAGGAACGCTTCAGGGGCGCAAGAGCGCTCGGGTGGGCGCTGCTGATCGTCAGTATGCTCGGTATTGCCTTTGCTTTTCTTTTCGGTGCATATAACGGAATACAAAACAAATTTACTCTATGGCAGTTCTTTGCAAGATTTCTTCTGATGCTCTACATTTACAAGGCGTTTGACATTATCTGCTTTGACTGGCTTCTGCTCACAAAATCTCGTTTTTTCCAGCACTACTATCCCGAAATTGAGGGCTGCGAGGGGCTTAAAAAATACGGCTTCAACTTAAAATCGCAGATAGCAAAACTAATTGCATTTCCGTTTGTATCCCTCCTTGCGGCTTGGATTTGCAAGCTGTTTTAAGAAAGGAAGAAAATGAAAAACAAAGAACAACTGCCACTTTACGGCGTAGGTCCGATTTACGGAATCGGCATATCGGCGATTAGCATCTTATTTATGATCCTATCAAGAAAATCCGTTTTAAGTAATAAAAAGGGTGGTTTTATGAATAATAAGTCAAAACTTACAGGAGCAGATGCACTGCTTTTATTGCTTTATTTAGATAATCAAAGCGTTATTAATGGAGCTGTAAGGCTTACAAAAATGATGTTTTTATTTGAAAACGAAATAGCTCCAAATATGAAAAACGGAGAGATAGACATTGAAAAATTACCTAAGTTCTTTCCGTACAATTATGGTCCGTTTTCAAAGGATGTATATGAGCAGTTAGGCTTATTTAGCAAGCAATGAACTAAGAGAGGCCGATGAGATTATTTTTATTGGCTATTCTATGCCTATAGCGGATTACGAGTTTAGATACATGCTACAAAAGAGCATTTCTCCAAAAGCAAGAATTGATGTTATTCTACACAGTTCTGACAATCCAAAAACAGATCCTAAAAACCCAAATCATTTTCCAGAAAAAAGATATAGAGACTTATTCCCTAAAAATGAATTAAGTTTTTATTATGACGGATTTAAGGATTATTTTAATTAGTTCTCCCTTACATACAACCGGAGGTCGTCGGTTCGAGTCCGACCAGTAGCTCCAGGGCTTCCCCTCGGGAAGCCTTATTTTATGCGGTTTTCGGGCATTTTTCAATTTTGAAATTCAGAAAAATTGAAACCGAAAAAGCAAAAATTTTCAACCGAAAATCCCAACAGAAAATATAAATCTCATCCCGAAATCTTCAGGATGAGATTTTTCTGAAAACTGCCAATGACCATCTAATGACCATTTATTATTTTTTTGTAAAATCATTTGCTCGACAAATCAGAATTTGTCAGCTAATATTATTACAGACAGAAAAATGCTTTTGTAATGCTCACCCATAGGGATCACACCCATTCAAAACAATCCTTACCCG
>JAEEGG010015479.1_pt1 | contig 15995 bp, 16 predicted proteins | sample 9134161 | NCBI WGS metagenome assembly JAEEGG01 (sample SAMN16246543, study PRJNA631951) | gut metagenome | biome: gut microbiome; feature: rumen; material: CR-attached | host: Bos | place: Iran: Karaj | collected 2018-10
CGTGAGGTTGTGCTTTTCGCGGATGTTCTTCAAAATCTCTTGGGTCGTCATGAAATCTCCTTTGTTCGATTACGGAATCAAATATACCTACGGCCTGGCGCAAATGCAAGAAACAGGCTGTTGCGTTGTGTAAAAGATAAACTAGTCTTTTGATGGGACTTGTCTCGGCATCTTCAGGTTCAGGGGGCGGTAAAGCTCGTCGTATATCTGTTGGAGCTGTTTCGGCTCGAAATCGTAAAGGCGGAAAGTCCCAATGACGCTTCTTGCGGTATCGAGGTTGCCGAGATTCCTCCCGACCTGGATATGCTTGAAACCGACGGTCTTGAATGCGCGCATAAGGGGGAGAAGTTCGCGTAGAATTCGCTTGTTGTTGCCGCTTTCCAGTATCAGGACAATCCAGTCGCTATCGGGAAAATCGTTGAACCGTCTACGCGCTATGGCCAGGTCCTTGGCGATTAAATTGAACGGGGACAACGGCTTGATTTCTGCGTGTGGAAAGTCCCGGTTGCGGATACTTTCCAGTGAATTCGGTGGTCGCTCTCCCGAAAATCCGTCGCCGGTCATTGCGATGAACGCTCCGGTGGAATCGGTGATGTAGGCTTTGCTGGAATCGGAATGTAGCGCCCATATCTTTTTACCGGGGTCATCTTCCGCTTCCTTCTGGATGGCAACGTATAGGACTTCCGGTTTTTTCTTTTGATAATCTTCTGATGAGGGATTGATGAGTTCCGTCAAAACGGTGTAATAGGTGTTCGGCATGAACCCGCGCCGTGCTCCAATCACGAAATAGCTGTCGGTGACGGCGACGGCCAAATTCAGTAGGGAAGGATCGTCTGCTTCAAAAGGAACAGGGAAATCCTCGAACATGCCGTCGGCGCTAGCGTTTGACTGTTCCTTCGGTGTCGAACACGCTCCCGCAAGAACGCTTATGATTGCGAAAAGAAAAATTTTTTTCATACTACTTATTCAAAGGTAATAAAAAGGAAAATTGACGCAACGTTTTTGACATGCGGCGGGGAACACCGCGAGAACAAATTTTCGTGTAAAGTAAGATTTTACAACCACTTAGCGAAAAAAAATGCTAAAATTATATTTGTAAGCGTGAGGATCTCGGGTCAAGCGCCTACAAATTAGCCCCTGTCACCCCGGCAGGGGCTTTTTATTTACCCCTGTATACACAAAATCGTTGTTCCCCCGTTCCTTTTGGGGCGTGGGGAGGCTATTTTTATACCTGAGTGTGAGGCGTGTTGCCTCACTGGAATGTGGCGGGCTGATCCGCCGTCAAAAAGTAAAGGGATTGAAAATGATCGACGTGAAGGGCAAATGGACCTTGATTACTGGCGGCTGCCGTGGTGTTGGCCGTCTTACCGCTATCGAGATGGCTAAGCTCGGTGCAAACATCATCTTGCAGGGCCGCGACAAGGCGCATGCCGAACCCGTGATTGCCGAACTCAAGCAGTATGGTGTCGAGGTGCGTGCCGTGGGCTGCAATCTTGAAAACGAAGCCGAAATCGATGCCGCCCTCGCCGAAATCGACAGCTGGGGCGTGCAGGTGGACCTCGTGTTCAACAATGCGGGCCTCATGAGCCACTACTTCACTGACTACCTGACCAACACGATGGACGATTTCCACCACGCGATGGCCGTGAACTTCTTTGCCCCCATCAAGATTGCTTACCACTTCTTGCCGGGCATGATCCAGCGCGGTTTTGGCCGCATGCAGCTCACCACGAGCGGCATCGCGAACGAGCCGGAACTGATGGGCTACGCCTGCGCGAAGGCCGCCCTCACCAAGTTCGTGAAGGATTTCGCCTGCAAGCTGAACGGCACCGACGTGATGATGAACGTGATGGACCCGGGTTGGCTCCGCACGGACCTTGGTGGCCCGAACGCCCCCAACGCCCCCGAAACCGTTATTCCGGGTTCCATGGTCTCCGTGCTGCTTGACGACAAGAAGAGCGGTCGCTGGTTCAGCGCCCAGGAATTCACCGGCATGACCCTCGCCGACGCCGTCGAGAAGGGCAAGTCGGTAGAAGCCTAGTTACTCTGGTCGGGGTTCTTCCGGACCAGTCGAGCGAGCAGGGGGTGCAGAATCGAATTCCCCCTATCGCAGAATTTACCGAGCCCTTTCCAGAACAGGTCGACAAGCGTACCTGCCACGAACGAAAGCGCAATCAGCAGAATAAGCGAGAGAATCGCGTATCTCGGGGTCGTGACCACTTTGGACATGACCCCGAAATAGTAGCAGAAGAACGTGTGGATAAGCCACATGTTCGTGCTCTGCTTGCCGAGCTGCACGAGACCGCTGCGTAGCAGCCTGATTCGCCTCACGATGTCGATGGTTGCTACCGTCAGGGCGGGGATAAAGAAGATGTCGAACTTGTCGCCGATTTCGCTCTGGCGCAGGAAAATCACGGCCATCCAGATGCCGATGTCGGCAACGGGGTTCAGTATGCCGTTCTTTTTCATGGAATCGCTCAGGCGGTCGAGAATCCCGTTCCTTGCGACAATCGCGCCCATCCAGAAGCAGGCGGCGTAGGGGGCCGTCTGGCAGAACACCTTGATGTAGAGCATGTTCGTGCCGAGTACACCGAGGGTCTGGTTCTTGATGACACCCGGGAAGATGTTCGTCATGAGGATGGTGACGACTATGGCGAGGAAGATGTTTATGCGGGTGGAGAACTTGTCGATGATGGCGCGGATGAGCGGGAAGGTGAGGAGTGCGAATGCGTAGCTGATGAGGAACCACCATTCCCTGTTGTAGGTCGAGGTGAAGCCGATGAAGTTCGAGACGATTTCCTTCAGGCTAAAGTTTGCAAACCGCGAGTAGATGAACGCGTCCTGGCAGTAGGCGTCCTGCGTCGAGAAGAATATGAATCCGATGGGGATGAATATCAGGAATACCTTCCAGTAGGCAAAGTAGAGCTTCTTGAGCTTGCCGACCATGTCGTACTTTTTGCCGAATTGGCTCAGGTAGGTGCCGTACCCGCCGAAAAAGAAGAACATCGGGACGCAGATCTTGCCGAAGAACCCGAAGTAGATGGTGGAGGGGATTCCGAAGATCGTGAACAGGTATTCGAGGGGCTCGCCTGCCGTGCGGGTACTGAAACACCACAGGTGGTGCATCAGCATGAGCGTGATGGCGACAGCCTTCATTACGCGGGTGTCGTCGACGGTCAGGAACTTGTCGGTCTGGATAGGTTCGTTTGTCATTTCAAGGCAATAATAGGAAATCTGCCGCACTTTGACATTGTAAAATACCTAAACGGAGCATAATGACTATATTTCTGTATATGAACAACAATTCTACACGTACAAAGCTTCGCGATGAAGTCTATACCCAGATGATGGTGGCGCAGGCGCGCCTCAGTAAGGACCAGAATACCCAGATGGGAGCGGTGCTCGTGAGCGCCGAGGGCCGCGTGATCAGTACCGGCTACAATGGCGCTCCGGCGGGTTTCGACGACGAGACCGTGCCCTACACGCGCGAAAAGCAGAAACTTGCCTACGACCTGCTCGATGCCGACACGGGTGAACTCATTAGCCACCACGAGTTCGAGGCGAACAAGTACCCCTTCATGGTGCATGCCGAAATCAACGCGCTCCACTATGCGCGCGGCAAGGTCCCTGCGGGTTCCAAGCTGTACGTAATCGGGTTCCCGTGTGAACGCTGCGCCCTGGACGTGAGCCTTTCGGGTGTTTCCGAGGTGTTCGTGACCAAGGATGACTACGACCCGAAATCGACCCTCAACAACAGCCGCGACACCGCCTACTACATGTTTGCGCAGGCGCATATCGTGGTGACGCTCTGCGGCAAGCGCATCCGTCCGGTGGTCTCGAAGCCCGCAAAGTAGTGCTATGCCCTGCTCCGGGTGGGGCTCCTTTGTAAAATTGGCTCTGTCGGGCTAGACTGTACTTTTTCCCGAAAACTGCGTTTTTGCTGCGAAAATGGCCGAAAGGCTCTGCTGGGCCAGATTGTACTGCTGTGAACTTGCTGCGACGGTCGGGGCGGGCCGGATAGCCAAAAAACTACGGTTCCGCAGCGAATAAACAGCCTGGAAGAGGCTTACGAATTGAGAAAAGTTTGCTAGCCGAGGGCGCCTGTACAGAATAACCCGACAGAGCCGGTGACTGACAAGGCGTATATGCAGCCGGATTCGAGCGGGAGAATTTCTGGCACGTTGTGGTATGCTGTGGATAATTGCCGTGTGGACGGCGCGGTTGTATCCAAGACGGTGTCAGGGGATACCCTAATCATAAAAACTGTTGATTGGAAGGTGGCCTCTGACTGCGAACATTGGGCGGATATCACTGTAAGTTATGAACCTGAGCTTGACTATATCAAGTATATCGATTATTCTTCGCCTTATTGCGATCACTATATTTACGAAATAGTGCGTGAGCCGGATCCGGGCAAGCCGTATGTGCCGGAATCTTCGAGTTCAATGAGTGTTTGGGATATGCTGTCGAGCATGAGTGCGCAGCAGTCTTCGTCAAGTTCTGACTAGTGGCTAGTTCTCAAATTGCAGAGGGCCTGCTTGTTGTTTGAGGTCACCATGCTGAGCTTGTCGCAGTGTTCCATTTCGCTGCAGTTGCCGCAAGTTTCGTAGCCTTTGCTGTTTGCGCATTTTCGAATAGGGCAAAGTGATTGGCAGAAGGGAGTCTTGGCGCCTTCGATGCGGCAACCAGTGCAGTTGATCATCTGCGGCGTGATTTCCACTTTGTTGAGTTCGGACCATTCCCTGGCGACTTTTTTGCGAAGGGAGTCGTCGTTATTGATGGTGGCGAGCCTTGCTTCGCATTTTTCGCAGTCGAGTCCGCAGCAGGCGATAAATTGATTCATTTGAAGGTCCTTTTTTTTGGGGGGGGGCTTAATATCCCAGGGCGCCAAGAATGCGATCTGCAATTTCCTTGAAGGCCTTGTCATTGGGGTGAGTTGCTATACCCGCATCATCAACAATGAATTGATTGCCTGTCCAAGATATTGTTTGTGATTCCGGGTCGTCAGAAAAACTGTCAATCTTGATTTTGGCAGTGTATAAGGAATCGTTGACAGAAAAGGTTATTTCTAGTGAGTCTCCGTCGATTTCATAGGACTCGTAACATATGGAGAATTGTTTTTGTTGCGGATATTCGACAATATCCCCTATACGGGCTTGGTTCTCGGAATAATTTAAGTCCGAGATATCGATAAAAGTAATGCCGAACTTTTCGGCTTCTTCTTTAAGAAGCTGTTGCTTTGGAATAGATGCGTACCATTCGCCAACCCACAGCACTTTAGCATTCTTGGCGATGCTGCAGATACGGTTTAGCATGGTTTCAATACTTTCCTTTAGAATAATGAACTCTTGTTCTTCGTTTACATTGTCGCCCAGCTGGATAATAACTAATCCTGTCGAATCGTTTATGAGCGGCATGATTGTTTGATCAAAGTATTCTTCTTTTTCTTGAACGCTTAACATGTTTTCGTAAAACCCGGATATTTTATGGGCTTCGAAAGGAATTTCGTTAGAATCGAAATATTTTTTGATGTGGGCAAAATAATCGTTGGCGTTGTTTGATGAACTCATCCCGAAAGTGCCGTACCCTCCCAAGAGGGAGTTCCCCCAAAAGAGTGATTTTGCGGGGATAATGGGTGCATCAAAATGGGTTCGACATTTGTTAAGGTCATTTGCCTGCTTTACGATTTCTAGGGTATCAATTTGAAGGATGGTATCTAATTCAAAGAGGGTGTCTAGTTCGATGACCGTATTTATCTGGATAATTGTATCCCTTATAAAGATGGAGTCAATCTTTAGAATGGTGTCAATTTTTAGAATGGTATCGTTCTTTGCAATGGTATCGATTTGCGCAATCGTATCGTCTTTATTGTCGACTGTAGCTATGTCGTTTGAACAGGCGCAAAATGAAAAAAGTGCTGCCATGTAAATTAACTTGGCAGTGATAAGGTTCTTTGTAACCATCGTGATACCTTTTTCTTCGGCTTGTAAAGAGGTCCTATAAGTCGTCTTCCTTAATATACCCAATTTTCCCGCATTCCGCAAGCGATAATAAATGTTTTTAGTGTACCTTACCCCGTTCTTGGCACGAATAAATCTATTTTATGTTCAAGATTTTCTTGGAACTACATCATGATTCGCGTTTTATGGATTCTGTTGTTTGTCGCCTCGTCCGTGCTGTGGGCGCGTGATATTGATGAGAGTGCCAGTTCGTCTACGGAAGATGTCTCTTCGTCTTCGGGGCCGCAGGAATTGGATGTTCAGATATCAAAGAGTGGTTTCAGAACTTACACATTTGAGCCGCAGGTGACTGGGCTCTGTCGGGCTAGACTGTACTTTTTCCCGAAAACTGCGTTTTTGCTGCGAAAATGGCCGAAAGGCTCTGCTGGGCCAGATTGTACTGCTGTGAACTTGCTGCGACGGTCGGGGCGGGCCGGATAGCCAAAAAACTACGGTTCCGCAGCGAATAAACAGCCTGGAAGGGGCTTACAAATTGAGAAAAGTTTGCTAGCCGAGGGCGCCTGTACAGAATAACCCGACAGAGCCGTAAAATTTACTGCTTTTTTGTGCATTATTTGTGCGAGTGACACATTTTGTCGCTCGCATTTATTATATTAGTGCACATGGTAGCACCAAATAAGTCCAAGTCAAAAAAAGAGATTGAGTTCCTGTGTACGGAATGCGGCAACACTACGCCCAAGTGGGTGGGCAAGTGCCCGTTCTGCGGGGCGTGGAATACGCTCAAGGAACATACGGTAGAAGTTATCGATGGCCCTCGCGCAACGCGCGGGCTCGGAGGGCCTGTCCATCAGGTGGTTACGCTCAAGGATGTCGCGACCGAGGACACGCGGCGGCTGAGCACCGCCAATACGGAATTTGACCGCGTGCTGGGTGGCGGGCTTGCACCAGGTTCCCTGGTGCTCATCGGTGGCGATCCGGGTATCGGCAAGTCTACGCTCGTGCTAACAACGCTCGCCACGATGACAGCCGCCGGCGTCAAGTGCCTGTACGTGTCGGGCGAGGAGAGCGCCTGCCAGGTAAAGCTCCGGAGCGAGCGCCTGAGCGTATCGGGCAGCGACATGCTCCTCCTGTGCGAGACGAGCCTCGAGAAGATTCTCGAGCAGGCGAAAGAAATCAAGCCGCAGGTGCTGGTCATCGACTCCATCCAGACGGTCTACAAGTCGGACCTCTCGGGCACGCCCGGGAGTGCCACGCAACTGCGGGAATGCGCGCTCGACCTCATGGTGTTTGCGAAGAACACGGGCTGCATTACCATAATGATCGGGCATGTCACGAAGGACGGCCAGATTGCTGGCCCGCGCATCTTGGAACACATGGTCGATACAGTCGTGTACTTCGAGGGCGACCGCAATCACCAGTACCGCCTGCTGCGCACCATCAAGAACCGCTTCGGCGCGACAGACGAGATAGGCGTGTTCGAGATGACGAGTCACGGGCTCATGCCGGTCGAAAACCCGAGCAAGGTGTTCTTGCAGGAGAACTCGCCGCCGACACCCGGGAGTGTGGTGTGCTGTGCGCTCGAGGGTTCGCGCGCGATGCTATTCGAGACGCAGGCGCTCGTGAACCAGACTGGGTTTGCGGTTCCTCAGCGTGTCGCTGCGGGTATCGACCCCAAGCGTCTCACGATTATCCTTGCCCTGCTGGAAAAGTTCGGCGGGGTGAGTATCGGCGCCTCCGATGTATTTGCGAGCATTGCCGGCGGGATCAAGGTATCCGATGCGTCCTCGGACCTCGCACTCGCTCTTGCCATCGCGAGTAACCATCTGGGAATCCCGCTGGGCCGCCAGACCATCGCGGTGGGCGAGCTCGGTCTGTCGGGCGAGGTCCGGAGCGTGTCCCTGTTGGACCAGCGCCTCAAGGAGGCGCGTCGCCTCGGCATGGTCGAGGCGATAGTGCCGGCGAACGGCCGTTTGCCCGAGGTGCTGGACGGGATGAAGGTCGTGCGCGTCCACAACCTCTCCGAAGTCATCTCCTGGCTTATGGACAAGAAATAAGTAGCTCGACGCATCTCGCGAGCGTCATGAACGTAGTGCACACGCATAACAAAAAGCCCCGGTTTTACCGGGGCCTTTAAATTCTCGTAAAGAGGCTATCGACTACTCGTCGTCGTCGTCAGACCTTCTTTTCTTTTTCTTTTTCTTCTTCGGCATGGCGTCGTCGCTCACGGAGGACCTCTTGTTGCCCTTGCCCTGCACCACGACTTCGGCAGCCTTTTCGCCCGGCTTGGTGAAGCCGTACTGGCGCGGTTCGAAACCGGAGGGGAACTTGGTGCGGCTATCGTAGATCACCTTCTTGGCGGTGAACTTCTCGATCTTGGCGTCGCTCAGGTCGGCACCGGAGAAGTCAACGTTCTGCATCTTGGTGTCGGCGTCGATCTTCACGTTCTTCATCTTGGCGTTGGTGAAGCGCACGTTGACGAGCTTGGCACCGGCGAAGCTTGCACCGTTGAGCTGGGCACCGATGAAGTCGGTCTGCTCGATGGTGGAGTTGGCGAGGTTAGCCTTGTCCATGTCGGCACCGTCGAAGATGTTCTTCTTCACGTATGCACCGTCGAAGACTGCCTTGGTCAGTTCGGTTCCGCGGAATTCGCACTTGCTCACTTCGGTATCGAAGAAGGATGTCTTGTTCATCTTGGCCTTGTCGAAGTTGCTCTTCTTGACTGCGCCCTTGTCGAACACGACGCCGGAGAGGTCCTGGCCCTTGAAGTTCATGCTGCTCAGGGTGGACTGGGCGAACTTGGCCTTCTGGAGCTGGGTCTTGGAGAGGTCGACGTCATCGAACTCGGTCAGGGAAAGGTCAGCTTCCTGCAGGTTCACGTTCTGGAACTCCACACCGCTGAAGTTGGCCTGGGAAAGACCTGCCTTGGAGAAGTTCACGTTGATGAGGTCGACGCCCTTGAAGTTGGCGGCGATGAGGTTACATGCCGTAAAGTCGGTCTTCACGATGGTCGCCTTCTTGAGGTTGACTTCGCCCATCAGGGAGCGGGAGAAGTTGGCGTTCGTGAGGTTCGCCTTGCTGAGGTCGGCCTTGGTAAGGTCCACGTCCATGACGGAGGCCTGGGTAAAGTCGGTCTTGCTGAAGTCGGTCTGGTCGGCCACCTTCATGGCGTCGAGACGGGCGTTCTTGAAGTTCACGCTCGGGAACTGGCTACCGAGGAGCGTTGCACGGTAGAGGTCGGCCTCTTCCATGTCTGCGCCCTTGAAGTTCGAGTTACGGATGTCTGCACCGCTGATGGTCACCTTCTTCAGGTTCGCATCCTTGAAGTTCGCTTCGTTAATCACTGCGTTACGGAAAGAGACTTCCGGGAGCTGTGCGCCCTTGAAATTGGGCTGCTCGCCGGCACTGCGCTGGAAGTCGGTAACACCCTTCTTGGCCTTGGCGTCGGAGAAGTTAAACCCGTCGATACGCTTGTCACGGAAGGACGTATTGAGGTCCTGACCCGCATAGTCCTGGGCAAAACTGCTTATTGCCAGTGCGCCGATGAGGCAGACACCAAGCTTCGAAATCTTCTTCATATTCATAGAGTACTATTCCTTTTATGGAAAACTAAACAACCTATAGCCCTAAAATAACTAAAAAAAAGTAAAAATTCTCACTTATTTAAAAAAAACACCATATTTTTTTGCTTAAAAAACTATTTTTGGCCCTAGAATGTCCGTTTTTAAGTTTCAAGCGTACGATTTGGTCGTCTGCGGGGCTGGTCCTGCAGGCCTGATGACCGCCTATACGTTTGCAAAAACGGCAGGAGGTTCCAAAAAGGTGCTGCTCCTGGACAAGAAGGAGCCCTGGAAGGAACCGATTTTCTGTGCCGAGGCGGTTTCTGCCGACAGACTCTCCAAACTTTGGCCCATAGACCGGTCCTGGGTACGTGGAGACATCTCGGGAATCTACTTTACATCGCCCAAGCGTTACCGTGCCGAGTTCTACAGCAAGAACTGCGGTATGATCCTGGACCGTCCCAAGTTCCACCATTCCATTGCGGATGGCTGCGTGAACGTGGGGGCGGAATGCCATTTCGATACCGTGGTGAAGCGTATTTCCCGCAATGCGGATGGCTCCTGGAACCTGGATGTGCAGCCGAAGGCCGGCGAGTGCGAGACGCTCTGCGCGAAGGCAGTCGTGGATGCCACGGGCCCCGGTTCGCGCCTGACCCGCGGGATTGAGTGCCTCGAGGGCATCGAGTCGGGCGATACCGACCTGGAACCTGCAATCTTTGCGGTGGCGGAAGGCATCGAGCACAGCCGCGAGCACATTGAACTCTTTTTCGGGAGCGACTTCCCGGACGGCTACGGCTGGATTTTCCCGCGCGACGGCGTGGAAGTGAATATTGGTTTTGTATTGGGCAAGAACGTGAGCCGCGAGGGCACGCTCCGCAAGATGCTGCTCGACTTTATCGCGAAGGACTACCCGCAGGCGAAGGTGAAGGCCGTGTATGGCGGCATGATTGCTTGTGGCCAGTCGGAAAAGCCCATGGCCAAGTGCGGGCTTTTCAAGGCGGGCGATGCGGCGAGCTGCATGAACCCCATCAGCCGCTCGGGTATTGTGGAAGCGCTCCTCTGCGGGTCCATTGTTGCCGGTGCTGTGATTGAATGGCTCGACGCGAAGACTGAGGACGAACGGGAGCGTGTGGAACGCTCTGTGCTCGAACGCTGGATGAAGGCTCTCGGCAAGTCGCACCTGCAGCTGCAGCGTGCAAAGGCCGGTTTCAACAGCATTTCGGATGCCCAGTTCGACCGCGCCGCCGAAAAGCTTTCCAAGCTCCCGCGCGAAAAGCAGACGCTGTTCCGCATATTCTTTACGGTTCTCCGTGCATGCCCTTCGCTAATCTGGAAGATGCGTTCGTTTATTTGCTAGGTGATGTTTATGTCGGGTACTATTGCAGAAAGGATTGAGGAAGTTCGCGCGAAGTTCGCTTCGTTCAGCGACCCCGATGACAAGTGGAAGTACCTGCTGGACCTTGCGCGTGCCCACCAGGGCATGGATGCAAGCCTCAAGGACGAGAAGTTCATTATCCAGGGTTGCGCCTCCACGATGTACCTCGTGCCCAAGTTTACGGGCGAGGTGATCCACTTCGAGATGGATGTGGAAGGCGGTACCACGAACCCGCTTATCAGCCGTGGCCTGGGTGCGCTTGCGCTCAAGGTTTACAACGATCTTGCCCCGAGCGAGATTCTTTCGCTCGACCCGGTGTTCTTCCAGGACATCGGCCTTAACGTGGGGCTTTCTCCGACCCGTTCCAACGGGTTTGCTAGCCTCGTGAAACAAATTTATCTGTATGCGCGCGTCTATAGCGCGTTAGCCAAAAAATAGGGAGAATTATGGTTAGTTTCTTGAACGGGAAAAGCCCATTTGACGAAGCCGAAGAAAAACTCGAAGCCGGCGAGACCGTAAACGGTCGCCCGAAAATGCCGACCGGGCCCATCATGGGCTGGCAGGACGGCGTGTTCCTCCTGGTGGTGATTGCCCTTATTGTGGGTGGCTACCAGTACTACCAGTACGCGAAGAGGAAGAGCGCCGAGACGTTCGCCTCGTGCAATTCCATGTACGAGCTTGCCGTTGCAGGCGAGGCCGCGAAGTATCTTGAGGCGGAGACCTGCTACGAGAGCACGTGGGACCTCGGTTTCGTGAGCGACTCGATGGAAATCTTGCGCCAGGACCGCCTGGGTGCCATTACCGACATGCGCAGCGCCCAGAAGGACTTGCTCCAGGATGCGAAGGATGCTCTTGAGGACGGCGATACGGTGAAGGCCACGACCATCGTGAAGGAATACAACGGAGCGATGTTCTTGACCCGCGACGACAAGAAACACTGGGAATCCATCGCGGCGATTGCGAAGTAAGCAGCCGTTTTTGTTTGAATGTCGCGTTTTCTACGGGAAAACGCGGCTTTTTTATTTTGTGAACATTTTTAATGCCCTGAATAATTATACATTGGGGGCATGGCTAGAATTGTAGAATTGGATGGTAAGTGCCCGGAACTCGGGAACCGTGTATTTGTTGCCGACGGGGCATGCCTCGTGGGCGAGGTCTACGTGGGCGACGATTCCTCTGTGTTCTACAATGCAGTGCTGCGTGGCGACCTTGCCCCGATACGGGTGGGCGAGCGCACGAATATCCAGGATAACGTTACGGTTCATGTGTCGACGGACGTCCCGACGATTATCGGGAACGAGGTGACTGTGGGCCATAACGCTGTCTTGCATGCCTGCACTATCGACGATAACGTGCTTATCGGGATGGGAGCCATCGTGATGGATGGCGCGCACATCAAGAAGAACTGTATCGTGGGTGCGGGTGCCGTGGTGACGCAGGGGAAGGAGTTCCCCGAAAACTCGCTGGTCGTGGGTTCGCCGGCACATGTGGTGCGCGAACTTACCGTAGATGAACTGGAAAAGGTCTGCGGGGGAATGCAGCGCTACGTCGAAATCAAGGACATGCTCTTGCGCGGGAACGGGTAATGGCATGAAGTTCTACTTTCTCATCAACCCGATTAGTGGCGGCGGACAGGGGAAGATAATCCACCAGTTCCTGCCCGAGATCATGGAATCCATGGGCTTTGCCGCCGATGACTGGAAGGCGGAATTTACGCAGTACGAGCGCATGAAGGACCAGATTCTGGAAGCGCTTGCATCGACCGAGACGCTTATTGCCGTCGGTGGCGACGGGACTGTTTCTGCGGTGCTCTCGACGATGCTCGAATCCGGTTTTGCGACCAAGGTGAGGATCGGGCTTATCCCGCTGGGTACGGGCAATGACCTGGCCCGCGTGCTCCACCTCTACAAGCCCTTTGTGGACCAGGGCCTGCTGTTCCTGGTGAGGCGCCTCCTGCGTGCTCCGGCGGCTCCGTTCGATATCTGGAAGGTGAACGGCAAGTACGCCCTCGCGAACTATTTTTCGGGTGGCATCGATGCCCGCATTGCGCATGACTTTAACCGGGATCGCGCGACTGGCGCGATATCTTCGAATTCGGTAATCGCGAACAAGCTGCATTACGTGCGCCGATTCTTTGCCGACAGAAACTACCGGCTGGGCGCCTGCGTGCTCCGCTACGTGGACAAGTACGGCAAATCACATACGAGCGACCTCACGGGGCACCGCACCGTAATCGTGGGGAATATCCCGAGTTTTGCGAGCGGCGCCAACCCGTTCTACCGCTCCAACATGGCGGACGGTTTCTTGGAAGTGGTGGACGTGCCTTCCATGCCGCTGTTCCTGCTCGCCATTGCCATAGGGAACCTGCCGCTGGTGGGGTTCCTGTTCAAGAAGCATTTCCTCAAGTCGGTGAAGGTGCATTCGCTTTCGCTCACTGTACCGCAGAACGAGTTCCTGCAACTCGATGGCGAGGACATGAGCGGCAAACTGGGCGAATCCGTTTCGATCGAGTTTGCGGCTCAGGTGCAGATGTTGAAGTTGGGGGATTAGGTGAAGCCTGTTGCCATTTCTGCTGTTCTGGACTGGATTAAGTCCGAAGGTGCCATGTTGCGGGTCGCGCCGAGTACCGAAATTACGGGCTTTGCCTCCGTTGACTTGGCGGGGCCCGGCGATGCGAGTTTCTGGCTGGGCGATACCGTGAAGAGTGCAACAAATGCGAACGGTTTTGCATCTTCGCTGCTCGATAGCGTGCGCATTGGATTGCTGTTTGTGCCGCGTTGCATTATGCCTGAGGTGGAAGATGCCGCTACATCGGGTAAGAAATTCGCGCCCGGTGTGGGCTGCATTGTTCCTGTGGAAAACCCGTACCATGCGATGGGGCAGTTTTTGGAAAAGTTTGCGGGTGGTTCTTTCGCGGGCTGTGATTCCGCGGGTCCTCTTGCAGGTAGTGAAGGCACCGGCAATGATTCTGCGGGTGCGCCGTTTATCGCGCCGTCTGCCCGCGTGCATGCGAGCGCCGTAGTCGAAGGTTGCGTGGGCGAGAATGCCGTCGTGGGCCCGGGCTGTGTGGTGATGCGCGGGGCGACGCTCGGCGCAAACTGCGTGCTCGAGGCGAACGTGACTGTTTACCCGAATGTAGTCGTGGGCGATGACTGCGTGTTTCAGGCGGGCGCCGTTATCGGTTCCCGCGGGTTCGGTTTTTATGAATATGAGGGCAGGCGCCGGCCGGTCCCGCACCTTGCGGGCGTGCGCATCGGGCGCGGTTGCAGCTTCGGGGCGAATACCGTGGTCGCCGCGGGGTTCTTGAGCCCCACCACGATAGGCGATAACTGCCACTTTGATTCCTTCGTGCAGGTGGCTCACAACTGCCGCCTCGGGAACAACATCTTTATGGCATCGCAGTCGGGGCTCGCGGGCTCCGTGACGGTCGAGGACGATGTCGAACTTGCGGGTGGTGCGCAGGTCGCAAACCACCTTACGCTCGGGAAGGGTTGCCGCATTGCCGCAAAGGCGGGCGTCACCAAGAGCATTCCTGCGGGGCTTACCGTATCGGGTTTTCCCGCCGAAGAGATTACGGTATGGCGCCGCTCGATGGTGCGCCTCCGTCAGATGGGGAAGAAGTAGCGGATGCCTGCATTCAAGAGCATAGATTTCGTATCGCCTTCGCTCTCGTTCCCGCGGGCAAGCCTTCGCGTGGATGTCCTTGAGAAGGACCCGAATAGGGCTCCTCGGGTTGCCTGGTATGCGGGCGATGAACTTTTCTATTCGACCGATTCCCTGAAGTGCTACGGCGAGCTTGGTTACCGCGTGGCCCGGACCGCAATTTATTCGAAATCGGGCCTGCACTGCCCGCTTGCCCTCGGTTCGACGGAGCACTTGGCGCCCGTGTTCCTCATGTGGCCGAGCCTGCGCTTTGACGTGCATGTTGCGCCCGAATCTGCAGAAGGCTCTCTGTCCGAACTCCCTATGATGGATGGGAGCGCCCTCCCGTTCTTCCATGCCCTGCGGAAGGTCGCCGGTGTGCCCGAGCCCCTTCGCTTCTACGACGCCCCGGTGGACTTTACGCTGGAATTCCCGCGCGGGCGGGTGAGCGTTTCGCCCTCCGATACGTTCGAGGTGGAGTACGAGATTACCCGCGATGACGGTTTTAGTTCTGCGGCCACCCTTGCGGTCTATTCTGCAGAGGACCTCTACCGTGCGTTTTCGGCCCGCACGTTTATATTTGCTGATGACTACGCGAAGGCCCGTGCACAGGGCCTCCTCGCCGGAGTCGACGAATCCTGCGGGATGCTTTTGGGTGGTGCCGAACCGCCCCGTTACCGCATGGCGGAAGAACCCGCCTGCCACAAGATTTTGGACCTGCTGGGCGATCTTGCCTTCGCGGTCCCTGCCTTACCAAAGGTGCGCATTCAGGTCCTGAACGGCGGCCATATCATTCACCATCAAATAATGGAGAAATTGTTGCCCTATGTCTCTACTGGAAACCCTCAAGAAGTCTGAAAAAGCCGGAATCCTCTACGATGCCGACGTGGTTCACGAACTGCTCCCGCAGAAGTTCCCCTTCGCGTTTGTTGACGAGGTCCTGAGCCTCGAACTGGGCGATGGCAAGGATGTTCTCCCGTCCCTGGTGGGTCTGTTCCACGTGACGGGCGAGGAGAAGTTCTTCCAGGGGCATTTCCCCGGCAATCCGGTGATGCCCGGTGTGCTCCAGGTGAAATCCATGACCCATGCGGCAACGCTCCTCACGATGATTGCCCGCGAGGCTGAAGTGGTGGGCAAGCGCCCCGCTTTCATGGGTATCGAGGGCTGCCGTTTCAGGAACCCCGTGCTCCCCGGCATGGATCTCCGCCTCGAGGTAAAGCTCCTCTCGGTGCGCCATGGCATCTTTAAGTATTCCGGCAAGGCGTTTTCCGGCGATAAGCTCATGTGCGAAGCCGATTTCGTCGCCGCCATGGTATAAACGGAAGATTTCCTGCGACTCCTAGAAATAAACTTTCCTTGGCTAGAAATAAACGGCTTTTTTGTGGAAGGCGTCGGCCACAACCTGACTAGGCGAATGACGCAGCCATACTTGTATGGCTATGGCTGAGCCGTAAGGTTGGC
>JAEEGG010015480.1_pt1 | contig 15995 bp, 16 predicted proteins | sample 9134161 | NCBI WGS metagenome assembly JAEEGG01 (sample SAMN16246543, study PRJNA631951) | gut metagenome | biome: gut microbiome; feature: rumen; material: CR-attached | host: Bos | place: Iran: Karaj | collected 2018-10
ATTCATTATTGAATGCAGCTCTGTCTTCAAACGACTCCAATTTGGATAAAGTTTCTTTTACATAACAACCAGTTCCAAAACCTAATGAAAAGATTGTTAATGCAGATAAGAAAACTCCCCATCCAGTACCGAGCTTTTCAAACAACTGATTTTTTTTATTTTTAGATGTTGCCATAATGCTTACTGTTTGATTGGTTTTAATCCAAATTGTAAATCATCCTCATCAATCTGATATAGACGGAAAAGATTCTTTAAGATGGCCATCTTGTTCCATGTGCTACTTCTTGATGGGCAGTAGTACAATCCTTCGGCTATTTTCTTATAGTGCTTACTTGCCTCAGTAGTAGAGAACCAAACATTTCTGTTACTTTTGGCTTCCTCATACAACAGAACAGGATTGATGGCAAACAGTTTATTGATAACAGCCCACATCATTTCAGACCATTCATCCACATCCTCCCTTTCTTCTTGGAAAATGTAGTACTGAATTTTACGGCCTGTTGAAATACCATTGTCTTCTGATAGACTGACAACATCATCATCCTGCATCTCTGGCTCGAAGTCTGTTTCTGGGTAACTCCATATAGTTTTTGCCAAACGTGACAGTTCTTGCTTTCGCTGTTCCAGTTCCTCTTCGCTCCATTTGTTAAACTGGGCGATGTAATGATTCATCCTCAGCCCACTCTGCTTAAAGCCGTTCTCCATATCTCGCTTTTCAGCGAAGGGCCTATTGCTGTACTTGATGTTATAACCAGTCAACGTGAGGTTTGATATGGTATGTAGCCACTTTTCTTGTATGGTTTCCCACTCAGCACCAAGTTCTTGCTTCCAAGCATTACTTAGCGTCTGTGGCATGATGTGCTCTATCGTCAAGATGCCTTCCTCAATATTCTCCACCACATCGTTCTTCTCTTTGCTACTTCCATTCTCCAACCGTTCAAAGATGTACATCTTATTCTTGGCCTGCATGGAATACACTTTCTTTGTCGTGAAGCCGTTGATAAACTCCTCGTCCTTAGGGAATGCGCTCGACAATTTCTTACTTTCAAGGATATAAATCAAAACAGCCGAGTAATTGTCTGTCTCCTTTTTGTTCTTCAGAACAGCATCATGAAGTGTCGCAAATATCTTGTTCAGCGCATTAGTTGGCAAGTCGCACATCAGACGACGGAAGATGAAGGTCTCGATGCACGAGAATACTTTGTAGATTTCCGTCAACGGCAATTCCACCTCTTTGGCATAAACGAGAAACGCCATCAAGAAAGGATAGGCGACTGTCATATCCAGTAGATCCAAACGTTTGGCGATCTCATTGGTATCTTTGTCACCCACTTGAAAAGCCTTGATGTCACGATAGGTGTTGGCATAGACCAGCATTTCCTGCAGTACTTCTTCTATGCCGTCATATCGCTTGGTAAATTCCTTAAAAGCGAAGTATATCTTCCTTTGATTAGGAATAGTACCTTGCTTAATTGTCAGATAATTCCTAACGAAACCGTCCAACTCATTACCGCTGCATTTTTCTATTTTATTCCAATACTTGTCGTAGAATTGTTCTTGAATATTGGGGGCCAAATTCATCAGCACAAAATTCCTAATCTTGTCCGCCTCCGTCAAATCAAGTCCTGTAGAGTTCAGGCTTTCGAATATCAACTGTGGATTGTCGCCGTGCTGAGGTTCCAGCTCTATATCAATGATTTCAAGACTATCGATAGCCCTGTATAGTTCGTCAGGTGTCAGTTCACGTATCTGCACAATCCTGTCGTAGAAATAATTGTAGTTGATGGTGACCTTGGAGTCTTGTATATACTCTGTCTCGTCGTTATATATCAGCCTATCAAAAGCCGTGCAGTCATCTCGGAAGGGCTTTAGTCTGACCTTCCTTTCTTCTCTCCTGTACTTATCTATGATATACGTATCCTCCAGTATCTCCGACAGCCTTGAATCCTCAGGAACACATATACCTTTTTTCATGGCATTTATCATTGCAATAAGAATCAGCGAGATGGTGGTGATACGCTGTTGTCCGTCAATAAGAATCACTTCGTCTCTACTATGAGCATACGATACTATGCTACCAAAGAAGTGAGTGGATTTCCCTTCCTTAATAACACTAACGAGGTCATCGAACAACTGTTTGCAGTTTTCGCGTTTCCAGTCGTAATTCCTTTGGTACACTGGTATGATGAATCTCTTTCTGGCTCCTTCAAGGAATTCCAGTAGATGTGATGCTGTTCCCTTCATAATGTTTATCGTTTTAGAGTGTCACGGATTGTATCAAAGATGGGATTAAAATTATTCCAACTATCAATACTTATTTGAATCTTGTCATTTTTAATGGCTTCAGCAAATTCATCCTTTTTTGCTAAATGGTTATTATCGTCTTTATCATATACAGCTTGTCCACCATTATTTTCTAAAATTTTGTCTTCACCTTTCCCCTTGGGAGTTGCCAAAGATAATGGTTCCGTATTATGGAATAACGAATGCTTGGAAAACTCTGTTCCAAAGAAAAGGCGACAGCCATTTTCGAGAACAGTCTTTATCTCATCATCCGAATATAGATACTCTATTGATATTTTGTTTTGGCCTTTCTCTTGACGTTTGGTTGGAACAGGAATACAGAATGCATAGACGCCATGACCATATTCTTTCACATTTTGTCCATCACGTTCGATTTTTCTGATAATATCCTCTTTGTCTCTATCAAAAATACCAATTACTTTATTGTTACGGGCAACCTTCCCTAATTGTTCTAATAAAACGATCAAATTAGAATCTCCATCAGGCTGATTCTCACATTCTATAGTTTCAAAATCTATATCTGTTATTCCTAACTTTTCTTTAGCCTTTAAAATGTGTTTTATATCTGTTTTCCCTTCAGTTATAACGATTGGCTTGCTGTTTTTTGCCAATTCCTTTTCCAACTCAGTATATTTTTCCGCAAAGCGTTGATTATCTTTTATCATCATTTCATAGACATCTTGATATAACTTGTTGTTCTTGGGTTCGCAGATAAAACCATTATTGTCTAAATCAAATACTTGAGTCCTTTCAATTGCTTCATCTGCAAGGCCCATATTGAGGAATGGAGAGTGGGAGCTTACAATGAATTGAATATTTGGGAATAGGTTGAATAATTGGGGGAGTGTTTCTTTCTGTAACTTTATATGCAGATGTTTGTCTACTTCATCAACGAGAACAATTCCTGAAATATCTAGCAACTTATTATTGTTATCTGCTTGATGTAACAATTCGCCAAATAGACACAATAATGCAGCTTCTCCCGACGATATATTGAAAATGGAAGGGTATATTTCGTTAATCTTATTACTTTTATCTTGCACAATAGATATTCTACTACCTGCATTGTTTCGTGGACCGATTCCTATTCTACAATCACCAGAGATCTTTCCTGATAATGTCTTTGATAAAATAAGATTGAAATTATTTCTTAATTGTTTAGAACTGTCTGATTTATATAATTGAAGATCCAATATAATATCCATCAACCAATTTGAAAGGCTACGCAAATCTGAAATTATTTCTATGTCATTGGGAAGATACCCACTTATATCTAAATCTTTCTTGAAAGAAAGTTCAAATTTGTATGGGTCATTCAAAAAACCTGGTGTTTCATACCGATATGCGGGGAAATATGTTAAAAGATTATTGCTGAATATGGCATTAATTGATTCCTGCTTAGCATCCTTTGACCACTTCTTTATGTTTCCTTCTTTTTCCAGAGATTTTACAATATCATCATAAGCGACTTTATTATCACTACAAATCTTCTCGTATTCATCTTTCTCAATTTTGTTCCTTATGTCAACATAATCCCAAACTTGAGAATCATTTTTAAATCTTAAAAAGACAACTGAGGTTTTAGAATCTTCAATAATATCCAATGGACTTGAGTACCTATAATATAGATTCTCGATTCCTTTAAATTGATTAGGAAAGATTGGACGTGCAAGTTCGTAGAAAGCATCTACTATGTGCGAGAGAATTGTTGTTTTCCCTCGACCATTGACTGCCGATAAAACGTTAACTCCTTTTTCTTTAAAATTAAGTTCAAGATGCTTGAAAGGAGCACGATTGATAAATATTGCCTTTTCTAAAAAAAATGCCATAATCTAAACTCTTAAATTGTTTATCCTTCGTCTTCCGTGGAAGGTTCTACTGCCATTCCGTATTGACGCATATGAATCAAGTACTGTCCCCATGATTCAAGGGTTATAATGTAACCTGTAGCTTCTTGCCTTCACCTATGAGTTCGTCTATTGTCATATCTTGCATTCTATTTTATAAGGAATTCATATTGATAAATCATAGGCTCAATATGCTTACCCAGTTCCTTATGTGCCTTGCGTAGAGCCTCGTGCAACTGGTTATATTTCTCATCAGTACTTTTTGCATTCATATTACCGCTTTTTTCGTTGCGTCCACAGAAATACTCCCTTATGTCATAATATGTCGCATTTGGATTGGCATTGGGTTGCTCATGGTAATACCGCCACAAGGGAAGGGCTGCATCGAAAACTGCCTTAGCCTCATTACTGAAAGAGAGCTTCTTTTTGGTGAAATGACAGAATGGAGGATTAGAGAAGAATTTTGCCTTACCTTCCATAAAGTCTGTCATAAAATGGCTGGGCAGAGATTTCGTTATCCCCAACTGCTTTTCTGTAAAGGGTTGCCAATTATTGGGGCCATCGGTGGAACGCACATTATTCTTTGTGTTAAAAATTCCATAAGTTAGACAATTTGTTTGGAAAATTTCATCTGTAGCCCATCCCTCCTTGGGTGCTAAAAATTGGTCACGGTCATTTACCCAATTAGCTTCAGGAATCAGTCTTACAGCAACATATACACACGTAGCTAACAGATTATCAGAATAAACTTGCCACTGAAATTGATGGTTCCAAGGACGCTTGGGACGTTCAAATCTGACTGTGCGCTGATTCTGGAAATCGTTACCAACTCCTATTGTCGTAGCAATAGTACTACCTTGGCTACCTTCTTTACGGAATGATTCTGCCCAATCATTAATGAGAGGACGGCCGTCATAACAAACAACTGTTTTGCGACCAGCAGGCATTAAATTCCTGCCCTCATAAACATCTGCAGTTATCTGACTGAAATGCTGCTTGACTGACGTGTCCCAAATTTTGAAGCCAATGGGGAATTCCCCATCAACATTGTCAAATATGTAAGCTGGTACAATAAACATAGATTTTGGCGCAGCCTCGAACACACGTCTAAACTCTACAAATTTAGGAGCTTGAAGATTCTTCAACGTGGAGAAATCTGCTATGATAGCACCTGGAATCTGTTTGTATATGCGATATAAGAACTGAATATATTGTTCACGTTTTGTATAACCCAATTCTTTGCCATAACTCTTATATACGTAAGTTCCATCAGCTATACCCCTGCGTCCTTCACCTTTACGATTATCGCCTTCACCATAAGGCGGATTGATGAGCATAATCAGCTTCATTCGTTTTTCAGGATCATTTATGATTGCTTGTAATTCATCAGGAACTTTTGACTTTGAAATAGAACCATCATCATTCGTCTTGTCTAAGAGACTATCGTTAACAAAATTAAATTCGAAAACATGATCCTCAAATAAATTCAAACCACCTTGAATTCTTTCCTTTATAATAGCAACATCACCCTTTTCGAGGGTAGAAGCCCAAATGTTTCGAGTGTTAATCAATCCTGCAAGGAGATTACCCGTACCAGCAGCACAATCCCAAACATAATATTCCTCTTGCCAATTTTCGCCAAGAGTATCTGCTAAATACAACTGCGCCAATTCAACACATTCTATTGGAGTAAAGAATGCTCCATGATATTCGCGAATGTCTTTAGGTTTTAACCTGTCTGCTCGTTCTATGATATAATCTCTATATTCCTCCTTTGGTGGCCGACGATAACGATACCAAAACTGGCGGTGGGCTTTTTGACCATCATTAAACCCAAAATTAGTAAAAAGAGAATTATCCTTCAATTTATCTACAACAACCTTGTATATGTCGTTTTCCAACAGAACGGATAATTTTTGAGGAATGGTCTTTCCGTTTTCACAAATCAGGTCTGCAAGAAAAAAGTCATGTTCATAAATACCAATCTTTCTCAATGACTCCCAATCAACGGCCAAAGTACCCAACACCTCAGCATACCATTTGCGATAGATATGCGGAAAGTTATTCTTGTTAATAGTAATCTTTGGCACTTTATACTTTCCAAGTTTAAAAGTTGATTTTATGAAATATCGCAGACTCTCAGCTTGCTTGTCAAAGTTATATACCATGACTTCTTCATTCAACTGGTCGTGTAACATTCCGTAGAGCAGCTTGAACTCTTTCGTATTATGATTACTTGGTGTTACATTCCAATTGAAGTCATTCATCTCAAACACCTCACTAATGCTGTCGTATAGCACAAAACCAATCTTCTCAGCATCAAAACTACATAAGTAGGCTGGTAGCCTATTGACTTTATTATAAGTTTGTGCTTTGCCTATAGTCAATATTAATTGAACGAAAGAGGTGTAGATGTCTTTTTTAACACCTTTCTTTGCTTCACCCCAGACGAAAGTGAGTTCACCTTTACCTACATAAAAGTCAATGTCACCCTCAATACGAGTTGTGTCATAATCTGAAAACCAGTCTTCTTTTACTAAATTCTTCAGTTCTTCTTCTCTTATTGTAGTTGAATAATGTGCCATGATTCTGTCATTTATATATAAACTTCTGGTTGCGGGTAGTCGAGAGGAATATATTGCCACTTGAACGGAAGTTCCATAGCATCCATTTCCTCGGCATGTTTATCCATTAATCCGTTTTCTACGCTATACAGATAGATATTCTTCAGATAATGAATGAGGATGTTCAGGGGAGGCCATTCTTTACGAACTGTGGCATACCACTCAAACAAATCCATGTTGCCCTTCGAGGAGTTGCACGTCTTACAAACCATAATGATGTTGTCCATATCGTTGGCTCCACCTTTGCTTCTTGGGAAAACATGGTCTTTTGTCAGTTTCGATGGCTCCATCTCCTTGCCACAATACCAGCAATAGTTGTTCTCCTTAATCTTCGCCACGTTGAACTCCAGCAAATCATGGATATTCCAACGTCCTTCTTTGTAAGCCTTAAAAGCCTTGGCGCGTATCATATAGCAAGATTTATCGTATTTCGCTTTGCCCATACTCAGCGCAGCACAAAGCATCTGCAAGTTCTTTGCAGGGCAAAGCGGCATAGCCGAGCGGGCATATGACCAGAACAAGTATTCGCCAAAGTTCGCAAACTTCGGGTAACGCTTACCGTTTTCTTTATTGATGTTCTGATCAGCTTTCATTTTCAACAATAACTCTAATATCTATTAGATAGCCGTATTACCTTAAATCACTATAGTGGTAATCTATTTAGATTCCTGTGATAAAAGGTACTGCTTATACTCTCTGACAAGCAACTCTTTGATGTCCACTTCAAGTAAATCTGCAATTCTAAGCAAGCAAGCCACATCGGGCTGAGAAGTGTTGGTACACCACTTACTTACTGTTGACGGATTAACCCCAAGCTGTTCTGAAAGCCACTTGCTGGTACGTTTCTTCTCAAAGAGAACCATCTTTATTCTGTTTACCAGTTCCATATTTATAGCAGTTTTGTGCTACAAAGATAGTGATTTCGATTCACGTTATGCCAAAGTAACCCGTTTATTTGCCTTATATTTATGTTTTTTTTACGAATTTGGCTGTAAAGTTATGCAGACATGCCAAGTTTTGCGAAGTAAAGTGCAACTTCTTCTCTATCATAGTTTACCACATTTGAATTTAGGAATTGCAATACACCTTCCTTTGTGTAGTAAGCCTTCTTGTGCATCATCTTATAAGGCAAGATTCCCAGACTCCGATAACGCTGAAGGGAGCGAACAGAGATATGAAGCAACTGTGAAAGATCCTGATTGTCGAGCCATTGGTCTTGATGTAGCGGAGAATCCTCCACAGGCTTCGGCACAGTCTGGCCCTGCTGGAGGGTAAGTGGAACGCGAATACTTACGTGAAGGGCGTGCACATCCGCTTCCGTCCTGAGGGTGTCAGCGATGATAACATCACTTCTCGAACCTTCAAGGATATGTGTGCGCTGAGCACCTATGGAGTGGAGGAGAAGATCGACCTGACGCCGGAGGAGAGCGATCCGAGCAAGAAGAAGTTCATCAAGAAGGTGACGCCGCTGGAGGACTGGATCGCGGAGCAGAAGGCGCAGAATCCTTAACGGCGGCATTGCGGCGGGGCCTCTCGTCAGTGCCAGACCCCATCGAGAGGCGTTTGCGGCAGTGCCAGACCCCAGCGAGAGGCAAGAGTACAGAATTAAAAAAGATTTGAAAAGGAAATGAAAAAGCGTATTGTTGAGGTAGCAGTGAAGGTGGTAGTAGCTGCACTCACGGCCTTCTTGACGGCCATCACGACAACTTCGTGCCTTGGGCACGGCCCTATCCCACTCTACTAGAGTTTCCAAAAATGAAAATCCTCGACAGCAAAAATCTGTCGGGGATTTTCTTAAAACTCATACGTATAAATATGCACTTTTTCGCATGAAACGAAATAACATACGGATATTTTCACTATTTTTGCACCGACAATCAAATAGAAAAGAAAGCTACATGAAGAATTCTGAACAGCCAATGAAGAAAAGAAGAAAACTGAAGTACAATGACCTCAAGGAGATCATGATGCTTGAACACAGCGGATTTCATAACGGCGTGGTTGTGGATGATGCGGCACTCGAGGTGATGCTGCGCATAGAGAAGACGATGCAGAGACTGGAAGTGATGGGGGATGATGAACAACGTCGACTTTGGATAGAACTAAAAGCGCCTTCTCCCAAATACCGTTGGGAGAAGGCAGACGAGAACGGTTATTACTGGTATCAGATTATCACGGCTCATTGTGATGATTTCCACTTTATGCTCATCTCGAATGGCGAAAGGAAATATGTCGACCTTAGAAGTGCCCAATACATTGAGGGGGAAAGAAAGCCGGATGAATACTATGGGAATGTATCAAAGGCGCTTTTGAAGCTCGAGACGTACGTCACCGCTTTGGTTGATAGTATATGCGAGAATCCTGACGAGTATAACGAATATATCAATAACAACCTACCCTATTCGAAGCGCGAAGGAAAAATCAAAAGGGCAGACTTGAACCGTATTTGTCCTATTTACAGAACTTTTGAAAATCCTGAGCATGTCGTGGAGGTGGTGAAAAGAATGAAAGCTTTGCCTCTTTGGTCAGCCCCCAAAATGACGCTCAGGACTTATATGCACTTTTGGCGACTTCTCTATGTGACGTATAGGACAAAGGACGAATTTAGGCCAGAGCCCATATCTAATTATGAAAACAAGTCGGATGAGGAAATCTTTAGGAATCATAGCAATAAGGGGCGAAAGATAGAAGGGTTCGACCTTGATAGTGAGTTGGATTTCATGAAGTGGGATGATGAGAACTCCATTTTTCACAATTTGGATGTCGCATATGCAAGAATCCGCTTCATCCCTATGAAAAAGGGGGCAGGATGGCGTGAAGATGATATCGATGTGGATGACGGTCAATGGTATTTCATATTGAGTTATAAAATCTATGGATATTCGTATGATGTTGTCAATATGCTTGAAGCATTGTGTAATGCTGGAGTTGGTGTCGTATGTCACTCTGCTGACCGACTACTCAAAATGGCAGAGGAAACAGACTATGTTCGTATAACTCCTTTTCGTAATTCGTATGCATATAATGAGGAGATAGGAAACGAGATGGTTCTTCCCTCTGAAGATGAAGATATTACAGCTCAACAAGTTGCTGACGTTATCGCAGCTACAGAATGGGAACCGATAAAAGAAGTGAAACCGATAAATGAAAACAAGGATGAGAATACAATACATGAGTGATCTCCATATGGAATTTAAAGAAAATTCATTCTTTATCAAAAACAATGAGTTTGAGGCAAAGGGGGATGTACTGGTGCTCGCTGGGGATATATTCTACTTGCAAGACAGCAACGCACCTAAATTGAATTTGACAAACAATTTTGAACCATGCAGAGTTATAGAGCTATAATTTCTGCTTTATTCTGCCGATTGCGATAAAACAACAGGTACTTGGCTCGATTTTGGGTGTTCATCATTGCTTGTATGGCGTGCGCATGTGCTTATCTTTGCGGCAAGATCTTCAAGACGATGCGGAGCCAGCGTTTGTATAGGGCACCGACGGTATCGTAGTCGCCGGCTTCGACCTCACGGCTGAAAGCTTTGCTGATGGTCTTTGAGACGAACAGATAGTTGCCATACCCGAGGTCGACGGTGAGCCAGTTGGTGTTTTCGGTCTTGCAAGTGGTCAGGCTGATTCTCAGATCCTCAAAGACGGGGATGACGGCTTTGAGGTGTTCGCTTTTGATGGTGTGTCGGCCGTAACAGTAATTGGCATGATAGACCTGACCATTGCTGTCGACGATGATGATGCCTCCAGGATCGCCCATCGCTCCGCCACGGGCAAAGGAAAAAGCCACGATATCAAGATGCTGATAGTCCTGATAGTTCAGTTCATCTATTTCTATACGGTTCATAAGGAGTCAAATCTATTTCCGACTGACTGTTACAGCGAAAGCCGATAGGAGATGACGTCGCGGGACTTGACGGTCAGTTTGCGGTCGGGCTTGTTCTTCGTGGTGGTCTTGCCCTCGGGCTTGTGGGTCCAGAGGTTATACACCTTGTAGACCTTCGTATCGAAGTCGGTGCTCAGTCCGCTCACGGCCTTGTCGGTGAGATTGAAGTCCTGCCAGTTGAGTGCGAAGTCAATGTCGCGGCGTGTGGGATTCAGGATGGTGAAGGCCCAGTCGCCGCCGGCGAGGGGTTTGAACCAGAACTGCAGGCCGTCGCGGTCGCAGTAGTGGAGTCCCTGCACGCAGAGGGTGTCCTGATCGATGGCGATCATCTCCTTGTTCATGATGATGTTGCGGGTGGCTTCGCTCATGGCGCGCAGGTCGTTGCCGAGGATGAGCGGACTGGCCATCATGCACCACATGGTGAAGTGGGCGCGGTCTTCATTCTCGGTCATGCCGTTGCCCACCTCGAGCATGTCGGGATCGTTCCAATGGCCCTTGCCGGCATACTGGCGGAGCGAGTCGTTGAAGGCGATACACTGCATCACGCCAAACTGGGAGTAGCCTGCCTCAAAGACGCGCAGCGAGTCGAAGTTGCACCAGATGTCGGGCGTGGTGCGCCAGGAGTGGCCCACTTCGCGTGCCCACTTCCAAGGCTTGCTGTTGCCCCACTCGCACATGCTGAGGAAGATGGGGCGCCCTGCCGAGCGGAGGGCATCGCTGATCAGCTGGTAGGCGCCACGGGGATTGATGTTCGTGGTGTTACACCAGTCGTACTTCAGATAGTCGACTCCCCAGCGGGCATACTGGATGGCGTCCTGATATTCGTGGCCGAGAGAACCGGGCATGCCGCCGCAGGTGTTGGTGCCTGCATCGCTGTAGATGCCGAGCTTCAGACCCTTGGCGTGGAGATATTCGGCCACTGACCGCATGCCATTGGGGAACTTCACGGGATCGGTCTGGATAAAGCCGTTGCCGTCGCGCTGCCCGTGCCAGCAGTCGTCGATGTTGATGTAGGTGTAGCCTGCATCGCGCAGTCCGCTCTCCACCATCGCGTCGGCAATGCCCTTGACGATGTCTTCAGAGATGTTGCCCTGAAACTTGTTCCACGTACTCCACCCCATCTGCGGCGTATCAGCCAGGTGTTCCCACTTCTGTGCCTTTGCGGGCATCGCCATCAGGGCCAGCATGCAGCCCACGACAGCCAATAATCTCAATTGTCTCATCACTCCATGTTTGTTTATGTTCATGTTGCAAAGATAGGGAGATTTTTTTTAATGCCAAACTTTTCACTGAAAAATGTCATACATTTCCTTGCGATTTTTGCGCGGGAACATTATTTTTTCGGTTATTTCTGCTTTCACGTGCACAAGAATTTGTAACTTTGCACGCGATGAACAGATTCTTTTATCATCTGGTGGTATTCCTGGTGGTGGCGATATGGGGAACGACGTTCGTGTTCACAAAGCTGCTGCTCAATGCCGGACTGACGGCAGCGCAGATCTTCGTGTTGCGGTTCGTGGTGGCTTACATCCTGCTGCTGGGCTATTCGCTGACGAGATGGAGTTTCAGATGGTTCAGCGCTTCGTGGAAGGACGAGTTGCTGATGATGGCGCTGGGCGTGGCCGGCGGTTCGCTGTATTTCCTGACGGAGAACAGCGCGATGATCTATACGACGACGACCAACACGTCGCTGATCGTGTGCCTCTGTCCGCTGTTCGCTGCCTTGATCATCTCCCTCTTCTACCGCTCGGAACGGCTTCACGGCATTCAGATTGTGGGCTCAGTCATGGCGGCCCTGGGCGTGATCGTCGTGGTGCTCAACGGCCATTTCGTGCTCCACCTCTCGCCGCTGGGCGACTCGCTGGCATTCGCGGCCTGTCTCTGCTGGGCCCTCTATTCGCTGCTGATGATACCTGCCAACAAGCGCTATAACACGCTGTTCATCACGCGAAAGGTGTTCTTCTACGGCTTGGTGTCGATGATACCCTACTTCCTGATCTGGCCTGACTGGCCGCCTGTCAGTCTGGTGTTGCGCCCTGATGTGCTGTGCAATCTGCTGTTTCTGGGCAGCGTGGCCTCGATGGCCTGTTTCCTGGCCTGGAACTGGGGCATGAAGAAACTGGGAGCGGTGGTGGTGACCAACTACGTCTACTTCAACCCCGTAACCACCGTGATCTTCGCCTGGCTCATCCTCTCGGAGCGCATCACGCTCTTTTTCATCATCGGCACGCTACTTATCCTGCTGGGCATGTATCTCTGCAACAAGCGTCAGAAAGAAGCAGGCACGGAACTTAAAGTCAATAACTCTGCAAAATCAAGATAGACGAGATGGCCTGGAAACTGAAATATCGCTGCAAGGGCTGCGGCTACGAAGCCGAGGTGTATGAGGGGCGCGGGCTCTTCCGTCAGGAGATAACGGCGATGACGTGTCCTGACTGCAAGACCATCCAGAACATCGTGGTGGGAGGTATCATCGCCGACGTGGCCCCTTCGTACAGAAGCGAGGTGGGACGCCTGTGCCTGAACTGCGGCAGCGATCACATCAGGATATGGGACAAGAAGACCTGCCCGAAGTGTGAGGGCATCATGGAAGAAACGGGCGAGAAGGAGTTCTGGACATGAACAGGATTAAATTAGCTGATCAAAAATGAAGAAGATATTACTCGACGCACATACGCATACCGTGGCCTCGGGCCATGCTTACAGCAGTCTGCAGGAAATGGCCAAGGCTGCTGCCGACAAGGGATTGGAGGTGCTGGGAATCACGGAGCACGGTCCGAGCGTGCCCGGCACATGTCCGACGCTGTATTTCAAGAACATGTTCGTGGTACCCCGGCAGATGTACGGCATTCGTCTGCTGATGGGCTGCGAGATCAATATCCTCGACACGAAAGGGTCGCTTGATCTTACAGACGAGCAAATCGGATGGCTGGACTTGGCGATAGCAGGCGTACATGCCGCATGGTACAAGGCTGGCACAAAGGAGGAGAATACAGAGGGCCTGGTGAATGTGATCAGGAACCCGAAAATCCACATGATCAGCCATCCGGGCGACGGCTCGTGTGAACTTGACTTCGAGCCTCTGGTCTTAGCGGCCAAGGAGGCGCACACGCTGCTGGAAGTGAACAACCATTCTCTGGCGCCGCAACGCCATAAGACGGTGGCTCGCGACAATAACCTCGAAATCCTGCGACTCTGCAAGCAATATGAGGTGCCCACGATTCTGGGCAGCGATGCACACATCTCGTTCCAGATAGCAGACTACGAGCGGCTCTACCCTCTCCTGGCAGAAACCGACTTCCCCGACGAGCTGATCATGAACTACCAGCCCGACAGATTTTTCGAGTATTTAGGGATTCAGAAGTAATCGGAAGAAGGTCATCAGATTCCCCTGATGGCCTCTTTTATTTGTGACATGTTGCTGCGCGACACGGGGATCGCATCATGACTGTGCTTCATCACGAGCTGCATCGTACGGGAATTGGAAACAATCTGCTCTACCTGCCCCAGATTGACCAGGAAAGCGCGATGACAGCGCACGATCAGAGGATAAGCCTGCAGATTCTCTTCCATCTGTTTGGATGTGGCGCGAAGCATATCGGTCTTTACATTGCCATCGAGCAGTTGGCACACTTTCACATAGTTACCAACGGCCTCAATATATAATAGGTTGGTAATGTCGAGCGAAACAGACTCGTTGGTAGTACCCGAAAGCACCACTTGGGTATCGGATGCTTCTTGCGGGGCATCGCCCTTCACCAAAGCGTTTTGCGTCTTCTTCAACTGTTCATTCAGCTGGCGTGTCTCTTCTAGTTCGGCTGCCAGATAACGGCTGCGGAACTTGAATCGCCAGTAGAGTCCGATGGCAAAAGAGAGAAAGGCGATAATCGCCAGCGTTTCGAGGAAATTGCTCAAGGACAGTTTGTTGCTCTCCACCTGATGGCTCATCGCGATGTGGCGATAAAGACAAATGAACAGCGACACCAGCGGGGTGTTGATGAGCTGGAAACGGAGATTACGGCTGATGATATAGCTGACACCCTGATCATAAGAGCGAGGCATGCGGACAATGAACTTCAGGATGGCTTCTGACAGGAAGCAACTAGACATGCCCAGTGCAAAAAGAGCCAGCAGATGGACATAGGCCTGCCATTGCCACATCTCAAGTCCGAATGGCTTGAAGATGGCTATCGCCAGCACCATGAAGGCGGTGCTGAAAAAGCGGATGCTGATGGTTTCCTTGTGGCCTTTGTCCATACAAGCCGCAAAGGTACAAAAATAAAGTGAAAAGTAAAGAGCGAAAAGTGAAAAAATATCTTTCACCCATCACATTTCATTCATTTCGCCCCAAATTCATAACCGTTTGTCACAAACTCGTGCAGAATATCCCAGATATTTGGAATTTCCCGTCAACCGCCTTACCTTTGCACTCGGAAATATTAATTCAAATGATTAAGGATATGAATACGAACATGAAACCAAGAACGATTATCGGCATTCTTTTTGTTGTAGCCAGTCTGCTGAAACTTGCTACGTTGTGGGGCATTCTCCATTGGAGTTGGTTTGAAAGGACGTCGGAAGGCCCATGGGCCATGTATTTGAGCATCTTCGTCTTATTGTATGTGGGCGTACATCTTATTATTGAGAGCTATCGCCGCGATCCTGACCAGTGGCTGCATCGTCCACTGCCTATTGGTGAAGACGGCAAGCGTATCTGCTGCTCGGCCCACTATGGCGGCGATGAGTACATCTATCACGGCGAAGTGTTCCATGGTGCCCGTCTAGATGCTTTCTGCGGCGGCATCCGCATGGACTTGCGCGGGGCAGTCATCACCGAGGACGAGGAGATCGAAATCCATACCTTCTGTGGCGGTATAGAGCTCTTTGTGCCTCAGGGGGTGAACGTCGTAGTTAAGAGCCGCAGCTTTATCGGTGGCGTAAACAATTCAACAGAACGGCTGACTGATAAGGATGTTCCTTGTCTTCACATCGTAGCCAATAATTTCCTGGGCGGTGTAGATATCAAAAACTAAAATAGTTCCGTTTGGATGTAATTATTTCGCTATTTCTGCGACTAATAGGTTAAGTTCGTGATTAAGCGAGAGCAGAAACAAGCTTGCTTGTTATGCCGAGCGTGAACGAACTCGATGTGAAACATCAAAAGGATTCAGTTGAACAATGGAGACGAAAGAATTAGAGAAAGAATTCCTCACAATGATCGAGGCGCAGAAACGTACCATCTACAAGGTGTGCTACATCTATGCCAACGACCAGGACGACCTGAACGACCTGTATCAGGAGACGGTGCTCAACCTGTGGAAGAGTTTC
>JAEEGG010015484.1_pt1 | contig 15994 bp, 15 predicted proteins | sample 9134161 | NCBI WGS metagenome assembly JAEEGG01 (sample SAMN16246543, study PRJNA631951) | gut metagenome | biome: gut microbiome; feature: rumen; material: CR-attached | host: Bos | place: Iran: Karaj | collected 2018-10
ATCCCAGCAGTCCTGGTATAAGGTCATACCGCGCGGACGTTTACCAAAGGTGGCAGAGATTTCTGAAGTTAATAAATCTATCTGGCCGTTGCGGTCTATGGAATTTAAAAGCGGCAGTAAGGGTTCATAAAAACCACCGCCAAGTATTTCTATCTGTTTGCGGTCTACAAGCTCCCGCAGAATTGTAATGAGTTCGTTTTTACGTTTCTTATAATACTGAATCTGAGGGCCGGAAAAAGAAAAGGAAATTGGGAAGGAAGGATGAGAATAAAGGTATTTGATGACCGGTTTGTAAATTGTCTGAAAGCTCTTTTCAAGTATATCTGTATTTTCTGTACAGACAGAAAGTGACTTTACTATGAAGCTGACGTATATTGAACCCATTTATTCTTTATACGGCACTCCACCCTTCAGCCGATATTCTCTCCTTTTTAAATTTTTTTTTATACCCTTCCCCAAAGGTATTGCGTTTATGACTTAGAAAAACTTAATCGAAAAGCTTCCTTCATCATTTAAAGCGCATTAATATTCTATAACAATATTCCCATATTTTAAAGTCTTTTTTGTCCTTCCAGGTAATATTTTCTTCAGAATTCAGCTTTGAACAGGAAGTATTTTCCGAAGCATCATTTGCACAGATTACCATTCTTTTTGTATCTGTCGGAATCAAATCAATAATATTCTGAGGACAGATCTGAACGCATTTTCCACAGCCGCAGCAGTTGTTTGTAATAACGGCTGTCATGTTTTCAATTTTAATTGCTTCCTGAGGACAGATTTTTGCACAGTCACCAAGACCCAGGCAGGCAAGCTTACAGTCTAAAGAAGACCCGAAGGTAGTTTTCGCCATTGTGCAGGTGTATTTTTCATTAAAAAGTGAGCGGTCCAGCTTGCACTCTTTATTGCAGGAACATAATACAAAGGCTTTTTTATCTGATGGTACATACTTTTTTTCTTCCGGCAGAATTACCGGAGACAAAGTAAGTGGTACCAGAGGGTCGTCTGTTTTTTTGTCTCCCTTTGTGATTGAAGGAATGAGGATATAGAGAGTAAAAAATGAAAGCAAAATCAGCAGAAGTAAAAAGAGTATAAGAAGCACTATTTTAAGAATCATTTAATTACCTCCGGATTAAGCCATACAATATCCCAGACAGAAAGCAGAAGAATGAATACGGCCAGGAATAAGAAGTAAAGACTGTAGTATTTTTCATCTAAGAGTCTTCCGTTGCTGCACACTCTTCTTCTGAAGGTAAGACTGAAAGGAATTATAATCAGCATGGAAAGCAGACTGCAGAGGCTTATGAATAAAGTAAAGAGCAGGCTTGAGCTTTCCGCAATTGAAAGAAGTATTACCAGGTAAGAAATTGCAAACTCTGAAGTTGTGCGGCCTGTTGTGAGGCGGATAATTCCTCCCAGGAAGGTACAGATTGTTGCGTAGACAATAAAGCAGATAAGCGGATAAAGCTCGGTTATTTTTAACGGCACTAAAAGATAATAAGTTATCAGCCAGGAAATTACCGAAGAAGAAATAATTGAAATTGCGCATTTTACGTAAAAGATTGTTTCCTTAAATTTTACGATTCCAATTTCTGCAATTTTGCTCAAACCGATTCCGTAGATTAAAACTACAGAAGAAAACAAGGCGTAATGAAGGAAAGTGTAATAATAAATCATTTAGACTCTCCTTTGTTTGCTGCTATATCTTTTGCTGCTATATCTCCCCTGCTCGAAATAATTCTGAACTTATTTCTAACAAAGAGGAATAAATAAATTATGATGCCTGTTAATACCAGGGCTCCCGGAATTGTTGCAAAGAAGGTAAAGATTCCAACGTTGTCTGGATTAAAGAGAATCTTTTCGTAGATGCGGTGATTTTTACCGAAGAAGGTAAAGGTTCCATAACCCGCAACATCGCGGAAAAGATAGAAAATCAAAATTACGACAGAAAAAACGAGGGTTGTTGAAATACCATCCTTTAATCTTATTTCCAGAGGCTCTTCGTTATTTGTAAAAAGTGTGTGAGTAAGGAAGACACAAACCGGTGGAAAATACAGTATAAAGCCAAGAATCAGGGCAATTTCTGTATAAGTCAAAACCAGAATCTGTCTGTATAAAAGTGTAATGGCAATCATAAAGAACATTACGAAATAGGTTCTTATCTGCTCCAGCTTGAGCTTTGAAACAAGGGAATTAAGAAGGATTCCCAGCACTTCAAGCAGTAAGAGTTCAATAATAAGAACGGCGCCAAAAACAAAACGGCCAGTTGGTGCAATTGTAAGTGCGAGAAAAGATGCAATATACATGAATGATTTTTTTTGCTTCATACTTTATTTCTCCTTACCTGCTTTAAATATTTCTTCCAGACGAAGCTTCCAGTATTGAACTCGTCTTCCGTTAAAGGATTTTGAAAGCTGGCTGGCACATCTTCCATGGATGGCGGCATAACCCTGGAATTCTGCATTCCCGTCTTTATCAATTATAAAAATGCCGGCATGAGGACCGTAGAAGGTTTGAATACGGATTATTACGGCCTTAAAATTTTCGCCGTTTTTCTTATTGCGGGCATTGTAACAGGCTGCCCCCGCCCCTATTGGATTTGCGATTCTGATTGCTTTTCCTATTTCCCAGGTATCTGGTTCTGTTTCAGCAAGGGTGCTTTCTACAACAGTCATTAAATTCTGATCCCAGGACTTTTGCGAAGCCTTAACAAGATAAACAAGGACTGTAAAAACAAAGGCCGCTATTAAAACGAAAATCGAATAATTTATAAAAAAGTTTTTCAGAGAAATCTGCTGCTTCATTTTTTATCTCCATTTTCGGCAGCTATCTTTGCAGAATATTTCATTATTACCCTGCCGGTATAAAACTCATTTTTCTTTTCTTCAAAAATTCTTATGATCATACAGATTATGTTAGAGATGATAATTGTATAAGCCATGCCGACCGGTGAAGTTCCGCAGCCAATTATTAAAAAGGCTATGATTCCCGTTAAAAATCCCAGCAGGACTTTTCCTAAAACTGTAACCGGAATTGTTCCGTACCACTGGATTAAAAATACTGAGCAGAAAAGAATTCCGCTGGTAAGCAGAGCAAGAATTATATCGCCCTGATTAATGGAACCGCCGAAAAGATATGGTACAAATAATCTTACAAGCACTGCGTATACTGTTAAGAAAATCGACGGAATTATTAGTGAAAAGGAATTGTCAGAAAAAATTATGATAGATGAAATGATGGTTATAAGATTAAATCTGAAGGCCGGAATAATAGACTGAGAATCCCACAAAAGTGAAACGTAGCCTTCTGGAATTGAAACGTTTGCAAGACTGAAAATATTTTTATTAAGCCAGCTGGTTATTGGAGTGTCAAAGCTGAAAATCGGGAAGAAGCCGTTTTGAATCAGATATGAAGAAGAGTTTTTGATATTCAAAAGCTCTGCGGTAAGTGAAAACTCAGGGAAGAAGGTGTTTCCGATATACCAGGCGATGATAATTGCCAGGGCCGGAATATTAATCCAGCTGTTGATTCCCTTAAAAACGATGAGTCTTGAAATGAGGATTGTTGCAAAGGAAATTACAAAAACCATTGGCAGCGGATAGGTCTGGGGAAGCAAGAGCCCTATTATGATTCCCTGAATTGCAATGCTCATAATATTATAAAAGGGTTCTTTTTTTGCATAATAGTTTACAAGCGAAGCAAATACTGCTCCAATCAGGGAGGTTAATACTACAAAGAAAGCGCTGAAGCTTTTTGTCAGCAGAAGCATTAAAACCTGAATACCAAGCAATATTAAAAACTTTATTGAAACTGATGAAATTGAAGGAATGCTGTAAACAAAGGGCTTTACAGATATTCGGGTATTCTTAAGTTTCTTTTCTCTAAATTTATTATTCATAAAATCCTCGGCTATTCTGTAATCTTGTTTTTAAGAACTTTAATTGTCTGGCACAATGGAAGTCTTGCCGGACAAACTGTATTACAAAGGCCACATTCTATACAGGCTAATGATGAAGCGGCATAAGTTTCCTTAAGCAGCTTAAAGTTGACTGTATGGTTATAAAGTATATCTGGTGAAAGCTTTACCGGGCAGGCAAAGCGGCAGTTTCCGCAGTTGACGCAGGAATAAATCTGTTCGTCTGTGTTTTTTGTTTTTGAAAGGAACTCGACAGATTTTACGTATTTTGTAAGCGGTATGTCTAAGCTCTTAACGGAGGTTCCGCAGAGCATGCCGTTTATTATGATGTGAGCCGGCTCTTTTATAAAGCCTCCGATTTGAGGAACTATGTCGCGGAGATTTGTTCCCAGCTTTATATCCAGCAGGCAGGAAGCGTTGAGACAGTTGCCCGAAAAATGAACAAGGCGGTCTACACAAGGTGTTGAAAGAGCCAGGGCTTTATATACCTCATACATTGTTGAAGAGTCTGTGAACAGATCCTTTTTTGTAAGGGTAAAATTGCAGAGCTTGCTTAATTGTCCCCGGCTGAAGGCAGAAACAATTTCTCTCGGTGTTCCGCATGGGTAACGCTGAATCTTCATTTCCAGGGCATAGATGTCTTTATAATCAGGATTATCAAAATAGTCTTTTTCGTGAGACTTAGTATCAATTGCAAAAACAATTCCTTTTGCATTGATTGCCTTTGCAATAAATCTGGCACCCTTTACAATTTCTGCAAAGTAAAATTTGGAAATGAGTGAATCTGTTATGCGGTAAGGATCTTCATCAAAAAGTCTTACAACAAGATTATGTCTTTCGTGAACTGAATTGAGCTTTTCAATCTGAAGTCCAAGATTTTCCGGAATGGCTGTCTTAAAAGTATTGATTACTCCGTTCTTAATAAGTGCATACGGTATTTCCTTTTGAGAATAAGAATCTGTGCTTTTTTCATAAGGAATCTTTCCAAGATATGAAAGAGCCCCGCCGAACTGAATCTTAACAGCAAACTCTTGATGTCCGTTTGGCGAAATACAAGGATCTATTGATAGTACTCTACCCGGCACCGAAGAATGAAGAGATGAGGCCAAGCCCTGAGAGCTTTCTGTCTGGGCAATTACATCACCCTCCTTTACGATGTCTCCAGGCTTAACAATACATTTATAGCTGGAATCAATTTCCTGTGATAAGGGTATATTTACAATCTTTGGTAAGAAGGCTTTTTGCGAAGTATTGTAATTTTTTATAATCGAAGAAACTATTGGATTATTTGATGTCATTTACGTATACCTTTCCTTATAATAATGGAAAAATAGATAAAAAGTAATATAAAAAGACAAATAAAGCACATAATTATTCCAAATATATTTATCTGGTAAGACGAAACGGCTGTGTAGCCCGCAGAAAAATCTTCTGCTTCTGACTTCATAAGCTTTTCAACTGAATCGAAATTCAGGTTGTCGATTCCTTCGTAGACTTCCCTCTTGAACTGATTATCATACTTCATTGTAGTAATTTCTTCGCTGATAATTCCGGTCTTTTCGTTTTCTACAAAGCTGGAAAAAGTAAACTCTGTATCTTCTGTTGTGGCTCCGGAATTAAGGGAAATATAGGGATAAGTTTTTACATTCCAGTTCCATTTGTAATAATCTTCAAACTGCGGCAGGTCTTCGTTTCTTATATTTGCATTGGCCGGGAAAAGCAGCTTTGCCGAACTGTTTGTTATTGTATTTGATGAAGTAATAAAAATCAGAATAATAAATAAGGCGGCCGCACCGGTTACTATGCTCATTGAGGTAAATACTTTTCCGGCGAAAATGGAAACTCTTTTTGCTGAGCGTATGTAAACCGGTACAAAAGACCTTCTCTTTCGTAAAAAGTCTTCCAGGCTCCAGCAGGCTACGAGAGCAGCTCCTGTTCCAAGAATTACCAGAAGAAATAAAAAGCCTGAACTAAGCGAGCTTGCAAAAGCAGACAAAAAGGCGATTGCCAGCATTGCCGGGCAGGAATATTTATGCAGTAAATAAGCGACGGCGCCCTTTCTTCTCCAGAGGTTTGATATAAAAAACAGAATCAGAAGAAGCAGACAGGTTGCTGTAGCAACCGGATAAAATGGATTTCCGTATAAAAAGGCCAGCGGAATTATTGCTCCGCAGACATAAGGCAGCTTGTTTTTTGAAAATAAAAAGAGCATTACTGCCAGCAGAAATCCTATTAAGGGCAGCAGCCAGGGATACTCTGCAGAGCTGTCTTTAATGCAGTCTATTCCCTGGTCTTTAAGCAGTTTAATAAGCAGGCTGCTTTCTGAATTATATTTTGCGGGAATGTAATAAAGACGGTAGCTGTTAGCCTTATCAAAAAACATTGCATTACGCTTTGTAAGATAAGAATACAAGGGATTATTATAATTGAGCCTGAGCATTGAAACTTCAATTGAATTTTCAGAAAGCTGGATTGGCAGGTACTGGCCGGACTGTGAAATACTTCCCTGTATTCCAGCTTCGTTTATTGCTGCCATAACAGTTGAGTCTTCTGTATTTACGGGTACGCAGATAACGGAATAGTTTTTCCAGAGCTTTCCGGAAGGAATTGTTTTTAAAACGAGAATAAGAATAAGTGATAAAAGAAAAATAAAAGGCGAGCTGAGCTTTATATACTTATTCATAACAAACTACTTTAATAATGAAAATGAAAGCCCTACTAAGAAGCCCAGAAGACAGCCGCACAAAACTTCCATTGGAGTATGACCATCTACTTCTTTAAGTGCTTTGTAATTATTTATAATTTCTTTATCCCTGAGTTCGTTTCCAATTTCGTTGAGTTTTTTAGCCTGTATTCCGCTTGAACGGCGGACTCCAAAGGCATCTCTTATAACTACAAGGAAAAAGCAAAGGGAAAAAATAAATAAATCTGAATGTAAGCCGTGTCTTATAGCAATTGTAACGCAGAGAGAGGTAACTAAGGCTGAATGGCTGGATGGCATACCACCTGTACGCCAGAACATTACTTCTAAAAGATCGGTTAAGGAATGTATTCGTCCGTAAATAAGCTTGATGGCAGCCTTTATAAACTGTGCGCCCAGCCAGCTGAATATACAGGAAAGGAAAATCGGATTATGTAAGAAAAGTATAAACTGCTGTGTGAACGAATATGTTTCTGTCATAAAAAACCAAATTTAATTTAAAAATATACATTTATTTTACCATTGATAGTTCAATTTTACTAGTAGAATTTAAAAAAATAGATATACTTAAAAATATGGAATTCAAGGATTTTACCGCTGGAAAAGATGATGACGGCAGACGTTTAGACCGGGTTCTGCGTATATTCCTAAACAATAAAAGTCTGGGCGAAATCTACAAACTAATCCGCAAAGGCCTTATAAAGGTAAATCACGCTAAATGCAAGCCAGAACAGCATGTAAATCAGGGAGACCTTATTTCCATTGCGGCTTTTCTGCTGGAAAATCAAAATGCAGATAAGGCTGAAAATTTGAATGACAGCAGCCTTCAATTAAAAATCATTTTCCAGAATGAACATCTTTTGATAATTGACAAGCCTTACGGTACTTCTGTTCACGGCAGCGAAAAGTCACCTGATTCAGGCCTGGATAAAATTGTCCTTTCCTATTATGAAAAAAATCTCAAAGACAAAAAAGCTGCTTCCCTTTCCTTCCGGCCTGGGCCTCTGCATAGATTAGACCGCAATACCACAGGCCTCCTTGTTTTTTCCCTAAGCCTTGAAGGAGCAAAATACTTTTCCGATAGTATAAAAAATCATACAGTTCAGAAAAAGTATCTGGGACTTGCCCAGGGAAAACTCAGCCAGAGCGAAGTCTGGGAAGACAATATTCAGGAAGCAGATTCCAGCGAAGACGGCTTTTATACAGTTGTTGAAGATGAACAGGGAAAAAAAGCAGTAACTATCGCAAAACCCCTTCTCTACACAAGTATTGGCGTTATTCCCGTAACGCTTGTTGAATATACAATAAAAACCGGCCGTAAGCATCAGATCCGCCTGCAAAGTAAGCTCCATCAGCATTCCCTTATTGGAGACAAGGCTTATGGTGGTAAAGCCTGCAAAGAATTAAAACGCGAATATTACCTGCATGCTTACAGCCTTATCTTCCCGGAAGACAACAAGCTCCAGCTCCCGAAAGAGATAAAAACTGGTCTGCCGGATGACTTTAAGAGCCTATTACAAGGTTGTGAATTTGAAAATCTTGGTTTATAATTAATACATATGGATAAAAGCCTTTCTGAATTTTTAAGCCATTTTAAGCCAGTTCAGGTATATGCTCTTGTAGGAGAAAGCGGAACGGGAAAATCTTTCCGTTCAAAGCTGCTTGCCGAAGAGTATGGTATACATGCAATTATTGATGACGGGCTTTTAATTCAGGATGAAAAAATTGTTGCAGGCCGTTCTGCTAAACGCGAAAAAACTTATATGGGCGCGGTTCGTGCTGCCCTTTTTGATGATAAGGAACACCGCGATTCGGTAGCAAGAGTTCTTCGTAAAACCCATATAAAAAAGATTCTGATTCTTGGTACTTCAGAGAAAATGGTTTCTAAGATTGCCATGAGACTGCAGCTGCCCCAGCCTCAGAAAATCATTCATATCGAAGAAATTGCCTCTAAAGAAGATATTGAAAAAGCTATAAAATCACGCCAGGTTGAAGGTAAACATGTAATTCCGGTTCCTTCAATCGAAGTAAAGAAAAACTATTCACAGATTTTTTCAACCTCAATGCACGACTTTTTTAATAAAAACAAGATGTTCAAAAAGGCAGGAAAAAATCTTACCGGTAAGATGATTGAAAAATCTATTGTTCAGCCGGAGTTTTCTAAAAAAGGCCGCATTGAAATTTCTGAAGCGGCCCTCACCCAGATGGTAATGCACTGTGTAAACGAATGCGACCCGGATGTAAAAATCAAAAAGATTTCGATTAAAACCGATAACCGGGGCTATCGTCTTATTGTTACAATTGATGTTCCCTTCGGCACCCAGCTTACAGGTAAGGTTCATAAGCTGCAGCAGTACATTATAGACAAGATTGAATCCTTTACCGGCATTCTGATTGAGGAAGTAAGTATTGTAATTGATAAGATTTCAAAGCCTTCTAGTTTGAAGTAGATTGCTTTGACTTTTTAGACTGATGGGCTTTTACCCCGTATTCACTAAGAGCGGCTTTTACAGCAAACTCCAGTTCCTTTCGTACAGGATTCATTGGCAGTACAAAGTTCCTGCATTCTGTCCAGGTTTTGCCATATAACTCAGTATAGGAATATTTATCTGCGGTTTCTTTTTTCCAGTCTGTAAGAGTTCCCACAAAATCCTTGATAATAAAAAAGAGCTTTTTGCCAAGGCGGGCATCTGGTTCTTTTGAATTCAACTGGCCCAGCTTTTTAAGGCTTTCCATGAAATTAGTTTCAAAATCGCGGCTTTCGTAAATCAGGCCTGTAGCGGAAGGCTGAAGATAAATGAAGAGGTCTGTATCCAGTGCTTCCTGAATAATATCGTAAGCATAGGTGCTGTTGATGATTTTTAAAAGCTCTTCTGTAAGGCGCGATGGTGAAACCTGTGAAAGCAGACTTGCTGAGCTTCTTATTTTATGACGGAGAGAATGCGGCATTTTTGCATGGGTTGTTGCGGAATATTTGATTGCACGCAGCATTCTAACCGGATCTTCAACAAAAATTTTATCGATGGAAATTACTGGTCTCAGCACATGCTTTTTGATGTCTCTCATTCCGCCTATATAATCAATTACCTGCTGCTGAAGAGGATCATAATAAAGAGCATTCATTGTAAAATCGCGGCGCTGAACATCTTCCTCTATTGTACCAAAATCGTTACCAACAGAGCCTTCTGCATTTGAACGGAAGGTGCTTACTTCAAAAATCTTTGTGCCGAAAACAACATGAACCAGTCTGAAGCGACGGCCTATAATGCGAGAATTACGGAATATTCTTTTTATCTTAGATGGTGTGGCATCGGTGACAATATCAAAATCTTTTGGTTTATTTCCAACTATTAAATCTCTTACGGCACCGCCGACGATGTAGGCTGTATAACCGGCATCGCGAAGTCTGTTAATGATTTGCAGTGCATCAGGATCTATGTTTCTGTTTGATATCAGATGTTCCGTTTGTGTATAAACAACGGCCTTTTTAACCGGCCGTCCATAACCATCGGTACCATATCTAATTAACACGATTGAGATATTATACAGATTTGACTATTGTTTATCAATCCAATCAATAATATCCTTTTCTACTTCTTCCTTGTTGTTTTCGTTAAGAATTTCGTGGCGGTCGCCGGTGTATTCCTTGAAATCAACTTTGCTGAGGCCGTTTGCTTTGTAGATATTTATGAGATTTTTGATTGTTTTACCATAATCTCCAACCGGGTCTTCACTACCCCAGATAAAGAATACTGGAAGACTTGCCGGAATCTTTTTGATATTGCTGCCTTTGTGAATCTTTTTAAGACCTTCTGTCATACTGCAGAAGAAAGAAGCTGTGAGCGGGAAGCCGCACCAGTTATCCATTTTGTACATGTCAACATTGAGCTCGTTTGCAGAAAGCCAGTCATATTCTGTACGCGGGTTCTGAATCCGCTGATTGTAAGAGCCAAAGGTAAGCTTGTCGAGCATGGCAACATGTTTGTTTTTTCCCGCAATAAAGGCAACTACGTGGGTAGCAATTGAGCCGATGGCAACGAGGGCGCGGCGGGGACCTGCTGTACCACAGAGAATGCAGGCATCAATTTCTTTTCCATACTCTTCAATAAAACCCTGGGCTACAAAGGAACCAAAGGAATGTCCCATGAGGATTGTCTTTTTGCCAGGGAAATCATTTTTAAGATTATCTGTTACTGCTTTGAGGTCTAATACGGCGCGGTCAAAACCCTTTTTATCTGCAAGCTTTCCGAACATTCCGGTTCCGTTTTTATCTGCTATTTCTGCTGAACGGCCATGGCCTCTCATATCATAAGCGTTCAAAACATATCCGTTTTCTGCAAGAACTGAACCAAAGCGGTCATAACGCAGTGAATGCTCTGCAAGTCCGTGATGAAGCTGTATAACACCTTTTATTTCTTCTTCTGAATCCGGCTGCCAGCGGTTAAGGCACAGTTCGTATCCGTCGTCCATCTTTATAGTAAAATTCTTAATCTGCATAATGCTTTCTCCTGTATCTTGCAGTTCACAAGATATTAATGTTAATATTATAACATGTTAATTCAAATAGACAAAATGGTTTTTGGGGGAAAATGTTTAGGAAAAATTGATGGAAAAAATATCTTTGTTCCCTACGCCATTCCTGGTGAAAAACTTGAAATCAATATAACAGAAGCAAATAAAGATTATGATAATGCAGAAATAGCCAGAATAATTGAAGAATCTCCGCATCGCATTATTCCCCCTTGCCACTATTACGGCAAATGCGGCGGCTGTAATATGATGCATATCCAGCCCGACTATCAGAAAGAAATCAGAAAAAACATACTTACAGACATATTCCGCCAGAACGGAATGGATATTTCAGGAAAAACACAGATTATAGACGGTCCGGATTTTAATTACCGCTGCCGTTTCCAGCTTAATGACGGCGGCCTTTCCCAGAGAAAATCAAACGTAGTTATCAAAATAGAAGAATGCCTTTGTGCAGAAGAAAAAGTAAATGAGTATCTTAGAAATACCGCAGAAGAGCCTGACTCAAGACCGGCCGGCCGCTGCCACATATTCGGAAGCAGCTATTCAGAAGAAAAAGTAAAAGTTGCCGAAGAAGAAAACTTCAGAAAGGGTTCAATTAAGATAACCGGCGGCGGCCAGAAGAATAAAAAGCTTAAGTTAAAGGAAAACCGCTACTTTGCCGGTACCCTTGCCTCTCCTGAAAATACTATGACTGTAACTCTTGGAGGCCATAAGCTTTCCTTTGATGTAAGGGGCTTTTTTCAGTCTAATCTTTTTGTTTTCGAAAAGGTTTGCCGCCTCATTACAGATTTACTGCCGGGCGGCAAAAACATTCTGGATATGTATTCGGGCTGCGGTTCAATTTCTGCCTTCCTTACAGAAAAATACGAAAATGTAGTTCTTGTTGAACATAACCGCGACGCCCTTGTCTTTGCCGAACAGAACCTTGCGGGCACAAAGCACGTAAGCTACGGCCTTAGCGGTGCCTCTTTTGTAAAAACCTGTGCTTCAAGCCTTCCCCGTTTCGACGCCTGTACAATAGATCCGCCCCGTTCAGGAATGGAAAAGGAAGTTCGCGACTGGCTTTGTCAGTCCCAGATTCCCCTTATAATTTCACTTTCCTGCGATCCGGCAACCCATGCCCGCGACTGTGCCCGCCTCCTCGCGGCCGGTTATTCCCTTAAACAGACTTATCTTCTGGATTTTTACCCGAATACAAGTCATATAGAAAGTCTGTGTCTGCTTGAGAAGGAAGTCTGAAAGTTAGTCTGAGTTTTGAGTGAAGTCTATGATGAAAAATAAACTGTCAAAAATCATTATCTTCTCACTTTTTGTTGTCGGGCATTTTACCTTGCTTTATTCACAGGATTCCGGGCTTGAAACCCTTACTAATTACAATACCAGCTGGACTTCTGTATTGCCGGGCAGCAGCCTTTGCCAGCCGGAAGTCACCTCTTACGGCTTTTGTATTGCAACCGACGCCCGTAATATTATGGGCTATTCTTCAAGCGGTAAGCTGCTCTGGGAAAAGAATATTGGTCGTGTAAGAAAGGCTTCCCTTACTGCCTTGCGGGGAGACTTCATCCTTTTTCATGACCAGAACTCAAATATCTTAAAACTTTTTAATCCAAGTGGCAGCGAAGTCTGGTCTAAAAGCCTGGACTTTAAGCCTGCTGCAAAGCCCTTTGCCGGACGAGACGGCCGCTTTTTTATTCATGGCGAAGGAAAGCTTCTTTGCATGGGCATAAATGGTTCTGTAAGATGGACTCTGAAAACTCCTTCTCAGAAAAACCTGCCTCTGGAAGAATTACCAGACGGTTCAATAGTTCTCTTTCTTTCCGATGAAGGCGGTAAAACCAAGGGGCTGAGAGTTTCTCCTTTTGGCGAACAGCTGGAAGAAATTACCTTTGCGGGAAGTATTAAAAGTTCTTACACCTGCAGTCAGGGAATCCTTCTGGTCTTTACAGACGGTTCTACAGGTCTTTTTTCCATTACAGATGGCCTTACAAAAAGCCGCTGGGTAAGCACGGTAAAAAGCGGTAATCCTTCTTTTGTTGTAGATAATAATAAAAATGATTTCCGCCTTCTTTCTCTTTCTTCTTCAGATGTCACTATTTATAAAATTAATCCTCTTGATGGCAGCGAGGCCGCAAGCTGGAAAATCCCCGGCATAAATGGAAATGCCCTTCAGCTGATTAATTTTTCTGATTCCGGAATCTTCCTTGCAGATTCAAATAAAGCTCTTTTACTTGATTCAGATGGAAAAGAAATCTGGGCCGCAAAAATGCCTGCGGGAATAAAAAATAAATCCATAACTCATATTTTATATCTTAATGATGATTATCTGCTTTTCTGTTCAAAAAACTGGTCTATGACAGCCTATCATACAAGTCAGAGTACTGGAAAAGCTTCTTTTGGAAAAACTGTCTTAAAAAATATACAAGCTGATTATTCTTATTTCGCGCCTATTGATTTAAGTGAAATCAACTATTACACAAATGCCGGTTTTTTTGCAGAAATCATAAATCCTGAAAGAGAAAAAGAAATTAAAAACGGAGATTTTGGAATAAAAGAGGAAAAATGGCTTTCTCAGACCCTTTCTATTGCCCGTCTTTATTATCTGGATTCAACCTCTTCTGATTTTGGAACCCGTGTTGAAAAATCTGTATTTCTTAATGATTCTGCCGGTTTTGAAGCAGTCCTTGTTCAGCTTGCCCTTTTATGTACTGACCAGACTCAGTCTGCCTGTGCCGATATTCTTTTGAAAAGCAATAACAAGGCCTATTGCCGGACTATTTTGTCTAACCTTTCCGGCTATGACCCGGATGGAAAATTGCTCGCCGCTATAGGCAGAAACGCAGAGAATGCAGGTGCAAAGGATTCTGTTTACTGTAATGCCATCTGCGATGCGGTTTATTCTATCTGCCTTTTTATGGGCCGGCCGGCCTACAATAATCAGGGAAAAGATATAATCAAACGCTTTATGGGAACAAACTACTCTTCCAATACCCGCACCTACGCCCGAGATACACTCAAGAAGATAATATCACTGGAATTATAAACATAACTGTCATCCCGAACTTGTTTCAGAATGACATTATTTTATTGGATAAATTTCATTTCCTGTGTTAAAATATTTTAATCAACTTATATACAGGTGGCTTATTTATGAAAAAAACATTGTCTTTACTGACTGTAATCCTTTTACTTTCTGCAGGTCTTTTTGCTCTTGAAGTAAACGAAAAGGAGCTTAAATCTGCAGACGATACAACGATAGAATTCATTAACTACACAGGACCTCATAAGGTAATTGATTCTATTGCATCTATCCGTTTGATTGGTAGCGGACTTGGTAAACAGATTGCGACAGATCCTTCTAAATCTGCTTCAACAAGTAAGAATGCAAAATACTGGGTAGTTCACGCTGTTGATGAAAATGAAACTGGTAAGCTCGATGCTGATATTCTTTATGTTGGTTCTGAGGCTACCGTAGACCATATTAATAACCTGAGACGTATTATTTCTGCTTACCTTGTTTCTGCCTACGGCTACAGCGAAAAAGATGCAGATACAATTTCTGTATTCATCACTGTTTACAATGCTGTTTACCGCGGAAAAATCGACACCTTTAAGTCAAAATATAAGAATGTTGTAATCCAGAATCTTTCTACAGAAAATTGTGGTCTTTCTGTTAATTATAAGGACTGGCCTGGAAAATCTGAAATTGTTATCCCTCTTTATGATGTAAATAACGGCGGTCTTTCTACTGTCGATACTTCTGTAATCAGCGATTCTTCTGTTGTTGATTCAATGAAAGAAGATGATGACAAGAATGTTGAAAGCCGTAAGGAAATGGTAGACATTAAAGAGCGCGAAGCCGATGCCGCTTCTGAAAAGGCTAAGGAAGCTCAGAAAGAAGCAACAAAGGAACAGAAGAAGTTAGACGAAGAAAAGAAGAAGACTGAAGAAACAAAGAAAGAAGCTAAAGAAGCTGAAAAGAAGGCTGAAGAAAAGCAGAAGAAGGCCGACGAAAATCCAAACGACAAGAAGGCTCAGGAAGAAGCTAAGGAAGCTAAGAAAGAAGCTGAAGAAAAGAAACAGGCCGCTGATGACCAGCAGAAAAAGCAGGATGAACAGCAGGCTAAGACTGAGGAAGCTAAACAGGAAGCCAAGGAACAGCAGGCTCTTGCAGACAAAAAGGAATCTGAAGCTCAGAAGGAACGCAAGGAAATTGCTAAAGACCAGGCAGAGGTTCAGAAGAAGGAAGCTGAACAGGCCCGCATGAATACTGAATTTGGTATTATTCTTTCTGACGAAGCAAACATGCTTTCCCGCCTTGTTAAGTTTAATATTGAAAACGGTGAAGTTGTTAAGAACTCCCCTGTTGCCCAGATCCGTAACCGTACAGTTTACAAGGAAGGCGATGACTTTATTGCAATTGCCGGTGAAAACTCTAAGAAAGGTGCTGTAAAGCTTGTTACTATTTCTCCGGAAACTCTTGAGATTTCTGCAGAAAGCGATAACGAAATTGCTGAAGATTCTGTACTTGTTCAGGATGGCAGCGACTACTACTGTGTTGTAAACGAAGGTGGTAAATATTACCTTGCTAAGTTCAGCGGTGACCTTAGCCTTAAGCTCAAATCAGAGATTCAGGTTAAGTCTGGAACTCCGGTAACTGTTACTTCAAGCGGTATTGTAGTAACCGACAGCAACGGCCGCCTGAGACTGCTCGACAAAAAAGACCTGTCAGTAATCTACAACCAGGATACTGCTAATGCTAAATAGCTAAAATAGCAGAATGGTGGTTTCGATACAATGCTTCGCATCACTCAACCACCAATTGCGATACGATGGTTGAGTGCTCGGGC
>JAEEGG010015487.1_pt1 | contig 15991 bp, 20 predicted proteins | sample 9134161 | NCBI WGS metagenome assembly JAEEGG01 (sample SAMN16246543, study PRJNA631951) | gut metagenome | biome: gut microbiome; feature: rumen; material: CR-attached | host: Bos | place: Iran: Karaj | collected 2018-10
AAATCCGCATCAAACATCCCCGAATACTGTCCGAAGCTCAGCACATTGGTCCCGGACTCAAGATAATTGGGAGTGACGGCAAGGTTCAGAATTCCGTTACAGCCCCATTCCTTCTGGATCCTGACATCCAGCTCGAAAAGTTCATCCATGGTAGAAGCTTCATCGATCTCATGAAGAAGACTGTCAAGGGAGGCCGGTACAGCTGCATTATCAAAATCGTAAGAACTGAACAGATCATATGCGGTCTTGATGATATATTCCTCAGTTCCGACTGAATACCCGCTTCCGGAGACAACATCATTTATCACGGACTTTACCTGCTCTTCGATCATCTTCTGATCAAATGCGGAGCCCGCAGTCTGTTCTCCGTATCCAAATTCCGCATTCTGAAGCTTCTCCAGATTCACATATCCGTAGAAATCATCCTGCGCCCTTATGTGATCAGGGGTGACCACAGCGGATTCTTCCCCGCCTGCATCTTCCGGTGTCGTAACAGTCACTGCAGCGCATCCGGAAAAGACCGTAAGTGATGCCGCACAAAACAGTGCTGTCAGCCTTTTAAATCTATTCATACTTCCTCCTCATTTATCTGTACTGCCCGTCATTCTGCACATATGCCTGAGCAGTCAATTTTGATGTTCACATACTAACACCGGATTTTAGACCTGTGTAAAATCTGTGGTGAGTTGTACCGAATCTGTGGTGAATTGCAAAATACCGATAAAAAAACGGTTCCCATATCCACGCAAACCGTGAATACGGGAACCGTTAAGTTTTTGCAGTGTGCGTCAGATTTTACCAACTCCGTCGCACTTTGATATGGTGTCTATGGTGCCGTCTTCATTATATCTGAATTCCGCAACGCATACGCTTCTGTGGAAGAGGCTTCCGCCGGGGAGTTCATCCGTATGATAGAACAGATAGGAATGTCCCTTGTAATCACAGATCCCGGGATGATTGGTAAAGCACGGTCCCTCTTCCATCAGCACGCCCTGATATTTCCAGGGACCTGTAGGCGATTCCGAGGTGGAATATCCGAAATGTTCATTGCGGTGCTCGCCCTCCGCAAAGCCTGCAAATACCATGTAGTATAAGCCGTTTCTCTTGTAGAACCATGGGCCTTCACCGTATGTGGTTCCGGTCATATGACTTCCCTTTCCGAAGGATTCAACGGTCATGGGAATCTTAACAATTCCGACACTCTCGTCATAAGAGACCATATCATCATTAAGGATCACATATCGAAGCTCGGGATTTCCGAAGTAAAGATATGTCTTTCCGTCATCATCGGTAAATACCGTGGGATCGATATCATTCCAGTCGCCTTCATCAACAAGGGGATGTCCCAGATCCTTAAATGGTCCCGTGGGAGAATCCGAAACGCCTACTGCTATGGCCATTCCGCTGTCCTTCTTGTGAACCGGGCAGTAGAGATAATATTTTCCGTTCTTTTCGATAGCCTGAGGTGCCCACGCCCTGTCGTCAGCCCACTCAATATCATCAAGGGAAAAGATCTTACCATGGTCGGTCCAGTTCACCATGTCGGTTGTGGAGAAGCATCTCCAGTCATACATGGTGTAGAAATCGTTCTTCAGTTCATCCTCATCATGAGTGGTGTAGAGATACAGCGTATCTCCGAATACAGACGGTGCCGGGTCTGCGGTGTACATATCCTTTATTATCGGATTTTTGTGAAAAGTTTTTTCTTCCATAATTCCCTCGCTTAATTATTATTTGACCGTATCACATGCTTTTGACTGCTTCCGTCAAAAGTCATGACCACGGTTTATCACTCAGTCATGACTTGCCAGTTTATCCTTAAGGATATCCCTTGTCATCTCTATCTGATCTATAAGTTCATCATTGCTTTTTCTTGCTTCTTTTATTCTTTCATAAACAATGTAATCGCCCGCAAGGCTGTTAGTCCATACATCCAGTATAAATGAACTGCCGGACGATTCCGCAGACACCATCCCTCCGCCGAATTCTTCCTGGCGGAATCCGGGAATATCATGGAGCTCCTTATTGAACTTTCTGACTGCGGGTTTAGCCTGGCGGAAATAGACATTGGCCATTTCGATCCTTTTATGCTTGGTCAGGTTGATCAGAAAACCGCCTCCGAGAAAATCCAGAATTCCGAGTCTTCTGGATTTTCCAAGATATTTCCTGACTTCATAGAGATTCTCAAGAGCTTCGTCCGCTGCAGCTATTGCTTCTTCGATCTGCTTTTTGGTATTCTCGGTCATATTCCCTCCTCAATGAATTATCACAGTTACTGTGTCCGCTGAAGATATGCATATGTCATCACTGTATGATTCAGATTTTTACCGGGGTATCTGCCGGAGATCACCACGGGCCATGTTCGTAAGATAATCCTTGTACTGCTTATAATCCACAAAGCCTGTAAGTCCCAGTATCTCTCCGTATCTGTAGCTGTATTCCTTACTGAATACAAAATGACTGTATTTGGGAACTCTCTTTATCTTCTTTACGATGTTCTCCTCGGAACCGTAGATATTGAAGACTTCATGATAGGTGATGAACTGGTTGATGAACATCTTCTGTGCGGGAGTATGTACAAGAGGTATCCGGATACATTCTTTATCAAACCGGTTCTTTTTAACGAGATATGTCTGACCGCATTCCGAGACCATCCACCATCTCTCCCACTTATGCATAGCCTTGACATTCGGAATGGGAGTAAGGAGATATACGGGGATCAGCATCTGGATACTCCGTCCGTTTAAGTATTCACTTATGGCTCCGGGCACTTTCGGTGCGATCAATAGAATGTTTTGGTCAAAGCCCTTGAATATCCTTCTGAAAAGAGGCTTTGCGTATATATTCTTAAAATACCTTAATGCCCTGTATGCCGTGCGGAACATGATAGCGGAAATGAGTATGACTATGGCCGCTACCACGAAGAACATCCACGGTGCATATTTTGCCATAAGTATCATGAGACAGATTGCGGCAAACTTCATTATGACCATGAATACTGATGCGAACGGAACGAATGTGCACACCGGTATCATTAGGATATCGATAAATGCAAAAAGATATCTGACGAGAAAATAGATTATAAGTGTTACGACAAGAACCAGAAAGCATGCGATGAAACTGATCCCGCCCTTCACTATGGACGCTGCACCTGATGCGGCGCGGACCTTCATCATGGTGTTTGTATTGGAGATCATCATCGACATTGATATGAAGCCGATAAGAACTCCGTTCAGCTTTGTCATGTTCTCAATGGCAATGCCCAGCACCTGGGTTTTTCCCATGGCCTTCGCAAGAAGAGGAAGACCGAACCATGCAAGCAGGAATATACTTATGAAGGTATTTTCAAAGACTCCGTATGAGAAGCCGTCCAAAAACTCCAGCTGCCTGATCCCGACATTGTGTCCCGCTTTTGCAAGAAGAGATGTGGCGCTTAATATCACCATGGTCCAGGATGTGTCGATGCCTCCGATATATCCGAAACCGATGATGGGTGCCACCACCTTTCCGAAGCTTCCTCCGAAACTCACCGCAATCTCGGTCCCGCTCATATCGTCAGCATTCACCGCAAAGGTGCCGCCGTAACAGAGCATCGAGAACACAAGACACATGGTAATGCACAGAATGATAAATCTCTTATTGTTTTTATATATCTCTGTAAAGATCTCCCTGTAAGTCATAGGCTCCCCCCGGAGTTTATACTTTTTTACGACCCTGCTCTGATAAGTGCCCTGGCAACACTGAGTATACCGATACACATAAGTATCAGAATACAGCCAAGCATGATATATGCATACTTTTTTCTTTTTTTGATATTGCTGCGGTCTGTGATCATCGTAACGATCCAGCCGATGATGGAATAGAATTCCACAATGACTATCGCCGAGAAAAAGCAGACATACAGCTTGTACAGAATATCCTTACCCATTATGCACCACGCTCATTCGTCAGATGTCCTTAAGCTTATCCTTCAGGTGATCTCTGATGGATTCGACCTGTCTGATAAGATTCTCTGTGGACGCCTTTGCTTCGCCGAGCTTCCCAGAGTCAAGCTTTAACACGGTTGAAGCATCTTTTTTCACAGACGTAAATTCCATACCGCTCTTTATATTCTCCGGTATGTCCAGTAACTCTTTATTGATCCTCTCAATCTTAAAGGCGGCACATGCAAAAAGATAATTGACCGCATTGACATCTTCCTTCTGACTCTTTGCGTCAGATCCGCTTTTTGATAATGTCTCTATACATTTATCTGCTTCATACAGATCACTGAGGGTGATGTTTGCCGCATTGACCGCCTGTATTATCTGAGTCTTTATATTGCCGTCCATTACCTGTCCTCCTTTCGGAAAACCTGCCACTGTATATTCATTAAGATCACATAATGTATTTTCCGATATCAGGAACCGTTTCCGCAATGAATGTGGCTCCGGCTTCCTCAAGCTCCAGTCTGTCTCCGTAACCGTAGAGTACGCCGATGGAATCCAGTCCCACATGATGAGCTCCGGTTATATCGTAATGCCTGTCTCCCACCATCACGGCTTTTGAGATGTCCATGATACCGCAGTTTTCGGCAACATACTCAAGGACATCTATCTTCGTCTTTCTTACTTCAGTGGATGCCACGACTTCGTCGAAAAACTCCGCAAGTCCGAAATGCTCCACTACAACCTTAGCCATGGGCTCTGCTTTTGTTGTCGCAACATACATCTTCTTTCCAAGGGATCTGAGTTCCGACAAAAGCTCCTTTACGCCGGGATATACTTCATTCTCGTACACACCTTTTTCAGCATAATATTCTCTGTAAAATGCCATACCTCTCTGAGCATCGTCCGGAGAAAAGCCCAGCTTCTTCTCCCATGATTCTCCAAGAGGCGGTCCCACGAACTGTTTCAGGAAGGATCTGTCAGGGATCTCCACTCCCATCTTACCAAGGGCATATTCGTATCCGTTCATTATACCGGGACCGGAATCCGTAAGTGTTCCGTCGAGATCAAACAGTACATAGGTATAATCCTTTACAGCATTTACGTTCTTGTCAGCCATGCTTATTATCTTTTACTCCCTATAAAACACTCTACAACTGATTTTATCTGAAACCGTCCGCCTTCACAATGAAAAACCGTCAGATCCCATAGATATCCGGAGTTCACACTCCCACAGTCTTCCTGTATCTGTACTCAATAAATGCACAGAAAAGGGCAAGGATCCATACCGCAGCAGTGCCTATCCATCTGTACTTTGAGGAAAACAGTCTGTCGAATGGCGGCTTTACCAGCTTTATGAAGGCTAAGGCCATCAGTCCGAACAGACAGCTGCTTATGGCAGATATACGGTTCTGGAAGGAAAGAGGCCATCCTTCATAGGTCCACAGGATCATATTGAAGCGGTATTCAAGCACATAGGATGTAAGCAGCTCCACACCTGTTGTCACCAATGCACTTCCGATAAACAGGGCGAAGGGATTCTTAACCTTTCTGAACAGGAAGATCAGGATCAGTATCCCGAATCCGTATATGGGACATATGGGGATGTGAAGTATCCCCCTGTCATAATATGTCGCAAACAGCACCCAGACGCAGATGATCTCATAAAGCCACCCGATAAATGATGCCAGTCCAAACAGAAGCAGATATTCAGTTATAAAGCATACAACGTTTTTTTTCACAAAAGTTTATCTTCATGCGGATAAACCCGCTGAGTGTCACATAACAGCATTAATTCTACTGTATTTTCGCGAATATTAAAAGGTCGCCCGCCGGGAGACCGGTGAAAAATATTTTTTCGATACAATGATCATGCAACAGGGAAATAAAACAACATCAACCCAAAATACAGGAGGACAAAAACATGAAGAAGAATTTAACAGAAGTCGTATTTATCCTTGACAGAAGCGGATCCATGAGCGGTCTTGAGTCCGACACCATCGGCGGTTTCAATTCAATGATCACCAAGCAGAAGAAGGAAGAGGGTGAGGCTTACATCACCACCGTTCTCTTTGATGACAAGATCGAGACTCTTCACGACCGTATCGAGATCAGCAGGGTAGAGCCCATGAACGATTCCCAGTACTTTACCAGAGGCTGCACCGCACTGCTGGATGCCATCGGAAAGACCGTGAACCACATCTCCGACATCCACAGGTATGCAAGGGAAGAAGACAGACCCGAAAAGACCATCTTTATCATAACCACTGACGGACTTGAGAATTCCAGCCGCGAATTCACTTATGACAAGATCAAAAAGCTCCTGACCAAAAAACAGGAAAAGGACGGATGGGAGTTCCTTTTCCTGGGAGCCAATATCGATGCCATCGAGGTGGCAGGAAAGATGGGAATAAGCAGAGATGATGCCTGCGACTATGTGTGTGATGAAGCAGGTACCGCCCTCAACTTCAACGTCATGTCCAATGTCATCGGCAGCGTAAGAAGAGCAAAGAGCCGTAAGGAAGCCAAGATGGCGAAGATGGCCTGCTGCGAAATGATAAGGGAGGATTACGCAAATCGCGGTTGATCTACGCTATGATGCATTCAAGTCCGTGCTCTTCAAGCTGGATATCGAGCTCGATCATGTCATAGATCTTATTTTCTATGAAGTATGAAAAGATGATATCCGTCTTGTCGCTGGGGGACAGAGCATAACCCGCCCTTGCAAGAAGATCCCTGGATTCGTCGAGATTGAGCATCGCACCTATGCACAGGCACATTGCCGTAAGCTTCTGGGGGTGATAATCGGGATTATTCTTGATCTTGGAGAAGACCTTTTTATCAACAAGTGCACGCTTGTAGACATCGGCATTGCTCAGTCCCTTTGAGCCTATCAGGAAGAGCAGATAATCGGAGAATGAATCCTCAACATGGCTTACCCTTTCTGCCAGCTTACGGTAGAGATCTTCATCGTAGTCATATGAATCGCTATCCTCTTTGCAGGAATCTTCGTATATCTCTTCCTCAAGGACATCCTCAGGATATACATTACTCTTTATCTTTGCAGAGCCTGCACGCTTTTTCGCAGGCTCTGTTCCGCGTTTTTCCTCACGCATCGATGCAGATTTCTCCGCATACAGAGGGACAGAGTTTTCTGCCGCCTCTACATTCGGATCTTCGGCAGGCATTGATTCGCATACTGCATTTTTACCTGCTCCTCCGATATGCTTTCCGGAGAGTCTTCCAAGCAGACCCGGCTTTTTCTGAGGCTTGGCAGATTTCTGATAACCGGATCCTGGCACTTTCTCCTTCGCTTCGGAAGACATAGCCGGTATAAACTCAGGTTCTGACAACGGGGCAGATGCCGCCATCGGTGAAAGTGCTGACATTGCGGCAAACTGCATATCCGCTTCAACATAGTTTCTCAGGATATACAGATCCAGTTCTTCTCTGTTTATTTTGGAATTACGTCTTTGTTCTTCACTGTATCTCATAATTTTATACATTTCCCAGAAGTACTCTGCTCAGATGCTTCTCCGCTGCAGACTTAAGTCTCTTCATCAGTTCAATATCCGTTGCCTTTTCCATCATCTTATATCTCGGAAAATACCTTGTGATGTGAAGCGGGATCCCGGGATCTATGCCGGCGATCCATTCAGCTTCCTTCTCCATCTCCTCAGGTGAATCATTTAACCCGGGAACGATGAGGGATGTGATCTCTATATGGGATGCCTCCGCACTTTTTGTGATAAATCTTTTTACTGTATCAAGATCGCCGCCGAGCTTTTTATATGCATCCTCCGTGAAGGCCTTAAGATCGATGTTCATGGCATCGATGTATGGAAGGACTTCTTCGAGAACTGATAACTCTGCCATTCCGTTTGTGACGAGAACATTCTTCATCCCGCGCTCATGCACAAGCTTTGCGCAGTCCCTTACGTATTCGTATCCCACCATTGCTTCGTTATATGTATAAGCTACTCCGATATTTCCCTCCGGGATGTGGTCCGATGCGATGGTCACAAGCTCTTCAGGGGACAGATGATAAAGCTTCCTGAAAAAATCCTCACCAACCGTGGAAATATCATAGTTCTGGCAGAAGGGACATGACATGTTACATCCAAAGCTTCCGACAGAAAGTATATAGCTTCCGGGACAGAAGAAGGCAAGGGGCTTCTTTTCAATTGGATCCAGTGCTATCGAAGTGATCTTCCCGTAATTAACACTGACAGTAGTGTCACCTTTTCCGCATCTTGCATGACACCTTCCGAGCTTGCCATCTTCAAGTCTGCAGTGACGGGGACATACATGACAGATGATCTGTTCACTCATGGCGCACTACCTCGAAACGGTAAAGCTGTACTCCCTTCTCATCAAAGTCTATTCCGGCCTTCTGCATGGCAATGGCGATCTGATATTCCACGGTATCCACTCCGTCAAGATCGGGAAGTAGCAGTCCCCTTCGGTATCCTTTCTCAACGATCACACCGTATCTCTTTACATCCAGCTTGTCAGGAGAATCGATCGCTTCAGGCTCTCCGAGGACATCTACATTGATCTCCAATAATGAAAGCTCATCCGATGTAATGGCATTAAATCTCGGATCCCTTGTCGAAGCTGCGATCGCATTGGATATGATCTCCTTTGCCAGGCTGTCTTTGGTAGGAGCGATGGTTCCTATACATCCGCGGAGCTCACCTTTTTCATGGATCGAAACAAATGCTCCCGCTCTTTTTGAAGACATCTCCTCTGTAAGTTCATCTTCGGAAGGTATATAGACCTCGCCCTCGTTTATATATTTTTCAATCGTATTTTTAGCAAGCTGTACATATTTGTCCATAAATACCCCTTTTGCGATCAAACCTGTTTACCCGGGACCATCTCTTTCTACTGATCATTTGCTCTCCCGCAAACGCCTGTGCCCGGGCTCCTCCGAACGGCAAGCTTATGCACCGGTCATTTTTCACAGATTACTGTACGGTAAGGGATGATATATACAAAATCCGTATCCCACTCCAAAGGTTGCTTCGTGGGAAAGCTCTCTTGTATCTATATTTATCCCGTCAAATGCACCGCCCATTATTGTAAAGGATCTGTGCCCGCATTCCATGGACTTATCAAGAAATTCTTCATCAAATGATGTCAGCGCTCCAAAGTCCCCGGCTCCCATTACCGCCATGATCTTCTCATCATATACAGGACCTTCAGGTGCAAAGCCGTAGGGACCGTCTTCCTTCTGGCAGTGACTAAGGTCGCCGCTTGCAACGAACACACATCTTCTTCCGGTTCTCTCTACAGCCTTCCGTATTGCTTTTCCGAATTCGTAATGCGTGTTAAGGCCAAGTCCCGACAGTCCAATCCTAACCAGCTTATAATCCGTATATCTCTTATTGATAAAATACATGGGAACAGTGGTGCCGTGATCAAGCGCAGGGTCCCTTTCTCCCAGTGTTCCTGCAGGGATTCCTTCTGCATCGCATACCTTTCCGATCTCTGCGGCCAGTTCATCATCGTATCCGGTATCGAACCTTACGTTACGTGCACCGAATCTTCCGAAGTCACCCACAGCTCTTCTTCCGGGTGATATGTGAAAATAATCCCCGTACATTATGGAGTGAGGTGAAGTCAGTATTATCGTGTCGGGCTTAAGCTCCTCAATGTCACGTGCTACGGTATCGAATGAATCCAGAGTATCCTGTATCTTCAATTCCTCACCGCGCCCAATCTCCCTGACCGCTATGGGCGGATGAGGGACCATGTATCCCGCTAAGATCGGCATAACCCGCACCTCCTTATCAGTGTACGCTGTGACCGGTAATGTCCGGTAATTCCAAAACAGCCCGGGAAAACCCGGGCTGAAAAACTAAATAGACGAAACCTCTTCCTGCATTTCTGATATATGTAACGACCGTAGTCTATGTCCGATATCAGTCTACTGCAATGTCGATATTCTTTCCGACAAGTCCTACATAAGAGCCTGCTGCAGCTTCGCTTGCATCTGCATGAGCGATGAGCCACTTATTGCGTGCCCAGAGAAGCTTATCCTCATCATTGCCCTCCTTAAGAGCGGGCTTCTCGGTATTGGTATTCTTGGGAAGAACTACGCATACACGGAAATTGGATTCTCCATCAGCGTTGCAGGGTGCATAGTGAAGGGTATCTTCGTAAACGACTACAACATCTCCCTTGTCTGCAACAAATGCCTTGACCTTGGAGGTATCAAGCTTACCGTCTACGATATCATCCATCTTGGCAAGAAGAAGGACGAACTTGGAAGTTCCGATGTTGAGCTCACATCCGCGATGATACTCAAGGCAGTTAAGCTTGGTGTTGCTGCCCCAGCACATTCCAATCTGGATGGGCATTCCGCCATATGCTCTGTCGGTAAAATCCTTATAGAGATCGGTGCATGCTTCGAGGCTGTCGATGCCGGGCTCGTAAGCCACTCCCTCTGCGGGAAGCTCGATCTTCTCCATTGCATCGAGAAGAGGTGCTACATCGTATCCTGTAAGAACATGTCCGTATCTCTTGAACTCGTCGCTGTGAACTGAAATAAACTGCATGATAATACCCTCCATAAATAAAGTGTTCTGAAAACCCTGGTTTAATCTGACCCATGCACACAGATCATTGTGCTATCTGCCGGATCAGTCCTGACATGATCATTTTATCACTTAAGTGTCTGATTGAGTAGAAACTGTTTTCTTTTCGCAAATATTAACAGTCTTTTCGCAATTCTTATAATCTGTCCCTGAATATGATCATCAGTAATATAGCAATTCCCGCAATGGTCTGTAAGATACCGTTAGCAAGAAAATACCGTCTTTCGGATTCTCCAAGCCTGTCAAATAAGACTTCCGGCTGACCGGGACAGATATTTATCATCGTAGTATCACTCTGTTTCAGGCCGCCCAGAGTTCTTTTATCTCCCCACATCCTGTTCCTGCAGGAATATGTCCGTCCGTTGTAATCATACCTGTATGTGGCATTATATCTTCTGTATCTGTATCGGTAGTGATCATCATCTCCTCTGGATCCATCTATTCTCACGATAAGAGCCGGAATCTGCTCCACACATACTTTCTTTATCTTATTCGCCCTGTATGCTCTGTAAAAATGATATGCCGCCAGAGCAAAGACTACCAGAGCAGCAAGAATGATAAGTATAAGGGAGCCTTTGTCGATGGGCGGATGTCCCCCGTTTGAATAATCAGTATAGGTGTATGTATAGGTAACACCGTTTTCATCCACATATGTTGTTGTAGAACTTGATAGAAGCATTTTTTACTCCCCTTCAGACTCCCCAATCACTTCGGCAGTGCCATGGTCGGAACAGCGGACAAGGATTTTTAATTGTTGTAGATTACCTGCTGATAAGACTCAAATATTGAATAGGAACCGTGCTTTATATAGTATTCCCGTCCCCAGGAGGATACTCTGATAAGATTATTATCACTCACACCTGTCACACTTATGCAATGTCCGCCTTTGCCCTCAAACATTTTTTCTCCATTTTTATCATATAAGACAGTAGGGTTTATGCTTACAATAACAGGCCCTTTTTCAAGGATTTCGGGTAGTTTTTCCGGTGAAGCTTTTATCGGCTTAACATCGACAGACACTCCATGCTTTTTCATATATGTCTCAAAACGCCAGTCTCTGCTGAACACGGATGTTCCTTTTCCACTTACATATTTGTCATCCTCTTTGGGATTGAAGCGGTCAAACCACAGAAATCCGTTGTGGTTGTCCATTGCAAAATAATAATCTACCAGAAGTTCGTCGAAATTAAGCATTCCGTCAGATCTGAACATCGGATACCCGAATAATTTTTCAAAACGATCTTTTTCGCGGTAAAACCTGATAAAGACTGTATTTATAAGGGCAGAATATCCGCACCCTTCAGTCTTGAGCCTATGGATCCGTTTTACGGTATCACTGTCGGTATACTCACTATAATATTTCCTGACGATGCCTTTGTACCACAGGGGATTGGCATAAGGTGCTATCTGGCTGCATCCATAAAGCCTGTCCGGATCAAATACATATTTATAATTTTCCAAAAAGCCTGTATTATCCATGGCTCTATACTACCATATATCACTGTAAGGCCAAACCTTTCTGCAATGATCCTGCAGTCACTTCTTCCATATAACCTTTCGCTCATTGGTATCCTTAATGTCTTTTTCTTATCGCTCATCATATTGCCTCCTGTTTTCTGTCTGTGATCATAGGATAACAATATTACGGATTTCTTTACATCGAATCACCTTACGGTTTCAAGGTATAACCTTACAGTTATGTAAGGTTACTTAAGAATGACGGATTAATATTTTTGGGGCATAAAAAATCTGCTCTTCAGCCCATTTTTTCATTATTTCTCATTTTTCAATCTGTCTGGTCTTCCGAGGAACATTATCACTATCATGAAGATCAGAAGCATTACCGGCCAGCAGATCATGGTGATAAACTGAAACAGCTCCGGAAGGATATTATTATCGAATGTGAGAAGGAAAAGCAATTCGAAGGCCATGACAAGGAATAACACAAGAGCCATGAAAAATGCTATCAGTATATATGCAATGATATATACAATTCCTTTTTTCAGCGTAAGATCGGCGAACTGCTTATATACTTTTGAATATGAAAACCATATATATCCACCGAATATCAGAAGCCCTGCGATATAGGCAACCGGATTATACCCGTAATCAATACCAAAACCAACCGCTCCGCCTTCAGTACTTATTATTTTTTTCCCGAGGAACTGTACGGGATTGGCGATCGTCGAGACTATCAGCACTGACAACAAGTATAATATTTCTATTCCCAAGAGCCTTAGTTTATCCTTCATTTGATCTATCACCTTTCATCACACACCGGAGCATATTATATCATATGCCGCCGCATATATATTCTTCTGCCATTTTCATCATCACGGACAGATTCTTAAGATCCGTGTCTGTATCCCCTGTTTCGAGAGAATGATTCCCTCCGGATATCATGTATGATGTAATCCCCTTCTCATCGCATATACTCCGGATCTTACCGGCATCAGCCAGAGGATCCGCATCACCGTAGAAGGCGATCCCATCCCGATCTGCATACTCTCCGAAAAAGACCAGGGGTGAGAAATATATCTGCTTTGCCTTCAGGCCTTTTTCCCTTGCATAACACGCGGCTGCTACAGTCCCAATGCTTTTTGATATGAACAGCAATTCATCTTCATCGCTTATACTGATCCCGGATCTTACGATATCCATTGCCTGATCAAATATCTCCTTCATCCTTACAGGATCATTCAGGTCTTTCTTATCCCATGATATGGATGAAAAATCCACACACTCAACACTGTATCCGTACGCCTTTGCTATACGGATGCTGTAGTAAAGAAGAGGCTTATCCTTATGATACCCGATTCCCGGAAAAATTACCGCTTTCTTACTCATCTGTTCTCCTCAAGATATTTCTCAAACACCGGACGTATTGGAGGTGATATGAGTTCAAGATCTATCTCATCTGTAGAGAAAAATCTCAGATCTTCCAGTTCTCTCCTTGCGCATTCCTCGACATATTCATCTATCTCAACCGATCCGCCGGAATATCCCCACAGATGGTTGTCAGAACGCTTCCCCATCAGAATTCGTCCCTGTTCATCAACACACATAATGCTTGCAGCGCATTGTATGATCGTTCTGTGACCAATCAGCTTACGCATCTCAGACATATACCCTGTCAATGTTTCTCCTTTATATTTGAATCCGGGTAAACCGAATGGTTCCATCATTTATACTTTCTTACAGGTCCTGCCGTCATAGGTGACACCTGTGTCGGAAAATGTAAATGTCATCCATTCGTTCTTTATTCCGAACTCATTCTCACCGATCGGATAGAGTCTGACATCGGATCCTTCTTCATCTCCATCCATTGTCTTAGCATATAGATACTCATCCTTCATGAATATCTCATCAAGGATCATATTATTATCATAGGTTTCGGGAATCCCGCCTGTATGTGTCAGAAGATGCCTTATCGTAACTCCGGGGAACGGTATCTGAGGGAAAAATTTTGTCACCTCATCATCAAGTCCCAGAAGTCCCTCTCTTACAAGAAGCATCACCGCTGTAGCGGTAAACTGCTTGGTAATTGAAGCCAGTTCAAAAATACTGTCCTCCCTCATTGGCAGCTTGTCATAGGGATCACGATATCCCATCGCACCCTTACTTACAATTTTTCCATTTTCAGCATAAAGCCAGGTTCCGTTGAATACTCCTTTTTCATATGCATCACGGATGAGGCTCTCAAGCATTACTTTTTTATCCACATATTTCCCCCTTACAGAAAACACTTTAACATTTATATTTTATCTTATTCCTCTAATCCTCTCCACCTCAAAAATGATTAAACTCAAAATAGCGTAATCTCCACTATCACAAAAACGGCATCTTTCCAGATGCCGTTTCATTCATTATCTCGCTACGTTAACTCACTGCACGGAAGACACGCTCTTCAGATAATCCGTGAGGTGCGCACATTCCTCTCCACTGCTCTTACGGAACATGATAACCTGCTCCCCGTCATACTCATCTATATAAAAATCATTGCTGTTCACAAAGCGTGTAATCCTCTCAAAAAATGCATTCAGATCTCCTGCAAGAACAGTTTTATTATACTCGTCTCTCCCGAAATTGATCACCTGACCTGCTGTTCCGTTCATGTCGGGATCAAGATCTATACCGATGAAATTACCACTTCCGTCAGTAAATATCGGAATCCATTTTGCATCGGCATAACATTTCCTGACGCATCCGACCGGATCGGAACTAAACTGACCACGGTTATTAAGTTCAGGATTGTCGGCAATAGTCTTAAGGCTGCGCCATTCGGAACGAAGTGCTTCAAGACTGAGAAAGTGAAATCCACAGATCATGCCGCAGAGTGCTTTTCCGTCATCGCCGTCATTTGTCAGGTACAGCTTCTTTAGAGCCTCGGGAAAAACAATACCCATTTCAGTCTCAGCAGACTTGATGGCATCCACTTTTACACCTGCACGCAGGGTTTTACTTAAGAATGGCATCTTCGCTAAAAGCGCTTCTTTATATACATTCCATCCGTTTACAGATTTCTGTGCGTCCTTCTTGTCCTTTACGAGGACTCCTCCTACTCCAAACAGCATTAATCCGGCACCGATTCCGGCGATGCCAAAAATAACTCCCCGAAACACATCATTCTCTGAAAACAAACTAATTAACACAACTATCGCTCCAAATCCCGCGATCAGCACTCCCGCTTTTTGAAGAATAATTCCGGGGATATAACAGTCCTTCTTCAATCCGTAAACAGACAGAATAAAGCATCCGATTGCCATGCCCATTAAGATTGCACTCGTCATAAGAAGAAGTGCTTCATCTGATGATAACATGGTGATAAATCCAAACAGGATGATCGCCATTGCGGATATTATGATGGTCAGGATGTAATATGCTTTTTTCATGTAACTCCTCTCGCTGATGTATACCGGATCCGGTTTTCTGCTGTCAGCGGTTTTCTTTCGTTATATTTTTCTTGAACATTAACAGTATAACAAAAATGGCAAAGATTATGATCATTAAAGACATATCTTTATTACACAAAAGATCCGACCTGCTGTTAAGCCGGCCGGATCCAGTCAAAAGGGGTTTATGAATTTAAGGATTATATTATTTATGCTCCCACTTCCATCCGGCAACCTCGGGAAGGTCCTCACCGTACTGATGGATGAACTGGGTATGCTCAACAAGCTTGTCGCTCATCTTCTGGTAGAGGTATGCACCTCTGTTTCCGAGCTGAGGAAGATTCTTGAGAGCGAGCTGTACAAGGTGGAAACGATCAACATGGTTCTGTACACGAACATCAAAAGGTGTGGTGATGGTTCCCTCTTCCTTGTATCCGCGGACATGCATGAGACGGTTGTTGTGACGTCTGTATGTAAGCTCGTGAACGAGTGATGCATAGCCGTGGAAAGCAAATACAACGGGCTTGTCCTGGGTGAAGAGCATATCGTACTCAGCGTCCTGAAGTCCGTG
>JAEEGG010015488.1_pt1 | contig 15991 bp, 16 predicted proteins | sample 9134161 | NCBI WGS metagenome assembly JAEEGG01 (sample SAMN16246543, study PRJNA631951) | gut metagenome | biome: gut microbiome; feature: rumen; material: CR-attached | host: Bos | place: Iran: Karaj | collected 2018-10
TATTTTTCAAGGATGAAACAAACCTATAAAAGGGTTTGTATAATACAAGGAGGAGAGCCATGAATACAATAAGCTCAAACGCTATGGTTCATACGGCAATGGATGGCCAGTCTCTCTACTCGTCTGCTGTATCTATGCAAAAAGCTTCTGCTGCAAAGCAGAACGTGGAACTTATGACTCCAACAGGAGCTCAGGTTGCACAAAGCATTGAACAGAATCTCGCCGAATTAAAGGCCGATTCTCAGCAGCTTCAGAAAATGTACGAAATGGTGGACGGAAGGAAACTTCAGTTCAGCGTTAATAAAGAGCTGGGTGCTGTTGTTGTCCGTGTAGTAGATTCCAATACCAACCAGGTATTAAAGGAGATTCCATCGGAAGACATACAGAAATTAAAGCTCAGGCTTAGAAAGGCAATGGGCAACCTATTTGACCAGAAAGTCTAAAAGCCAACTTTAAAAAAGTATTTTTCTGATTATTAGATTATGGCCGGATTAAGTATACCAGGCGTCACAGATACATATAATACAAATGATACTGTGGAAAAACTTATGCAAATCGAGCGGATTCCGCTAACAAGGGAGCAGAATCAGCTCGATGAGTATAAGTCACAACAGTCTGCTTGGCGCGAAGTAAACACACAATTAACATCTCTTCGCGACAGTACAAAAACACTCTATTCTTACGAAAATCCTTTTAACAATAAACTTACTACCTCTACAGACGAAAATGCTGTTACTGCTACTGCTAACCGTAGTGCAGATATTCAGTCTTTTAAAATTGATGTAATCCAACCTGCAACTGCAGACCGTTTTTTAACAGAAGAGCTGGATTCAGATTATAAGGTTCCTTCCGGAGTATATACCTATAAGGTTGGAGAAAAACAGCTTACCGTAAACTGGAAAGGCGGAAGCCTCAAGGATTTTTCTGCTGCAATAAACAAACGCAGTAACGGAATTGTTAAATCAATGATTGTCGGTGCCAGTGCCGGCAAAAAAACACTTTTAATTGAAGCACTTGCAACAGGAAAAGAAAACAAGCTTGTCTTTGAGGGAGCTGCTAAGGATTTTGCAATCGAATCAGGAATGATTAGTCCTGTAAAAAGCAGCACTACAAGCTTTGGTGCAACTGCATCAGAAACAAGACAGGTAAGCTATAAAGAAACAAATAAACCAGCCGCTATGCCCGAAATTTCTCTTACAAGAACTCAGATTACAGACGGCAAGGTTTTGGTTCAGCCAAGAGGCGGCTACGAGGTTTCGGTTCCTCAAAGTGCTGCATCCAATTCAAACACACATATTACCTTTACTGTAAAAGCAACTCAAATTAATGATATTACTCAGGAAATAAACAATACTGCAGCAGAGCCTGTAATTCCAAGTGCGGGCTATGCAGAATTTGGCGGTATTTCAATTCAAAATATGGACTCAGAAACAGGGCTTGCAAAAACAACTCAGAAGGTTGAACCTGTAGATCCTGTTACTTCAAAGAATGTATTTTATGCTGTTTTTAATGACGGAACAGAACGCGTAATTTCTACACCGGATATTTTAAACGGAAAAGAACAGACAATAGACATGGACCTTTCTCAATACCAGGGAATAAAATCTATTTCTGTACGCAATGCCAATACATCCTACAGTCTTGAAGTTTCACAGTTTAGTACATATGACTCTGCTGCTAACTTAGGCTATTCTCCAAACCATGCAATAGCAGAAGCTGGAGACGCTATAATCAAATATGAAGGAATTACAATAACACGGTCTACAAACGATATTGATGATGTTGTTCCAGAGATTACACTTCATATTCATGAAAAAACCGAAAAGACTGCAACACTGGCTGTAAAGGTAGACAAGGAAGCTTCTAAAAATGCACTTATAGAATTTGTAGGCCGATACAATCAGGCACTTGCAAAAATAAATGTGCTCTCTCAGAATAAACAGGACCTTATAGACGAACTTGATTATCTTACTGATGACGAAAAAGAAAAGCTTACTTCGCAGCTTGGAATGTTTCAGACAGACTCATCGCTTTCAAATATCAAAAGCAATATGCAGTCAATTCTCTCTTCCAACTACCGCTTTACAGAAGCAACCGAAATTACTACCCTAACCCAGCTTGGTATTTCTACAAATGCTTCAGGTTATTCAGGTTCTTATTCACAAAGCAGACTGCGCGGCTACCTCGAAATTGATGAGAAAAAGCTTGATGATGCACTTGAAAATCATCTTGAAGATATAAAAAATCTTTTTGGGTATGATACAGACGGAGACCTTATTATAGACGAAGGTATTGCCTACAAGCTTGATAAACAGATTACTGCCTATACACAAACAGGTGGTATTCTTGCATTAAAAACTTCTACGCTGGACTCAAAAATCAAAAGCTCTCAAACCCGCATTTCTAAACTCGAAGATCAGATGGACAAAAAAGAAGCAGAGCTCAAGCAAAAATACAGCACAATGCAGGGAACCTTAAGCAGTCTCGAAAACCAGCAGACAACAATTTCAAACTTTACGCAACAGCAGAATAAATCTAATCAGTAGGGAGGAATAAATGATTAGCTTTTATATAAATGGTGAACCGGTAGATGTACAGCTTGAAGGCGAAGAAACCATAGGAGATGTTTTAAAATCTTTTGAAATAACCTGCGAACAGAACAATGCTGCAGTAATAGGAATTACCGTTGACCAGACTACCGTAACAGCCCAGGATTTTGATACAATTGCTGCTAAACCTCTTGGCAAAGATACAAAGTTTGAATTTTCTGTTGTAACAAAAGATTCAATTCAACAGGCTTTTACTGCCCTATCCGGACTTTTTGACGAGCTTTCTCAAAAAATGGAAGAAGTTCCTGTTGCACTCCAAACAGGTAAGAATAACGAAGTTTCTGAATCCATCAAAAAGGTTGCAGACAGCATAGATCAGTTCTGTCACATCGCTGCACTCGCAACACTTTTTCCACAGGATTTTAATAATACAAAAATTAATGATATGCCGTTCAATGACTTTTTTGCAGATTTTTCTCCAATCCTTTTGGATTTTGAACAGGCACTGCAAAATAATGATACAGTATTAATCGGTGATCTTTCTGAATATGAAATATGTCCGCGCTTAAAGGCTATATCTGCAGCCTTAAAAAGTGTATAGGTTGCAGGAGGTATTGATATGGGATCTTTCTTTCAAATAGGTACATCACCTCTTATGGCAAGACAGGGCTTTCCAATCGGGATGTTTCTCGTTGGTGTCCTGGCAGTTGCAATTCTTGTTGTAGGAATCTGGTTTTTTACAAAGCATCTTATTGATTACAAAAAATCTGATAAATATATTCAAAAGCAACTTAGCCGCATGACAACCCAAAAGGATGTTAAGAAATTCTGCGATACACACAGACTCAATTCAAAACTGGCAAACCAGCTTTGGAATATGTGCAGAATAAAAAAGCTTCCTAACATCAATTATTATATTAAAGAACATACACTTGTAACCGAAGCTTTTAAAGAATATTACTTTTACTTAAAACAAAACAACGCAAGCCTTGAAGACATAAATGATTTTTTTGAATTGAATTTCCAGGTTGAAAAAATCTGTGCAGCTTCAAAGAGCCTTCTTTCTACAAAACAGCTTACGCTGGAAAGTGTTGTATTCTATCTGACTCACGAAAGTGAACAGTTTCCGTTTTATGTTAAAGCAAATACCACAGATTATTTTGCTCTTGAAATACCAAAGTTCATGTATGAAAATCCTAACCTCAAGCCGCCGCTTTTGGAACGCCTTCGCTTTATTACAAAATCTGTAGATGGCATGACCTTCCATTTTACAACAAGAGCCATGAGGTACCAGAATAATCCGGACGGAAAGATTCATCTTATTCTTACACATTCCGAAGATCTTCTTAACCAGGCTCACCGTAATTCAAAGCGTGAACCTATTGATGCAGAATGTACTTTTTCTCCGGCCCGTATTGCACGAGAAGAAGAACGTTCTAAGCAGGCAATCAAAAATAAAGAAGAAGAATTTATTGTTTCGCCAAAGGAATATCCGGGAAAGGTTACCAACATATCTACCGGTGGTTGCTGTATAAAGACAAACCTTCCTATAAAGGAAAAGCAGCATCTTTCGGTTTTAATTCCAACCCTGGATATAAACGAACACATTATAGGAATAATCCGTAAAACCCGTAAGCTTATAGATAATACCTATAATCTTCATATTCAGTTTTTGAAGATTTCGCTACCGTCAAAGAATAAAATTAATGCGTACGCGTTTAAATATGAAATATAAAAACTTGTAAAAAGTTCAAATTTCTATTATTCTATAATATAGTAATTATGAGAGTCGTTGAACTGCAAAATCTTGTACGCGAAGACGTTCAGATTTTTTACATAAGAAAATATGCTGCTACCGCTGTGCTCGATTTAACTGCACGAACTGCTAATGTCGAAATTGAATTTTCAATTGAAATGAACAGCTTTGGCAACAAAGAAATTTCTCTTTCAATAAAAACACAGATTGACTACCCTCTCATACCTATCAGAAAATCAATAATAGAATATCTTACTAATCTTGAACAGGAAGGCAAATTACCTTGCTGACATTTCATACAAAAACAGAACAGGAAACCATAGCGCTCGGTGAAAAAATTGGTCGTCTCTTAAAAAAGGGTGACATCATTGCCATGCAGGGAACGCTTGCTGCAGGTAAAACAACAATTACAAAAGGCATTGCACGCGCCCTGGAAATTACAGATACAATTACAAGTCCTACCTTCTGTCTTATAAGCGAATATTACGGACGCATGCCGCTTTATCATTTTGATGTTTACCGTCTCGAAGGTACCGAAGATTTTATAAACCTTGGTGCAGATGACATGCTTTATGGAGACGGAGTTAGCATAATTGAATGGAGCGAAAAAATTATGGACGAGCTTCCTTCGCGCACAATTATTCTAAGACTTACTCCTCAGGAAGACGGCTCGCGTATTATAGAAATTGAAAACTGGAATAACGGTGAAATAAAATGAAAGCACTTGCAATAGACTGTGCGTGCTCCAGAATGACTGTGGCCGCAAAAAATGAAGATTACAGCTTTACCGCAATTTATGACATTGGAATGAGACAGTCCGAAACTCTTGTTCCAGCTATTGATTATGTTTTAGAAAAATGCGGCCTTGCAAAAAATGAACTTGATTACACTGCCCTTACCGTTGGCCCCGGCAGCTTTACAGGCTTACGTCTAGGCATTAGTGCACTCAAAGCAATTGAATGTGCTTTTGGAACTCCTGTATACGGAATCTCTTCTCTCGAAGCTTACGCATATCCTTTTGTTGATTCTGCTGTTCCAACCCTTGCCTGTATTGACGCAAACAAAGATAAGTTTTATGCAGGCATTTATCATTCCGGAAAAAATGTTCTGGAAGACGGAGACTATGAAGTACCGTTTATTATTGAACGCTTAAAAAATATTAGTGAATTGAATCTCGCAGGCTTTGAAAAAGATACCTGCAAGCTTGAAGGTCTTTTACAGACTCAAGGCTGTAAATCTGTTATTCATAAGCTGGCAGTTCCGGCAGTAACCACAGACTGTCTTTTTGCCTTAGCCGAAAAAAAAATAACCGCCAAACTCCCTCCTTTGAAGGATTTTGACGGTCCTGTTTATTTACGTGCAAGCGAAGCAGAAATAAAACTTACTACTTCTTAAGCAGTTTTGACAAAGCACTTACAGCGTCTCTTGCCACATTATTTTCATTCTGTGGAGCAACAGCGGCTTTATTTTCTTTCTGAATGGCGTCAAAAACTTCCTGACGAAAAACCTTTACGTTTTTTGGAGCTTCTACACCAATCTTTACCTGGTCGCCGTGAACGTCTATAAGAGTAATGGTGATATCTTCACCAATCTTAATTTTTTCATCAATTTTTCGCGAGAGGATTAACATTATTTTTCTCCTTTCGCATTCAATGCATCAATAATATTTACCTTTGTTGTCCAGCGGTTGTCGTTTAATATTACCTGCATACACTGCCTGTTCTGTTTATTTATAACAAGCGGTCCCTGGAAATTGGCAGTAATTGCAGATCCGTCATTTGGAACTGTAACTATTGTCATTATGATTATATCTTCAGGTTTTTCAATTCCAATCTTTGCAAGAGTTTCATCATCAATGTCTGTTTCATAATCATTAGAAATTAAGAAAGGATCTACAATGAGGAACGCAAGGTTCATATCCTCAAGCGACTGAAGCCACAAAAACGGCTCGTAATCTGAATCACAGAGCGCAAATTTTGTGTATTTTTCGAAACCGAATAAACCTTCGGGAATGGTCAGCATCCGTGTTTCCGGGATGTCAATTCTTCCTTTTGCTTTTGTCATTACTTCCATTTTGTTTACTTCCTTCTAGTTTTATTTCATGTAGTTCAATAATGTTGAACTGTACATTTTTCCAGCATTGCTGAGTGTTGCCTGATTTGTATAATCCAGCATCTTGAGGTTTGTGATTGCCTCTGTATAGTCAAGGTCACCTTCGCGAGAAATCTGCTGTGTTACATCAAGTGCTAACTTTGAGCTTCTTGTTGCATTCAACTGAGCTCTTTCATATTCACTGCCAGATTTTGCAAGACGACTTACAAGACTATTTATTCCCTGGTCAAGAACACCAAGTACTCGGCCACCAATTGATTCCTGATCTCCACTCAAAAGAGCGTTACGGAAGGCAATTACTGCATCAAACATTGAACCGCCAGAAACTCTTACACCGTCTCCAAGATTATACGGAGGGCGCTGGCTTGAATCCTTTACCATTCCAAGTTCGTTCAAAGCTGTACCTTCTACATCCTGCAGCCACAGCTGACGTGCATCTGTAGTTTCAAGATTAAGTCCGTTACGGATTGGGTCAAGGCTTGCTTTTACTGCTGCATCACTCTTGTTTATCTTATTTATAACTGTATAGATGTTATCGCCTTCGCTTATTTTAATTTCTACACCGTCAATTGAAATAATACTGTCGCTGTTTGCCTGCCACTGTGAAGCGTCTCTGGCACCAAATATCTGCTGATTTTCTGCCCAGAAGGTTTTGTTTCCGGCATTGTCATTAATAAGATATTTGTTTTCATCAACTTCAACCTGATTTACATCAATGTTTCCGTTGTAGCGTACATTCTGAATAAGAGGAACACCTGAGCCTTCTACATTGCCCATTTCAATATCAAAAGCAGTTGCCTTTGTATTTGTTCCCGCAAAAATTGATTTACCGTCCGAGTCAATTGCATTTGCATTCTGAACAAGAGCCTTAAGAAGCTCATCAACTTCGGTTGCCATGTTTTTCATGTCTTCCTGATTGTAGATTCCGTTTGCACCTGTTACTGCAAGCTCACGAACACGCTGCATAATTTCAAGGGAGTTTTCCATATAGCCTTCGCGAACAGCAAATTCGTCGGAAAGAGTAAGCGCATTTTTTTCAAAGTTCTTTACGCGTCCAAGATAAGACTGATAGCGTACCAGATGTCCTGCTGCAATTGGATCATCGCGCAGGTTGAGCAGCTTTTGCTGGCTACTAATCTGGTTGTTAGCGCGGTTGAGTTTAGACTCCTGAAGTCTGAGTGCGCTCTGAGTATTCATATTGTTCATGTTACTTGAAATTCTATGCATATTATAACTCCTGTCATGCTGAACTTGTTTCAGCATCTATTTATTATTGGAGATCCCGAAACAAGTTCGGGATGACATTGTATTACACTCCTAACCGATTAATAATTGTATCAATCAATGAATCCCATACGGTAATAAACTTAGCTGCTGCATTGTAGCCGTGCTGGAACTTCATAATTTCTGCAAGCTCTTCATCGATATTTACACCGCTGATTGACTCGCGCATATTTCTAAGATCATCCATAATGGCTGCCTGGCTAAGATGATTTGTTTCTGCCTGTTCACCCTTAAGACCAACGTTTGTAACGCTGTCTGCAAAAAAGTCATCAAAGGTTTTCATTGAACCAACCATTATGCTTGTATTACGGATTGCAGCAATTTCTACTGCGGCACGTCCGTCACCTGCAAAAACTTCACCACTTGGGCTAAGGTAACCAGCTGCAACATTCTGAACATCATTCTGAATTGCAGAATTGATTGTGATGTATGCAGATGGATTATAAACCGGTGCAACTCCAAATTCAGTTCCGTTTGCAAGTGTATTTACAGCATCTGCCTGTGCAAAATCATAAGCATTTTCTGCTCCAGGACCAGCAAGGATTCCAGAATAATTTGCAAGGAAGTATCCGGAATCTTCTACATGGCGGATTACAAAATCAGGATTCTGAGTATCTACAGAAGTTGTTGCTTTAAGAACAAGATGATTATTGCGGTCAAGATAAGCCTTAACTTCGCTGTTTGAATCATTTATGCGGTTGATTACAGTTTCTACAGTATCTGTGTGGTAGTAGTTGATTTCTACATAACCGTCTGTTGAAGCAAGTCTCATTGTACCGTCAAATCCAACCTGCTGTTCTTTATCAAGTTCGTTTGTACCTGTAAAGCGGAAGATATATGAAGTATCAAGCTCACCGTCACCATTGCGGTCAAAGTTACCGTTTGTATTTTCAATAAAAGGACGCTGAACAAAAAAGTCAAGTCCTGTAACATGATTAGCACCAACTGCATTGCGGTGAACATCGTTTACAAGGTCTGCAAAGTTCATTGTCATTGTGTTTAACTGCTGAATTTCGTTACGGATATCTACATCACGGAGTTCTACAAGAGCTCCAAGTTTACCACCACTAAAAATGGCATCTTTACCTGTATCTTTCCATATAAGTTTGTTGTAGCCGCTGTCATCATCACGAAGCTGGAATCCGATCTCTCTTGCAATTCCACCCTGAACAAGAACAAGACCGTCAACATGAACTTCAAATTCATCCGGGTCACGGTGATCAATTGTTACATTTACAAGCTGGCTAAGTTTATCTACGAGTAAGTCGCGGCGGTCCATCAAATCGTTAGGGCTGTCACCTACTCCTTTTGATTCAACAATGCTGGCGTTCAAAGCGGCAATCTGGCGTGCAAGGTCATTTACCTGCTTTACAGTTGCTTCAATATCGCCGTCAACAAGGTCACTTACACCTTTAAGGCTTTCCCATCGCTGATTAATAGATTCTGTAAGAGTCTGGCCTCGTGTAACAACAGCCTGTCGGCTTGCCTGACTTTCTGGATTTACTGACAGCTCCTGCCAGCTTTCCCAGAACTTATCCATATTATAGCGAACGCTTATATCATCCGGCTCATTGTAAATCTGTTCAAGCATTGTGTAATAGTCAGATCTTGTCTGCCAGTAGGTTTCCTGGTTTGCCTGGGCAACAATGCGCTTATCCAAAAGCTCATCACGAACACGGGTAATACTCTGAACATCAACACCCTGTCCAATCTGTCCCGGTCGCTCTGCACGAGTCATATCTGGCCTGTAAAGCGGGTCAAATTCTTTAATCTGAACTCTCTGGCGTGAATAGCCTTCTGTATTCGCGTTAGAAATGTTGTGACCAGCAGTTGTAATGGCATCGGTCTGAGCCATAATACTGCGTTTTCCCAATTCAATTCCAGAAAATGTTGATCCCATATCTATTACCTCTTAAAAGTCCATATTCAGCACTACGCTTTGTGGCTGCGGCTGAACAATCTTACCTGTTTTTGAATAAACCTTATTGCGGGACTGTGGCAATGCATTATCCACAACGCCCTGAATAAAGTTCTTTGTTATATTTACATATTTACTCAAAGCCTGATTTTCAATCTTGCACTTAAGAAGCTTAGCACGCATGTTAGCAAGACGTTCAAAATAAGGCTTTACTTCGTCCATTTTCATCATATCCTGAATACTTTCGCGCTCGGCATCTGCTTCCAGAAAGTCACCGGACACAGTATTAATAGTATTGATGATCTTTGTAAGACTTTCCCAGTTTTTTTCTGTAACAGCCTTACGCAGCTGGTTCTGAGCCTTTACAAGCTCATCAAGAATCCCTTCTTCTTTTACCAAAATCTGTTCAAACTCCATTTTGTCCATCAATATCACCTCACAAATTATAGTTATAGGATATCAGTTGTTTATCGGTATTTGAAATTTTTAGTTTAGGAAAAAATAATTTTTTAATAGAAGAAAATGCAGAATTTTGTATAAAACTCAACAAAAAAACAAACAGAAAAGATCCGTAACTTTTTCTTTACAATCCAACATCCCTATTGTAGAATTAACTATTAATCCATTCACTTGGAGTCTATTATGAAAAAGAAGTCTATTAACCACAATTTTTTTTACCTTCTTAAAACTACTATACTGTTGTTAGGGGGGGGGGCTTGCCGCTCTGACAGTATTTTCCGGCTGTGAAAATTTCCTTAAAGACGCAGAAACAAAACGCCAGCTTGAAGAAGCTATTGCCTATGCAAATGCAAAATCAGTAAATGTTTATATTTCCTGCAAAGAAGATATTGGTACAGTTTATCCTCAGCAAACTTACGAAGCAAAACTTGGTTATGATTTTGAGTTGCAGTTCATTTTAAATTCCAAAAACTATGTAATAAAAGATTCCCAGACAATTTTTGAAGCCGTAGATCGCCTTGACAATACACAAAGTAAGAATCATTGTGTTCAATTTACAGCAATAGAACGTAATGTAGACGATATTAAACTTGGATTATACAGAGTAAAAGCAAAAATCATAAAAGATGAAAAAGATATTTTAATCCGTCCTGTCTGCTCTGCCCTTCCGGTTGTTCAGGAAATCTACCCTCCTTTTGTACCAAGCGGTTATGCACAGGATACAACAGTAAAAATCACATTTAGTAAGCCAATGGCTACAGAGACTTTTGGAAGCTTTGAATGTATTTTTATTACTTCCGAAAATGGTTCTGCAAAAAAGTATTATGGAACTCCGTATTTTTCAAATGATAATACAGTCTTAAACATTCCAACTGCAAAGGGTAAGTTTTTGATAGATCCTGATAAAACCGGCACAATGCAGATATCTATTAATATAGATACAACAAATATCCGTGACATAGATAATCTTTCTCTGCCAAAAGATATTTCCTATACATATTGTGTAAACCAGAACAAAGATGGCAAAATTCCGTTTATTACAGCTTATGAACTTAATACAATAAATGATGAACAGTTGGATGAATCTGATTTTTCAACCTGGGAAAGCACACCACAGATTTTTTACCAGAATCATATTAAAGATACTATAAAATATGCAATAACCGGTTATGATGATGAATCCGGTGTAAGCAGCCTCAAGATTACAGAAACTCTTTACAGCCTGCCAAACGGCACAATGGTTGGCGAGTCCGACCAGAAGCCGATAGATTTTTATAAAGAAGACGCTGTTTTTGCAGGAGAATCCCAGAACCACAATTATTACAAGTTCACAGGTTGTCATACCCTGCAGACACTTAACGACGGCATTATAAAAATTGATTTCCAAATCCTCGACAAATCTGGCAACAAGAGTGCAGCGCAGACTTATTTTGTTATTAAGGATACGCAGATTGATTTATCTACATTAAATTTTGCAGAATTTGATGAAGTTGTAAAAGTTGAATGTGAGGATAATACACAAAACTTTACAATGACATTTAAGGAAACTCCAAAAGATAAATTCTATAATGTTTATTCTTCGGATTATGAAATTGTAATGAAATGGGGTTATACAGAAGAAACTATTACAAATGATGTTCAGATAAACGATAACTGCTGCACTATTATCCGTGATCCTAATATACTTACATATGTTACCATAACCTGTACAGATACCGTTGGAAACCAGAAAACACAATTAAAACTGATACCACCAAGGGCAAATTTTGATCTTTCTTGTGTAAAACAAATTGCTAAAACTCAAACAGTTTATGGATTACAATGGACCCCTACATCATATAATTCTTTATATCAAAACATTGCCTACCACGATGCAGAATTATCCTTATATTTTTATTATAAATATTCATATAATAGTATTTATACAAATTTATCAAAATCAGATGAAAATTTTATAGGCATATCAAGAGATTGGGATTATGACATTTTTCCTCTATATGTCATAAAGCATAAAGATGGAAGTCTTGTTTATTCTCCAGTAACAAATTATTATTTATCCGCAACAGGCGATTATTTGTATACAAAAATTAATGGAATTCGAGGACTTGATCCGATTTCTCAAATGGATACCATACCATCCACTCCAGAATTCTTATATCTTTCTACTGAACCAGTACAAGGTAGTGGCTGCTATAAAATTCAAATAGATACCGCACAACTCGACAATGAATATACCTGGACATATAAATTTTATAACTCTGATACAGAATCTACAGAAGCTTTTGTTACAGACACATTCTACCTTGTATCTCCTGCTACTTACACACTTACACTTGAAGCAAAAGACAGTGAAGGAAAAATCTATACTAAAACCTCACAACAAATCCAAACATCAGATGGTCAAACTCATGATCAGCTTACACTAGAAGGTGATCTTACCCCTCCTGCCTGGAATTTTTACAGAGACAATAATTTCCGGGTAGAGCCAAATGGTGTTCATATACTTTCAGAACCGGTTGATAATGAAAGCGGAATTCCTGTAGATCCAACAGATAGCAATTATCGTCAAATCTCTTATTGTTTTTTACCAAACCCGGGAACTCATATGACAGATTTTTATTCTTACAGCCCGAAAGAACTGGAAGAATATGAAGATATGATAAAGTCATTAAAATTTAAAATTAATACAAACGATGTTTTTATTCCATTCATGGATATTCCAGAAGATTTTTATACCCTTTGTGTTATTGTAAAAGATAATAATGAGAACACAGGTGTAGAATGCATGCCGGTTTTGAATAAAACATTAAAGAAAGCTCCAATTTCAAATACGATAGAACAACAACAAAACTCCTCTAAGGTTTGGAATTTAATAACAACTGTAGAATCTGGAGAAGCTGATAATGCCGTTCAAACAGTTTTCAATTATAATACCAGTAAAAAGAAATGGGAAATTAATTTACCTGAATATAAATCAGGCGGTAGAGATTCAACAATAAGTATTCAAGTTCATAATGGCTATACCTATCCTTCAGATAAAAAGTTAAAATATTTTATTGGTCCTAAATACGCAGATGATGTTCTGGTTTCAGAAACAGGTTTTTATGACTATACTCTTATCGAAAATCCTACAACTTTTTCAATGTGGGAAAGTATTAATGGATATCAAATTTCAACTGCAGGTATAGTTGTAAGAACTTTGTATTCTGAAAAAAAATTAACAGAAACTAATACTATTAAAGATGCACAGGTATGGTTATTAAAAGGATTAGAAACTGGTACTGTAGTTACAACCCAGAATTATAATTATACCAGCAATAACTGGGCAGAGGTTCCTGATGGCTGGTATTATACTGTTATAGCAACAGATAATGGTGCATGCGGCGGATTTATTATGTCCGAGGTAAAACAGAAATAATCTACCCTATTGAGCAAACTGCACAAATCTGTTATATTACTATCACTTACGGTGCCTATAGTTCAGCGGTAGAGCGCCAGATTGTGGATCTGGTTGTCGTGGGTTCGATCCCCACTAGGCACCCGTTTTTATTTAACGCGATTGTAGCTCATCTGGATAGAGCAACGGACTTCGAATCCGTAGGTAGCACGTTCGAATCGTGTCAGTCGCACTAGTGACTGAATCATTTTGGAAAACTTAATCCGACGGGGGCTCAGCGCCGCCCCCATCACCCCCCGCTAAGAGGTTGAAGCCGCACTGCGGCTTCGGATTAGAGTATGTTCGAATCGTGTCAGTCGCATTTTTTTATTCTTGCTTTTTAATGCTTTCTGTATTATATTTTTATTAGTAAGTCCTTGCCATTCAAGGCGACAGGTAACTTGAGTATCTGTTAGGCATTAACGTATTTTATTGTGTTCAGAAACAGTGAAATACCAGCCTCTGAAGGGTTTTCCGGAGACCTCATCTGAACTAGGCTAACAGCCGAACGAAAACGGAACAAAAGTTCTGCGAATGGCGCGGGACTTTTTTATTTTAAAGGAGATGCTTTGGGAAATATTCTATCGGCTCAACAGGGTTATTCTCATTTATTAGATATCGAATATTATTTCATTTTAGGAAGAAAAAACAAAACTGTTGAACTGACGATAGAATTTACAAAAACTAATTTTTATCATATTGCTGGTTTGCAGCATTTGAAAGATTTACCCAGACTTACAGCATCCACAGAAATGATCTATGATCAGTTACAAACTGGTATTGTAACTCAAGAATATATCGAATCTTCTCAATATTACAATAATATACAACTACGTATTGATTATTTGATTTTTCTTGAACAAATTTTTGATAGTAATGAAACAATTTTTAAGTATAATCCAAAACTTCAAGCTTTCTCTGTAATTGAAGCAGATTTTCTCTTAAAAAACTCAATTAATAAAACCTCAGTATATGCTTTTCTTTCAAAAGGACAAAATGGAAAATATTTTTGCAAATCTTTTTTTCCTGATAATAAAAAAGACTATACTGCAGGTCAGACAAGATGGACAGTTTTGTATAAAAAGAAAATGAATAAATTATCAAAAACAGAAATTATACTATATCAACATCCAAGTTTTTACTTGAGCTAATTTTTCTATATGTTTACAAATTGTTTTCTCAATGATAAAATTAATTATGGAAAAAGAAATTGCAGGTTCTTTAATCGGTTGTTTCTCATATCTTTTTTGTGCTTTAATTCTGATGGGCTTTGGGATTTATGCATTAAAATCTAAAAAGCCAATAAATTTTTGGGCTGGGGACAAAGTTCCTCCGGAAAAAATCACCGACATAAAAAAATATAACCGCGCCAATGGTCTTATGTAGATAATATATGGTGCCCTCTTTCTTTCCTGCTGTGTAATTACTTTTTTTAATGCTTTTGCTGCCGGGATGGTATGCATGGGACTTGCTGTCGCCGGCTTACCTGTTTTAATTTATATTTATACCTGTATAATCAAAAAGAAATATTTTATAAAAGAGGAATAACATGGGAGTTTTTTCAAAGATACACCGCTTCCGCGAAGCCGGACAGGATGCAAATGTTAACAATGTAGAAAAATTTGGGGTTCCAAGTCTTTCGCTTTTTACTACTACTAAGGTCTTTACCCTGCACCATCATATTGATGTTGTAGACGACCACGAAAATGTAGTTTACGAATCCAACTCAAAAATGATTTCGCTGCATGATAAAACCGACATTACCAAGACCGGCGGTGAACACGTAGCCCACATTGAACGCAAGCTCCTTACCCTCCACGAACGCCATTATATTACTATGGCAAACGGAACAAAATTTGAACTTTCCAACGAGATTTTCCACATAATAAAGGACATAACAAATATCGAAGGCTTAGGCTGGCAGCTGCGAGGCAACGTTCTTGGCTTAAACTTTGAACTTTACGACTCCAACAGCGAAGTAATTGCCGTTATCAGCCAGAAAATGATTTCCATCCACGACAAATGGTGCGTAGACATCTACAAAAAAGAACACACCGACATAATTGTTGCCATTCTGATTTCTTTGCAGCACATGGTCAAAGACCGAGAAGCCGCATCCTCTGGTGCTAGTTCTTCCGGTGGTTCATCGGGAAACTGATAGAAAATAATATAGATAATTTTTATAAAACCACTTGAATTAACTCTTCATTTTTGATATATTATTTTACATCAACTTTGTTGATTTCGGGCCATTAGCTCAGCTGGTAGAGCAACAGACTCTTAATCTGTGGGTCGCAGGTTCGATCCCTGCATGGCTCAAAGCCTTTAAGTTTAGCGAGAGTGGTGAAATTGGCATACACGCTAGACTTAGGATCTAGTGCTTCGGCGTGAGGGTTCAAGTCCCTCCTCTCGCACAAGTAAGAAACAAAACCTATGCGGGAATAGCTCAGTGGTAGAGCGCCACCTTGCCAAGGTGG
>JAEEGG010015490.1_pt1 | contig 15990 bp, 8 predicted proteins | sample 9134161 | NCBI WGS metagenome assembly JAEEGG01 (sample SAMN16246543, study PRJNA631951) | gut metagenome | biome: gut microbiome; feature: rumen; material: CR-attached | host: Bos | place: Iran: Karaj | collected 2018-10
TACTGGAGCTGCTTCATACTCAACTGCGAAAGAGTCTTGATAGACGGATGCTACGTGCACACCCGCAGGAAGGACTACCACACCTTCAACGGGGACGGGCTCGACATCGACCGCTCGAAGTACGTTTCCATATCCAACTGCAGGATAGACACTTCCGACGACTGCATCACCCTCCGTGCCTCCGGCGCGCATCTTCTGGCAGACCCCAAGGACTGCGCCTGGGTAACGGTATCCGCCTGCAACCTCTCCTCGAGCTGCAACGGCATACGCATAGGAGTGGGCGAAGGCCGCATCCACGATGCCGTGTTCTCCAACATCACCATTTCCGACACCAAGACCGCCTTCAACATAGTAGGAGCCTACGAGAAGAACGGCCGCGGAACGGATATCGACGGCATACTGATCAAGGACATACGCGTAGATTCGAAAGAACTGATACGCATACATCATATGCACTCCAAGGCCTGCACCATCAAGGACATCACCTTCGATTCCATCAGCGGCAGCGCCCCCGAGACTTCCCACATCTGGGCCAGGGAGGCCGCTCCGTTCAAGGGCATAGTGCTCCGCAACATCGACGTGCCGACGCAATTCGAGTGCGTGAATGCGGAGGTCAAGGTAGAAGGCGGATCCATGAGTGAGAAGGCGCTTTCGGCAGATGAGGCCGCGGAGCGCAGGAACAACATAGAAAACAGCAAGCATCTTCTGTATTAGATGAAAAGATATCTGGCAATATTCATTATCCTCACGCAAGTGCTTTCCGGCGCCTGCGCCAAGGTCGATAACGGCGGCACAAAAGAGGAAGAAGAGAATACCGGAGTGGTCAGCAACGAACCCTTCAGCCTCACCGTTGCCACCTGCAATGTTCTCAAACCCTCCGGGCGTCGCGACGAGATGTCGCTCGAATCCCCCATCGTCGCCAAGTCCCTTGCCAGGTCCATCATCGATACCAAGGCCGACATCATAGGCTTCAACGAGCTGGACGAAAACTACATAGGCAGCGGGCAGTACTCCCTGAAGTCCGCCTGCGCCACCATCAAAGACTTCAGCTGGAAGCTCGAATGGCCTAACGACATACACGAACTTACCACGGTGGTTACCTACTCCTACGCCAACGGCTTCGCCTTCAACAGCTCCAAGCTCCAGCTCGACGACTCCGGATACGTCTGGCTCTCGAAAGAAGAGGACCAGTGGTACGTAAAACCCTCGTCGGCATACAAGAAAGCAGGCAGCCCGGAACGCACCTGCATATGGGCGAAGATGACGCACAAGGCCACCAGAAAGGTATTCTGGCTCTTCGTTACGCATCTCCCCACCGACTCCCAGGGCGGTGCAGAGAATATGGCGAAAGTGGTGAACGCCTTCGCCGCCCAGAAGGCCGGGAAAGATCCCGCCATACTTACGGGAGATATGAACAGCTCACCCTCTTCCGCCGCATACTATAACCTCACCAGGTTCTGGAAAGACGGCAACAAGAATAGCTGGGGCACGCTCAGCGGCAGTTCGGCCAAGTACTATTACACCACAAGCGTGTTCTCGGACGACCGTCCCGACCGGAGGATCGACCATATTATGACCCGCGGCTGCACGGCGAAGGATTATCGGAGGATAATAGTCCACTACAATGTGGACGGCAAATCCTGGTGCCCCTCCGACCACCTGCCGGTAGTCTGTACCGTTGAATTCGAAAACAAATAATAATAACACGATGAAAAGAGTTTTATTCCTTTCCCTGATTCTGCTCGGTTTGACGGCTTGCGATAAAGACAAGCCCGTCGTCAAACCCGTAGAAGGCAAGATCAGCCTTAAAAGCGAAACGTCCATCGTCCTTTCCGACGATGCCGACAGCAAGCAGGCCACATTCTCCGCGACACTGGCCTGGACTGCCGCTTCCAGCGAAAGCTGGCTCAGCGTTGAGCCCGGCAGCGGCGAGGCAGGAGATGCCACCATTACCATCTCCGCCGCCAAGAACGAGAACTACGACCCTCGTACCGCCACCGTCACCCTTACCTGCGACAAGGACACCAAGACCATCCAGGTAACCCAGAAGCAGAAAGGAGCCCTGCTGCTTACTGAATCCACCATCCCCGTCGGAGCAGAAGGCGGCACCGTCGTCATAGTGGCCAAAGCTAACGCCAACGTGAGCGCAAGCATCGATGCAGCTGCCAAGGAATGGATTTCCGACATCACCACCAAGGCCCTCACCGACTACAGTTTCCAGTTCGACGTCAAAGCCAACGAGAGCGAGGAAGCCAGGAGCGGTCAGATAGTTTTCTCCAACGAATACGGCAGCGAAACCGTTACCATCGAACAGGCCGCCCAGACCCCTGCCAACGTGTTCGGCGAGGTAACGTACGTGAGCGGCTCGTCATCTTCCCTGGTATTCGGCTGGACCACCGGCGGAACTGCCGCCGAGGATGCCGAAGTGCCTTATAAACTGGAACTCTTCAAAGACGCCGCGTGCAGCGACCTCCAGGTATCCTTCGATATCCCTGCCGATCATTCCTGCTGGGATGGCAAGGACCTCAGGTTCACCTTCGGCGGCCTGCAGCCCGCAACCAAGTATTGGTTCAAGGTTACCAATATGCAGAACGGAGACGTCTCCGATCCGGTCGAGGGCACAACGGAGGCTTTCACCGTGGTGGATCCCTCTACCGTAACCAATGCTGCCGTGGGCGATGTTATCCTGGCCGAAGACTTCTCCGAGATTGGCTGGGGGGCCGATATGCTTGCCAATGCTGCCGGCTTCATCCCTTCGGGCAAACCCCTTGATCTTTTAAGTGGCAATTATACGACAGACGATGGCAATTTCCTAGATTACGACAATACGTCCGGCCGTATTTACGGCGAAACCAGAGTAACTTCCGACAAGAGGCTTTACAACTGGGGCTTCTTCGGCAACAGTTCGGTGTACTCCTATGCCGGTTATCTCCGCGTTGGCTCGTCTTCCTCCGGTGCACGCACGCACATTGTTTCTCCGGCGCTTTCCGGCATTCCGGAAGGGATGACGGCGACCGTGGATGTTACCGTAACCTCCAGCGTGTACAACAGCGGCGCAGATGTCGCGGTCTTCGTCAATGACCATTCCACCCTTACGCTTGTCCTTGCTCCGGACCAGAAGGAAAGCACGAATCCTAAGTTCTCCAGTTCCGGCGGCAAGTACACCGGTGCTTCGCTCTCCGACGGCTATCCGCTCGACACGGACGTAAAGAGCTGGACCACCAAAACCATAAGGATAGAGGATGTAAACAGCAACAGCTGCCTGATCATTGGTTCATACGAAAACATCGACACCAAGAACCGTTTCTTCCTTTCCGACGTGAAAGTGCAGATAGTCTCTCTTGAGGAAGCGCCCGATATCCAGGCCGATTTCTGCACGGCATCATCCTCCAGCCTTTCCTTTACCTGGACTGAAGGCGTCTCTGCCTCCGACGATGTGAGCAAGCCTTACACGATAGCCCTTTACAAGGATGCGGGCTGCTCCCAGCTTGTCGTAAGCCACATCATCCCTGAAGGTCACGGTTGCTGGGACGGCAAACAGCCCAAGTTCGTTTTCGGAGGCCTCGAGCAGGATACGGATTACTGGTTCAAGGTGATGGATACGACGGAAGGCGCCGTAAAGGCCTCCAAAGCCGTGAAAGCCACCACACTTCCTTTCACCAGGGTTGACGCATCCACCGTAAGCAACGCCGGAGTAGGTGACATCATCCTAGGCGAGGACTTCTCCGAGATTCACTACGGACCGGACGAGTTCGACGGCGCTGCCGGCTTTATGCCCAGCCCTCACACGCTTGCTCCTATAAGCGGAGAGGACCCGGACGGCACCTTTGAAAAAGCCGGCTCTACCAGTACCCGCCTCTGGGGCAACAACTTCGAAATTACCGAAGGCACCCGTATATCCCACGGCTGGGGCTTCTACGGCAACAGCGCCGTGTATTCAAGGGTCGGCTATTTCCGTTGCGCGACTACTGCCAACAATGCCCGTACGCATATCGTTACGCCCAAACTGGCCGGCATCCCGGACGGATACACCGCAACCATCGAAGTCACCGTTACGGACCGTATGTACGAGTCCAACGGCGATGTGGGTGTATTCGTTGCCTCGAACCTGACGATGAATACCACCACCGACAAAACTAGTGCATCCTTTGGCAAGTACACCGGCGACGGCGCCCTTTCCAACGGCCACGCACTTGGCATAGGCACAGGCAAATGGTACACGAAGAGCGTAATCATAGAAGGTGTAACCAACGCCGACCAGCTTCTTATAGGCTCCCTCGAAAATGTCAACGTGAGCAAAAAGAGCAAGAACCGTCACAACTTCTCCGACATCACCGTCAAGATTGTGGCTTTGAACGACGCCAACCGCACCACCAAGGTCAGCATACTCGGCGACTCCATCTCCACCTTCAAGAGCTGGTGCGACGAGACCAAGGGCGGAGCCTACTATCCCAAGAGCGACGGGGACGTTACTTCCGTGACGGATACCTGGTGGCACAAGCTCATCTACCAGAAGATGAGCACCGGCACCTTCGAGAAGAACATCTCCGCCGGCAATACCACCATAGTGCAGAACTCCACCGGTGATTCGGGCGCTTACTGGTATGGCTGGGACTTCGGTACCCGCCTGCAGCAGAAAGGCCTCGGCAACCCCGACGTGGTGTGCATCTTCGGTGGCACCAACGACTACGGCCACACCCTCTACAACAACACCTCCGAAGAGCTTATCGAAGGTGTTGCAATGGGCGCGGAATCATTCCCGGCGAGCTCCGCGGCAAGGCTTGACGAACTTGTGGCAAGCGCAAATGCCGCCACCACCGTAGAGCAGGCCGATGCCCTGGACGGCAGCACCTTCTGCTCCGCCTACATCCGCCTCATACAGATGATCCGCACCCGCTACCCCGAAGCTAAGATAGTCTGCATCATCGGCGACTACCTGTACTACGGACAGGGCCAGGCCATCAACCAGATCGTATCCCGCTATTCCAGCGACTACGTACGCGCGGTGGACATCCTGGGCGAATTCGGCTACAAGGCCAACTCCAGCAGCGGCATACCCAAGTATGACTATGCCCATCCCAATGCTGCAGGAATGCAAAAGATAGCAAGCTTCGTTTACGAGAAAGTAGGAGAATGGATAGACTGCTAAAGAAAGCGCTTATTCTGGCCTCATTGCTTATAGCCTTGCCTGCATTTGCGGGCAACGGCAACATTACCATTACCATTACCAAGGCCGGAGCAAAGGCCGGCCTGGTAAAGGATAATGCGCCCGTTATCCAGAAGGCCATCGACCAGCTCAGCGCCCAGGGCGGAGGCACCGTCACCATCCCTGCAGGAGAGTTCCTGACGGGGCCCATAGAACTCAAGTCCGGCGTGGAGCTCCACCTGGATATGGGTGCCAGACTGCTCGGGGTCGCCGATATCGAGGCATACGAAAAGGCTCACTACGTCAGCCCCGAAGGCAAGAGGTCCCCTCACTCGGCCCTGATCTTTGCAAATAATCAGGAGAACATCGCCATCACCGGACTCGGCACCATCGACGGACAGGGCGGCCACCCTGCGTTCAACGTAGGCAAGGCAGATCCGGGCGGAAGGCCTATGATCATCCTTTTCCGCGAGTGCAAGAACATAGTCGTGCGCGACGTCCGTCTCGAGAATTCCGCGCACTGGGTAGAATACTACACCGACTGCGAGGGAGTACGCGTCAGCGGAATCAAAGTGTATTCCCACTGCAACTACAATAACGACGGCATAGACATAGAATCGAAGGACGTGGTAGTGGAAAACTGCATCTTCGACTGCGAGGATGACGCCATCTGCCTGAAGGGCTCGGGCAAGCGTCTCTGCGAGAATGTCAGCGTAAGCAACTGCGTCGCCGCGTCCAACTGCAACGCCATCAAGCTGGGCACAGGATCCGACGTCGGATACCGCAACGTCACCGTCAGCAACATTACCGTCCGCAGAGCCAGCGAGGACAACTTCCGCCACTGGTCCACCAAGCTCCCCGGCATCAGCGCCCCGGTAACGGTCATCTCCGGCATAGCCGTAGAGGTGGTTGACGGCGGCATCTGCGAGAACGTGAATATCAGCAATGTCGCGATGAGGGATGTCCAGACGCCCATCTTCATCCGTATGGGACGCCGCTGCGAATCGGATTATCCCGGCGGAAGCAGGATGAAGGGCATCAGCATCAGCGGAGTGACCGCCGTCAGCGAAAGTATGATGTGCAGCTCCATCACGGGCGTCCCCGGCCTGTATCCGGAAGATATCTCCCTCTCCGACATAAGCATTACCGCCCCTGGCGGAGGAACGGAGGAGATGGGCAAGCTGGTAGTTCCCGAGAACGAGAAATCCTACCCCGAGAACCGCTGCCTGGGCAAGATATCGCCCTCGTCCGGCCTCTACATACGCCACGCCAAGAACGTGCGTCTCTCCAACATCCGCTTCGATTTCCGCGAACCCGACGCACGCCCGCTGGTCATCACCGACGACTGCACGCTGCGCTGGGAGCCCCTCAACGTAATGGACTTCGGTGCCAAGGGAGATGGAGTCACGGACGACACCCCCGCCATCCAGAAGGCCATCGACTTCCTGGACAGCCGAGGCGGAGGGAAACTCTTCTTCCCCTACACCGAGCACGGATATCTGCTTTCATCCCCCGCAAAAGAATACACCGCCGACGGCCGTCTGGTACGCGCGCAGCTCATACTTCCTGCCGGGGATTCCAACATCCAGTTCGAAGGAGAGATGCCCTGCAAGCTGCTCTACTCCTACCAGGTACGCCCCAAGGAAAGCGTCGCCCAGAACTTCGAACCCACTAAGTTCGGCACTATGAGCTGGTCCAACACCTGCCTGCATTCCACCTGGGACGCCCCCGAAGTCAGGGATTCCCTCGAAAGGCCCTGGGCAGTAATTGCGGCCCCCGAGGGCGACAGCTGCGACGGGCGTTTCTCCCGCACCGTCTTCTCTATGAAGAACCTGGAAATACGGGTGCACCTCGACACGGGCAGGATGTATCCCACCACATCGGCCGCCTTCCTCAAGAATGTATCCAGGCTCATTGTGGAGGATTCCCAATTCTGCCTCGACGAGCAGGTGGGAGATACCGAACTGGGGAAATCCCTCCAGCCCAACCCTTGCCATACCGTAGGTCTCCATACCTCCGGAAACCAAAACGACGACCAGATTCTTCGCAATGTTGCCGTCCAGGGCTTCCGCTACGGATTCGTGATGGGAGAGCACGTCTGTGCGGACTACCTCTACGTGCATAATTGCGAAGAGGCCGTCGTTTTTCACGACGCCACGCACCTATCTACCATAGGCCATATAGTGGCCCAGCATAACCGGGTGATTCTTTCCACCACGCGCGGAAAGATGTTCGGCAATACCCCCGCCGCGGTCAACCTCACCATAGGAGTGCTCAACTTCGAAGGCGGCCAGACCGTGCCCGCACCCCCGGAAGTATCCAAACTGGTGTACGGAGTGTACGACCCCGACAACCGCCTGCGCGGCTCCGTCAAATGGCACGAGCCCTGGGGCCTAGGAGTCTTCCCCGTGCTGGGCGCAAAGAAATACGATATTAAGAAGTACAGATGATACGCAGGCTGGCCATATGCCTTATGGGCTTGATTATGAGTCTGTCCGCCGCTATGGCGGACGACGGCCGCGACGTGTTCGAACTCCTGGACCTTAACCGCCCCGGGCTGGAGAAGGTCAGGAAGAACTACGAAAAAGGCCGTCTGAAAAAGGCATCCAAGGCCCTGCTGAAGTACTATCGCCACAGGAAAGACATATACATTCCCGGCCAGGACTCGCGGAAAGCATCCGGCAAAGACTACATCTGGGCCGGCGATGCGATGCATCACAGATTCCACGTTCTGGAAGATACGGTCTGGAACTACGGCAAGGACATAAACTGGGAATACTGGCCGGTAAAGGACATCGAAATGCGCGTGCAGCTGCACCGCCAGGGATGGTGGACATCGCTCGGCAAGGTCTATTGCACCACCGGTAAGAAGAAATTCGCCAGGGAGTATGTTGCAGAGTTCCGCGACTGGGTGGCCAAGAACCCCTACAAGCCCTTCGGCATCTCCGGGAACGGCACCGTCAGCAGCGGCACCATCGATGTGGACTCCCCCAACGAATGCTTCGCCTGGAGGCCGCTGGAAGTCGGAATCCGCCTGCTGCGCTGGTGCACGCATTTCTCTTATTTCAAGGATGCGCGCTGCTACAAGCCCGGATTCCTGCTGGAATTCCTCCGTGCCTATCATCAGAACGCCACCGTGCTGATGAGCTCCTTCAGCCCCTCCGGCAACCATCTCATCCATCAATCCTCCGGAATCATCCGCGCAGGAATCTGCTTCCCCGAATTCAAGGACGCGGAGTCCTGGGTAAGGGCCGGGGCAGAGAACCTGAACAAGGAGATAGTCCGCCAGAGCACCCCCGACGGCTGCCATTTCGAACTGGATCCGGGATACCACATTGGATTCGTGCAGTCCTACGACGATGCCATCCAGGTAGCACGGATGAATGGCAGGCTGGGCCTCTTCCCTCAGGAATGCCTCGACCGGCTGGTCAAGATGACAAGGTATTACCTGGACTACTGCTACCCCGACGGAACCCACCCCTGCTTCAGCGACGCCCGCCGCTGGGATGACCTCGCCGACGCCGAACTGCTGCAGCACATCGGCGTTCCCGACCCCGACTACAAGTCCTCCGGACACCCGGAAAGCGGATTCTACTGCTTCCGCAGCGGATGGGATGCCGCCAGCATAATAATGCCCATCAAGGCCACCGAGCGCGGAATGTGGCACGCCCAGCCCGACTTCGGCACCTTCGAACTCTGGGCCTACGGAAAGATCCTGATGCCGGACGCCGGCTCCTACACCTACTCCGGCGACGCCGGAATCGAGCGCCAGCGGGCCTACTTCAAAGCCACCGCCCGCCACAACGCCCTCACGCTGGACGACAGGGACTACGACGACCCGCATCCGCAGGTCCTCGAATGGACGGCCGAGGGCCCCAGACAGGTCCTGACCGTGCAGCACGAGGCCTACGAGGGCCTGACCCGCCGCCGCAGCATCTCCTTCATCGACGAAAGTTATTTCGTGATAACGGACGAGGTCCGCGGCCCCGCCACCGGGCGGCTCACCCTGCGTAACGGACTCGGCCGGGGAACGGTCGAAAGGCAGTCCGACGGCAGTTTCATCTACAAAGACGGGGATGCCGGCCTGCAGATCACGGTCGAAGGCCCGGAAGGCTCCACCGTCAGCATAGACAAAGACTGGTTCAGCGAGGCCATGCACGAAAAGGCCGAGCGCCCGCTTATCCGCCTGGACGCCACCCGCACCCCGGGTGCCGGAGTCCAGCGCTTCGTAACAATCATCAAACCCCTTAAGTTCTAGGCAAATGAAACGACTGCTCATAAGCATAAGCCTACTTCTGGTGAGCGCTGTCAGCTACGCCCAGCTCTCGCCCGAGATGGAAGCGTATATACGGGAATTCCCCCAGCGCGCCTCGTTCAACATACATTCTTACGAGTTCCATCCTCTGGAAGATACCCCCGCGCCTAAGGGCTTCAAGCCCTTCTACATCAGCCACTACGGCAGGCACGGCTCCCGCTCCCACTCTAGCGACGCGCCCTATGTGCTGCTGAGGGACTGCCTTCAGACTGCGGCCAAAGAAGGGAACATCACTCCCTCGGGCGACACCTTGCTTGTTTACGCCAAGCAGATGATAGAACTCCACGGCGGCCTGAACGGGCGTCTTACGCCCAGAGGAGCCAGGGAACACGAAATGCTTGCAAAGCGCATGTACCAGCGCTACCCCGGCGTATTCCGCCACGGGGAGGTGCACGCCATATCGTCGGACGTGCCCCGCTGCCTCGTGAGCATGTCCGCATTCACATCTTCACTCAAATCCTGCAAGAAAGACCTCACCATCACCTGGGACTGCGGAGCAAAATTCCAACGCCTGGTAGCCGGCATCAGTTCGAAAGAAACCAGGAAGAAAGCCCTCGACATAGTCCACGGGCCGCTGACGGACATCACCATCGACACCCTGGCCGTTTTCGCCAGATTCTTCAAGGACCCCGTCCGCGGCAGGGAGATCGCCGGCAAATCCAAACCCTTCATTTCCGCCGTCTTCTCCCTTGCCCAGTTTGCAGAGGCCTATGATATCGAAGAGAACCGCTACAACTTCCTGCCTTGGGAAGTGGTCGAAACATACTACGCCCGCCACGCACTGAACTTCTACCTGGCCTTCAGCAACTCGCTTCCCTTCGGCGAAGAAGCTCTCTCCAGCACCGAACCGCTGGTTTTGGACATCATATCCAAGGCCGACGAAGCCATAGCCGGAGCCCCTGTTGCCGCCGACCTCCGCTTCGGCCACGACGTAGCCTTCCTGTTGCTGTGCTCCTACCTGGGGCTGGAAAACTACGGCTACCCCCGCCTAAGCGCAGAAGAAGCCTACCGCAACTGGAACGGAGTGAAGCTCTGCCCCTTCGCCACCAACCTCCAGATGGTGTTCTACAAGAACCGCAAGGGAGCGGTGCTGGTGAAGTTCCTCGCCAACGAGGAAGAAACCCTCATACCTGAGATTACGGCCTATTCCGGGCCCTACTACCTTTGGGACGACGTGAAAGCATACCTAACCAAGTAATATGAAAAGATTCCTATATTCTACCCTTCTGCTTCTGGTTTCGCTGGCCGCATTCGCTCAGACTTCGGCTGAGCTGGATGCGTATCTGCGCGAGTTCCCCCAAAGGGCGGGATTCAACACCCATTCCTATGAGTTCCTGCCCATCAAGGATACTCCCGCGCCGGGCGGATTCAAGCCCTTCTACATCAGCCACTATGGCAGGCACGGCTCCCGCTCCCACGGAAGTGACGCAAGCCTGAAAAAGCTTGTCTCATACCTGCAGATTGCGGCAAACGAGGGAATACTCACTCCTTCGGGAGATACCCTCTTCTACTATGCCAAGAAGGTGCTCGAACTGCACGACGGCATAGACGGACGCCTTACTCCCAGAGGTGCAAGGGAGCACGAGATGCTGGCCAGGCGGATGTATCAGCGCTATCCCGGAGTATTCCGTAACGGAGTAGTGCACGCACTGTCGTCGGTGGTCCCCCGCTGCCTCGTGAGCATGGCCGCATTCACATCTTCGCTGCAGTCCTGCAAGACCGACCTAGTCATCACCTGGGATGCCGGCGAAACAATCCAGAAAATCATAAGCCACGGTGCCCCTACCGCAGTAAAGGAGAAAGCCGGGGCCATCGTCCACGGACCCATGACGGCCGTAAAATACGATACGATGTACGTATATTCCCGCATCTTCACCGATCCTGAGCGAGGCAAGGCCATCTTCAAGAAACCCGGCAGGCTGGCTTCGTACATCTACAATCTTGCACGAATCACCGAGGCCTTCGACATCGACGAGAACCTCTTCCGCTTCCTGCCTTGGGAGGCTGTGCTTTCGAACTTCAACCGCGGCGCCTTCAGCGCCTATCTGCAGCAGTGCAACTCCGTGCCTTTCGGTGACGAGCGCCTGCCCCGCGCCTCCAGGCTTGCCGACGAAATGGTGCGCAAGGCCGATGCAGCCATTGCAGGTGCCCCCGTTGCCGCCGACCTAATCTTCGGTCACGACTGGCCCTTCCTCGGCATCTGCTCATACTTCGGACTCGAAGGCTACGGCTATCCCCGCCTCACGCCCGAACAGGCCTACGGCAACTGGAACGGTGCAAAACTCTGCCCCTACGCCGCCAACCTACAGCTCATATTCTACAGGAACCGCAAGGGCCTGGTGCTCGTGAAGTTCCTCGCCAACGAGCAGGAAACCCTCATCCCCGAACTCGAAGCATACTCCGGCCCCTACTACAAATGGGTGGACGTAAAGAACTATATCGCAAAAAGGAAAACCACTAATACCATGACAAAGAAAGAAAAAACCACAAAGCCCAAAGGCTTCGTACTTGAACACCCCGCGATCGACGTAGCGGATCCCGTCGCGACCGCCAAATGGTGGTGCGAGAACCTCGGATTCACCAAGACCTACGAACGCGACGACGAAACCCACACCACCTTCATCGTCGATGCAAGCGGCCGCGTGGCCATAGAGCTCTACCGCGCCAAGACCCAGCCCCAGGCTCCGGACTACGCCAACATGGACCCTCTGACCCTGCATTTCGGCTTCACCTCCACCGATGTCGATGCCGACATCGAGCGCCTCGTCAAGGCCGGTGCGACCCTGGTGACGCACGACAAAAACCCCGGATTCGACGGAGCGATGATGCGCGACCCTTCCGGAATTCCTATCCAATTTGTGAAACGCGAAAAGAGCATCCTACTCAAGTAAAACGATGAAAAAAATCATCCTTTCAGGCCTGGCAATCATCTGCACAGGCATATGCCTTTCGGCTCAAATCGTGGTTTCCCCCGGCGAAACGGTGGGTCCCATCAAGCGGATGAACGCCGTCAACAACGGCCCCCGCATCAACAATAAAGAGCAGGTTTACACCGGCACCACCGGCTATTTCAAGGCTGCCAACGTGGGATATTCCCGCAACCACGACGCTGCCGGATACGGTGCCTACGGCGAGCACGTGGTGGACATCTCCATAATCTTCCCGGACTTCTCCAAGAACCCCGACAAGGCCGAGTCCTACGACTTCACCCTCACCGACAGGTACGTCAAGAGCATCCAGGACGCCGGCGTGGAGGTCTTCTACCGCCTGGGCCAGAGCATCGAGAACCAGCCCCTCAAGAAATACAACATCTACCCTCCCAAGGACTACAAGAAATGGGCGAAGATATGCGAACACATCATCCGCCACTATAACGAGGGATGGGCCGACGGATTCCACTACAACATCAAGTACTGGGAGGTCTGGAACGAGCCCAACCTCGAGTGGGACGGCGACAAATGGAAGACCGATCCCCGCTGCTGGGCAGGCTCTCCCGAGCAGTTCTACGACTTCTTCGAGGTGGCCGTAAAGCACCTCAAGGGCTGCTTCCCGAATCTGCTGATCGGCGGCCCGGCAATGTCCGGCACCGACCCCGGCGTGCGTACCGTGCCCGTCTGGTACGAAAGGCTCCTCTCCGAGATGCAGCGCAGAAACGTCCCTCTCGACTTCTTCGCCTGGCACATCTACGAGAACGACCCTACCATCTATGTGGATTATTCCTATCAGGTCCGGGCGCTTCTCGATAAGTACGGCTACAGCGAAGCCGAATCCTTCCTGAACGAATGGAACTACATCAAGAGCTGGACCGACGACTATCCTTACTCGTCACGCACTATGTCCAGCCCCAAGGCCGGCGCCTTCGTCTGTGCCGCAATGCAGCTGGGCCAGGACTGCCCTACCGACATGATGATGTATTATGTCTGGACTCCGGGCACGGCTTTCAACGGGCTCTTCGATACCTTGAGCAACACTCCTATCTGGCCCTACTGGGCACTGTATGCCTGGGGCAAGCTCAAGACCCTGGGCACCCAGGTAAAGGCCTCCTGCGATATCCCCGACGTGTACGTGACTGCCGCCCGCAATGCTTCCGGCCGCCTCGGAATCCTTGTCAGCCGCTACTGCCAGGACGACAACATCACTGCGACTAAAGACATTACAGTAAGCCTCGCCGCCGGCAAGTTCGACGAGAACGTACGCTGCCACATCACCGACCAGTTCAACATGTACACCGAATACCCGGTCGCCCTGCAGCCCGACGGCACCCTGAACCTCGCGATGGAGCCTCACTCCTTCGTATTCATTGAATTTTAGTTATACACATATGAAAAAGTACCTTATAGCTTCTGCAGCAGCGATGCTGTTCTCCGCGGCCCTGAGCGCCCAACCCTACATCATCAACCAGGACGACAAAGACCGCGCGGCAAGCATCGTCAGCCAGATGACCCTCGACGAGAAGATTGAATTCATCTCCGGAAAAGACGATGGATTCCACACCTATGGCATAGAAAGGCTGGGCATCCCCGTAGTGAGGATGGCCGATGGCCCCCAGGGCGTGCGCAACAAGACCAACAGCACCTATTATCCCTGCGGAATAGGCCTTGCAGCCAGCTTCAACCGCGATGCTGCCAAGGGTGTGGGCGACGGAATAGGTTTCGATGCCACCGCCCGCGGAGTGCGCATAATGCTCTGCCCCGGCGTCAACATCTACCGCTCCCCCCTCTGCGGCCGCAACTTCGAGTACTATGGCGAGGATCCCTTCCTCAGCTCGGAGATCGCAGTCAACTACATCGAGGGAATCCAGGACCATCGCGTGATTGCCACCGTCAAGCATCTCGTCGGCAACAATCAGGAATACAGCCGCCACCGCGTGGGCTCCGTCATCGACGAGCGCAGCCTTAACGAAATCTACTTCCCTGCCTTCCGCAAGGCCGTGGAGCGCGCCAAGGTTGCAGCAGTGATGACCAGCTACAACGCCATCAACGGCCAGCACGCAGCCGAGAGCTCCTGGCTCATCAAGGAGAACCTCCGCAAGTGGGGATTCGACGGCATTGTGATGTCCGACTGGAAATCCACCTACACCACCCTCGGAGTGCTCACCAGCGGCCTCGACCTCGAGATGCCCGCGAACTTCACCACCAAGCCTGAAATGGTCAAGCCCCTCATCGAGAACGGCGTCCTCCCCGAATCCTGCCTCGACGAGATGTGCCAGCACATTCTCCAGACCTTCATCGCCTTCGGCCTGCTGGACAAGCCTGCGAAGGATGAATCCATCCCCGAAGACTACGAATATTCCCGCCAGATGGCCTACAACGCCGCCATCGAGGCTCCCGTGCTGCTTACCAACAACGGCCTCCTGCCCGTGCGTAAGGGCCGCATCGTGGTCCTCGGCCCCAACGCCAACACCGTTGCCTTCGGCGGAGGTTCCGGCAGGATGGATCCCATCCCCGGGCGCAACATCACCCCCTACGCCGGCCTCAAGGCCCTTGGCAAGAAGTTCGACGTGCAGCTCATCGAGGGCAGCGACTTCTCCGCCGACGAGCAGAAAGCCATCTCCAAAGCTGACGCCGTCGTGGTCGTCGTAGGATTCAACAGCGATACCGAGCGCGAGAACCACGACCGTACCTACGCCCTGCCCGAAGGCCAGAACGAGCTCATCGCAGCCGCCGCGGGCCTTAACAAGAATACCGTAGTGGTCGTCAACTCCGGCGGCGAGATAGACATCAATCCCTTCAAGGACGACGTAGCAGCCATCATTATGGCCTGGTACGGCGGCCAGGAAGGCGGCAAGGCCCTCGCGGACATCATCTCCGGCAAAGTCTCCCCTTCCGGCAAACTGCCCTTCACCTTCTGGGGTACGGAAGAGAAGAACCCTGCCGCGCAGTACTATCACTCCACTTCCCCTTCAGTGCTTGAGGTCAGCCCCAGCCGCGACCCCATGCCTCACTCGACCTACACCGAGGGTCTGTTCGTGGGATACCGTGGCGTCGAGAGGTTCGGCGTGCAGCCTATGTTCCCCTTCGGCTACGGCCTCAGCTACTCCGCATTCGAGTACTCCGGCGGTTCGGTCGTTGCTACGGAAGATGGTTGCGAGGTGGTGTTCACGGTTAAGAATGTCGGCAAGGTGGATGCTTCCGAGGCCGTGCAGGTGTACGTTGCCCCGGTGAAGCCTTCGGTGCTGCGCCCCGCCTTCGAACTCAAGGGCTTCGACAAGAAGTTCATCGCCAAAGGCAAGAGCGCCGAGTTCCGCATCTCCATCCCCCGCAGCGAGTTCTCCTACTACGACGTAGCCTCGCACAGCTGGAAGGTCGACACCGGCGCCTACAAGATCCTCATCGGCGCCTCCTCCTCCGACATCAAGATCACCCTGGACTACACCCTCCGCTGACCGCAGCCCACAGTAAAGCAAAAGGCTCATCGTTCAAGATGGGCCTTTTTTATTTGCCCTTCTCTTCGTCCTTCTCTTCCCCCTCGCAACCCACGATAATTCTAACCCACCTACGACGTTTCTGCCCCTTTTCGCAGCAGGTTC
>JAEEGG010015492.1_pt1 | contig 15988 bp, 15 predicted proteins | sample 9134161 | NCBI WGS metagenome assembly JAEEGG01 (sample SAMN16246543, study PRJNA631951) | gut metagenome | biome: gut microbiome; feature: rumen; material: CR-attached | host: Bos | place: Iran: Karaj | collected 2018-10
CTTGCATGACGCGGGTGCGTCAACTTAAGCCAAAAACGTTTTCGAAAAATTAATAGAAGATATGTCCGCCGATCACATATCGGGGTGTGACCTGCGGAATCGGTGTGCGGAAAAAGATGCAGTCCGACACGGTTGTCTGGCCGGCCATGGCCGCATCCGCCGCGGCATAACATGCCGGTGTCGCGTCATTTCTGGAAAGGGCCAGCGCCAGTCTTCCGGTCATGGCCGGTTCAAACTGGTTGTGCTGATAAATGACGCCCGGAATTGTGGACGGAAAAGCGCCGGACAGAACCCGGTTGATTACGACCGCGCCGACGGCGACCTGGCCTTCATAAGGCTGGTTGCCCGCCTCACAGTAGATCAGATTCGCCAGCAGGTATTCATCCCCCTCTTCGAAGGTGACATCCGTGATGCTTCTCCAGGTCCCGTCCAGCGCTTCTCTGGACTTGCGCTTTTCTTCCTCCAGAAGCTTCTTGAGGTATTCCAGATCTTCCTCTTTTTCCTTCTGTTTTTTCTCCAGCTCGTACGCCTCGGCCTCCGCGTCGTCGATCAGATCCCGGTAGGTGGCAAGATCCGCCTTGGCCTCCTCGATCAGATCCGTCAGCCGCTGCGATTCCTCCTCTGCATGCCGGTGAAGGGTCTGCAGCTCGGCTTCCTCCTCCTCCAGCGTCTGCTTCTTCTCCTCTATATCCTCCCTGACGGCGATCAGTTCCTGCATCTTGCGGTGCTCATAGTTCTCGATGCGTTCCATGTACTCGGCCTTGTTGAGGATCTGGGAGATCGTATTACCCCGGAGAAGCTCCTGAAGGACCGTCCCGGACCCCCGCTCATACATCTTGCGCAGGCGCTCCACCATATTGGCATACTGCTGCGCCTCTTCCTCCTGCGCCGCCTCCAGATCCGCCTCGGCGCGTTCGATGTCTTCCGTCTTGCTCACGATCTGCGCATTCAGGCTCTCGATATTGGCAGAGACCTCCGTGAGTGTCTCGGTCAGTGTGTTCAGCTTGAGCTGAAGCGTCCCCTTGTCATTCTTCAGACGGTTCAGTTCATCTTCCGTGTCCTGCTGCTTGTCCTCGAGCGCATCGAGCTCGTCCTTCACGCCCTCGATCTGATCCTCGAGCTCCTGCTGCCGGTCGGACTTGTCTGCCAGTGCATGCATCGGAAAGAGGCAGCTCCCGCCCAGGGAAACAGCCAGTATCATCGCCGCCGCTTTATGCAATTGTCTGCGTAATCTTTTTCCGGTCATCAGATATGTATCTCAATGGCGCGGCCGCTCCTGGAGTACCGCACATACTGCACTCCGGCCGCGTCAAACATTCTCTTGGCCGCCCGGTTCTCGGGCGTGCCGGCGTATTTGTCATCGTCGTATACCACACAGCGGATCCCCGCCTGAATGATCGCTTTCGCGCATTCATTGCAGGGAAAAAGCGAAACATAAAGAGTGGACCCCTCCAGGGAGCCGCCGCGATAATTCAGGATGGCATTGAGCTCACTGTGCGTCACATAGGCATACTTGGTCACGTCGAGGGATTCTCCCTCCCGGTCCCACGGAAAAGCGTCATCGTCGCACCCCATCGGCATACCGTTGTAGCCCATGGAGAGGATCTTGTTGTCCGGGCTGACGATACAGCACCCTACCTGCGTATTGGGATCCTTCGAGCGCATGCTTGCAAGCTGCGCCACGCCCATAAAATACTCCTGCCAGGAAATATAGCCCTCGCGTTTCGCCATATGCTCCCCCGTATGATTTACTTGGTTCCGAAGATACGGTCACCCGCATCGCCCAGTCCGGGTACGATGTAATTGTGATCGTTCAGCTTCTCATCCAGCGCTCCGACATAGAGATCCACATCGGGATGTGCATCCTGCAGTGCCTTCACGCCGTCCGGTGCCGCGATAATGCACAGGAAATGGATATTTCTGCAGCCTCTCTCCTTCAGCATGCTCACAGCCGCAACCGCGGATCCGCCGGTGGCCAGCATGGGATCCACCACAAAGATCTCACGCTCGGAGCAGTCAGCGGGAATCTTGCAATAATACTCGATCGGCTTGGAGGTGTCGGGGTCACGGTACAGACCGATATGTCCCACCTTCGCCGCCGGGATCAGATTCAGCATGCCGTCCACCATGCCCAGGCCGGCTCTCAGGATCGGGATCACCGCAAGCTTCTTGCCGCTGAGCTCCTTCACCGTCGTCTTGCAGATCGGCGTCTCGATCTCCACATCCTTCAGCTTCAGGTCTCTGGTTGCCTCATAACAGATCAACATGGCGATCTCGCTGATGGTATCGCGGAAATCCTTCGTACCGGTATCGGTTCTGCGAATAAACCCGATCTTGTGCTGAATCAGCGGATGATCCATAATCATTACTTTTCCCATATTCTTATGCCCCTCTTTCCGCCCGCAGGCTCACTGTTTTCTATCTCACTAGGCGCATGAAATGCGCTTCGCATCTGATTATCGGTCGATCTGATCGATCAGGTCGACTCTGCGCTGATGACGCTCTCCTCCGGAAAATTCCGTCTTCAGGAAGACATCGGTGATCTCTTTCGCCATGTTGTCCCCGATCAGTGCGCCGCCGAGTGCCAGCATATTGGCATCGTTGTGAAGTCTCGTCATCTTCGCGCTGAGCGGCTCCGAGCAGAGCGCACAGCGGATCCCCGGCACCTTGTTGGCCGACATGCTGATCCCGATCCCGGTGGTGCATATAACGATCCCGAGATCGCAGGTCCCGTCCGCAACCGCTCTGGCCACGGCATGTCCGAAGGTCGGATAATCGCAGCTGTCCTTGCTGTAGGTACCAAAGTCCTTCACCTGATAGCCCTGTTCCTGCAGGTAAGCCTGCAGCATCTCCTTCATATCAAAGCCGCCGTGATCACTTCCTATTCCGATCAGCATCTCACTATTCCTCCGTTCTCATGATCTGTATCCATGATCCATTTCATTATAATACGATTCCGCCCGCTTGTACAACCCGGCTACACCCGCACGACCCTGTGGCCCGCCGCCTTCAACAGCCGGTTCATGATCGCCTGCCCCAGACCGGTATCCGCGAAGCCTTCCGAATAAATGACCTCCACCTGTTCATCATCGAATTCCCGCAGGATCCGGTACAGATTGTGCGCGATCTCATCCTCCCGGTTCCGGCTCCCGATGCACCTGAGGACATCCGCCTTAAGCGCCTGCGCATGTTCCGCGGTCACGATCAGCCCGACCTTCCGCCCGGATCCGTGCGCTTTTTGCACAGCCTCCCGCAGATAGGCAAGGACGGCACTTTCCTCTCCCTCGACGATGGTGAGCTCCCCTTTGGGCGCATAATGGCGATACTTCATGCCCGGAGCCTTGGGGGCCTTCCCGCTGTCCGGATCCAGAATGGCGCGGTCCGTCTCCACCGGCCGGCCTAAGGCCTCCGCCAGCATTTTGTCCGTGATATATCCCGGCCGCAGGATCACCGGATCCGGAACCGTGAGGTCCACGATGGTGGATTCCAGCCCGATCGGATTCTCCCCGCCGTCGATGATCAGTTCCACTCTCCCGCCTAAATCCTGGATCACGTGTTCCGCGTCCGTGGGGCTCGGCCGCCCCGACAGATTGGCACTGGGAGCGGCGATATATCCGCCGGCATACCCGATCAGCAGCGCCGCCACCGGATCCGACGGCATGCGCACGGCCACCGTCTCAAGCCCTCCCGTCGTCTCCCGCGGAACGATCTCCTTTTTCGGCAGGATCAGGGTCATCGGCCCCGGCCAGAAGGCATCCGCGAGCTTCGCAAAATTGGGATCGGATGTGTCCGCAATGCGGTCGATCGCCTCCAGGCTGCACACATGCACGATCAGCGGATTGTCCGAGGGGCGTCCCTTGGCCGCATAGATCCTGCGGGAGGACTCCGGATTCAGCGCATCTCCGCCCAGCCCGTACACCGTCTCCGTCGGGAAGGCAGCCAGCGCCCCCTCCCGGATCCGCGCGCCCGCCGCACGGAGCTTTTCCCGGTCCCCCGGCGTGGGGTTGCCCGGATCGTCCAGTTGAATAATCTCAGTCTGCGGCATAACCACTTATCAGCTGCCAGACCTCCGGAGTCCCGTATCCCAGTCTCCAGGCGGCAGCACCTCCGATTTCCTTAGCCTTCATCACATTCAGCTTCGCCAAAATGGACTCCTCATCCTCGAGCCAGATCCGGTAGGTCGTCTCTCCCGAGGTCCACTCCGCGTAATTCTGGCAGGTTTCCTCGTTCCACTCCGGTTCGATCCCGGTCCGCTCCACGAAGGAATCCACATTGTTCAGCGTGATATACTCACTCCCGGGCTCGGAACCCGTCTGGCTCCACAGGATCGTGTAGAGCGGCAGCGCGTTGATCACCTTGCCCGCGGGCACCTGATCAAGCGTGCGGTCCAGCCCGTTGGACACATAATCGATGCTCGCGACGCTTCCCTGCTCGCTGCTTCCGAGCGTGTGCTCGTCATAGCCCATGATGATCACATAGTCCGCCACCCGGCCCTGTACGTCCAGACGATAGAAATTGTTGAAATGGAACGGAACATAATTGTCAACGGAAAACACGAGGCCCTGCCTGCGGCAGAGGATCCCCAGCTCCTTCAGGAACTGCACGTAATGGGGGCCGCACTCGCTGGTGAGTCCCTCCATGTCCAGATTGATCCCGTCCGCCCCGATGGCGATCGTCTCGTCGACCATCGCGCGTGCCAGGCGGTCCCGCATCTCCATGGAGGAAAAAAGCGAAACCGTATCTATGCTCGTCCCGTTCTCGAGCGCGTAATTGAAATTGTCCCAGACCGGCCATACCTGCAGGCCCTTCTCGTGTGCCTTCTCCACATAGGACGCGGAGGCATAGCTGCGATAGTCGGCCGCTTCATTTTGAAAACTGTACCAGGTAGGCGCGATCACATTCATCCCGGGCGCCTCGGAGAGCACCTCCCCGAGCGTGTCATTCCCGCCCTCGGAATAAATGGCATGGAATCCGACCACCGCCTTCCCGTCCAGGGAAACGGAGGTGTATTCCGGAAGGTCCGGCGCCTGCGCTGGGATCTCCTCCAGGGACGAGGCTGCGCGCATTTTCTTGTTCTCCACATAGCCGATCAGGGCATCCGAGGTCTTGACCTTGCTCCAGGTCTCCATCTCCTCGAGCAGCTCCACCGAATCGCCTTCCGCGACATCCTTCAGGATCGGGCTCTTGATCCCTCCGAGGACGCGCACCTGCGTATCGTCGGTGATCTTGCGCATATCCGCAAGCCCCCACTGCGTCTTCAGCTGCACGTGATGATCGTAGACCGAAACGGAAAACCGCGCGAAACGGCTGAGCAGATCCGTCTCCAGATAGATCTCGTTATTCTCGCGGAAGCTCGCCGGATAGCCCAGCCCCTCGGAGCCGTTCGTATTCCGCAACTGATCCGAGCCGATCTCCACCGCGTAGGTCGTATCCGCCGTCGTAAACAGAAGGCTGTCGACCTCTTCCTCATAATAGAAGCCGTCGGTCAGGTACTCCTCCACCACGCTCATCGGAAAATAGCACCGGCCGTCCCGCAGGATGGCCCGTTCCTGCAGCAGATCGTTCTGGAGCAGGATCGCCGCCTGCTCTCCGCTGACGCCGAAATACTCCTGCAGATCCGCATATTCCTTTCCATAGGAATATTTATCGATCAGTTCCCTGCCGATCGCGAGATACCCGACCACAGCGGCCAGGATCAGCAAAACCAGGGTCACCAGAAACTTCTTCATCGTTCTCTTCTCCATACGCAAAATGGTGTGCCGGAATCTATGCACATACATAGTTATTCTAGCACACCATCTTTTTACCGTCATTAAATTTCTCGGAAGTATCCGTCGGCATGGAGAGGCCCCCGGTTGCCTGGATAACGATTTGCCCTTCCGGAAGACCCAAAAGGAACAATTACTGAAGTTTCGTGGTATATTACAGCCGTCCGTAACGGCAGAAGGACTCTGCGGTATCTTGTGCGGCGGGCTTCTCCCGCCGAAGAACATGCTTTGCCCGTTTTGGGGCCGGGCCGGGCGTCCGGTGTCTCTTCGCCTTCGAGCGTTTTCCTTTCCCGGCAGGCAATCACTCCTTCCGGGTGCGGCGACTTGACCGATTGGATTGATGATTTGCTTGAATCAGCAGAAAAATAAGATTATCTGACTATATCAAGAAAACAGACACTGCTTACAAAGCAGATTTTTAAATCCCAGATCTCCTCCTTTCCGATACCGGGATTGCAGAGCCACGGTCATCTTAAGTCTCCCGGCTGCCCTTTTCAAGCCTTTTTCGCGTTGTGCAAAATGTCCTCTTGCGCGTTTCGTTTCCCTTGTTATTTTTTTATAAACGCTTATATTTCCCGCATTTTTATCCGAAAAATATATACAGAAGAAGGATGCGAAGAGCGCTCTCCCCGGCACAAGTTTGTGCATTCTTTCCCAATTTTAAACTTTCTGTAAAACTTAACCGCGGGTATATTGACGCACCCCTCGCAAAAGACTATGATGTATAAAATTTCAAAAGGCACGGTTTTTTTCCCTTAAGAAAACCTGCTTTGAAAGGAGGTTCCGCATGAAGATCGAACGCATGAATGAAAATCAAATCCGTTGCACCCTGACACGCGAGGACCTGGCAAGAAGACACCTGAATATGAACGAACTGGCCTACGGCACGGAGAAGACCCAGAACCTCTTCCGGGAGATGCTCCGCGAGGCCGATTATACCTGCGGCTTCGAGACAGGCGACATGCCCCTCATGATCGAAGCCATCCCCGTCAGTTCGGATAATATTGTCCTGATTATCACGAAGATCGATGATCCCGAAGAGCTCGACACCCGCTTTTCGAGATTCTCCCCTTCGAACCGCGCCGATTCCTACGAGGAGGACGAGGAGGATCCGGAGGACGAGGAACTGTCGGATATGCTGGGCGCCTCCGATTCCCGCCCGATCCCGACGCCGTCCTTCCGCGAGGTGCTCGATCAGGTCAGTTCCCAGGCGGACGATCGTCTGATGGCCTTCTCCATGAAGGACCTGGGCAGCGTGATGGATCTCGCCGGCATCATCCGCTCCTTCAAGGGCGACAGTTCTCTGTACAAGGCAAATGACGGCCGCTTCGTTCTCGCCCTGCGCAGAGGCTCGGAAGATCCGGAGAAGTTCCGCAGCATCTGTCAGACGGCCATGGAATTCGGCAAAGGCTCCGTCCTTCCGCCCGCCGGTGCGCAGGCACTCTCGGAGCACGGCGAGCTGCTGATCGCGGATCACGCCGTACTTAAGCTCGGCGGAGACTTCTGATCGCGCCGCACGCAAGTTCGGTGGAGGCCTCTGATCCTCCGCCGTATCGGGACACGAACAATAAAACCCTCCCGGGCTGCATGCCGCACACTGCGGTACGCTCCTCCGGGAGGGTTCTTTTGTCTTTGTCCGGCTTCTTACTCCTCGGCCGGCTTTGCCTCGAGGGAAAGGGATTTTTCGATGTAATCCATCAGATCATCGATATCGATCCCGTGCACCAGAGCCGCTTCCTCCAGGCTTTCCATCATGGAGGCCGGGCAGGAGATGCAGTGCATTCCGGCGCTCATCAGAACGGGGATCACATCGGGCTCGTTTTGCATGATCTCTCCCAGGGTCATTTCTTTCGTGATATTCATCTTTGATTTCTTCGTCCTTTCCGTATTCGTATGCGGGTTTTTTACCGTTTGTATCCCCCACTATACTCCCCCTCCCGGCCCCTTGCAAGAACCCGGAATACATTTTGTCAAATATTTCGAAAAAATTCATTTTGTATACACAAAAAATTCCCATTTTATAAGGGTTGTACGGAAAAAAATACATTCTGTTACCTTGACGAAACAGGGGGTGTTACCTATAATGAATTCACACTGCAAATGCTCTGAAATGCTTTTCGGACAGAGCTATTTGTGTTAACAATTTCATTAATTTTATAGGAGGCACATCAATGAGACCTGAATGGCAAGATTTCGTAACAGGTAAGTGGGACAAAGAAGTCAATGTCCGCGATTTCATTCAGAGAAATTATCATCCCTACGACGGCGATGAGAGTTTCCTGGCTGGCCCCACGCAGAACACGAAGGATCTGTGGGCTATGGTCCTGGATCTTCAGAAGAAGGAAAGAGAAGCAGGCGGCGTCCTGGATATGGATACCAAGGTTGTTTCCACGATTACTTCTCACGGCCCCGGATATCTGGACAAGAGCAAGGAGACCATCGTAGGTTTCCAGACCGACAAGCCTTTCAAGAGATCTCTTCAGCCTTACGGCGGTATCCGTATGGCAGAGAAGGCTTGCTCCGACAACGGTTATGAGGTTGATCCCGAGATCAGTGAGTTCTTCACGATCCACAGAAAGACCCACAATGCAGGCTGCTTCGATGCATACAACCCTGAGATGAGAGCTTGCCGTTCCTCTCACATCATCACCGGTCTTCCCGATGCTTACGGCCGCGGCCGTATCATTGGCGACTACAGAAGAGTTGCTCTGTACGGTATCGATCGTCTGATCGAGGACAAGGAAGATCAGAAGGCTTCCACCGGCCGTGTCATGACCGATGATGTCATCCGTCTTCGCGAGGAGATCTCCGAGCAGATCCTGGCTCTGAAGATGATGAAGGAGATGGCTGCATCCTATGGCTGCGATATCTCCAAGCCCGCTGCAAACGTACAGGAAGCAATCCAGTGGACCTACTTCGGATACCTGTGCTCTGTCAAGGAGCAGAACGGTGCCGCAATGAGCCTTGGCCGTACGTCCACCTTCCTTGACTGCTATGCTGAGAGAGATCTCAAGAACGGCACCTTCACCGAGGAGCAGATCCAGGAGTTCGTGGATCACTTCATCATGAAGCTGCGCTGCGTGAAGTTCGCTCGTACTCCCGAGTACAACCAGATCTTCGCAGGCGATCCCGTGTGGGTTACCGAGTCTCTGGGCGGCGTAGGTGTTGACGGCAGACATATGGTTACCAAGATGAGCTTCCGTTATCTCCACACCCTTGAGAACCTTGGTTCTTCTCCCGAGCCCAACCTGACCGTTCTCTGGTCCACCAGACTTCCTCAGGCATGGAAGAAGTACTGTGCTAAGATCTCCATCACCACCTCTTCCATCCAGTATGAGAACGATGATCTGATGAGAGTGACCCACGGTGACGATTACGGCATCGCATGCTGCGTATCCTCCATGGTCATCGGCAAGGAGATGCAGTTCTTCGGCGCTCGTGCAAACCTTGCAAAGTGCCTGCTGTACGCTCTGAACGGCGGTGTCGACGAGGTTACCAAGAAGCAGGTCGGTCCCAAGTATCGTCCGGTTGTCGGCGGTGTGCTTGACTATGATGGTGTTGTCAGCAAGTTCCTGGATATGATGGAGTGGCAGGCAGATGTCTATGTCAACACCCTGAACATCATCCACTACATGCATGACAAGTACTGCTATGAGAGAGCAGAGATGGCTCTTCATGACAAGAATGTCAAGAGATACTTCGCTACCGGTATTGCAGGCCTTTCCGTTGTCGCTGACTCCCTGTCCGCGATCAAGTACGCTAAGGTTGAAGTCATCCGTGACGAAGACGGTATCATCACCGACTTCAAGACCACCGGTGAGTTCCCGAAGTACGGCAACGATGATGACCGCGTTGATGAGATCGCTCAGTGGGTTGTGCACAAGTTCATGACCGCTGTCCGCAGACATCACACCTATCGTGACGGCGTTCCTACGACCTCCATCCTGACCATTACCTCCAACGTTACCTATGGTAAGGCTACCGGTAATACCCCCGATGGACGTAAGAAGGGCCAGCCTTTCGCACCCGGTGCTAACCCGATGCACGGCCGTGACAGCCACGGTGCAGTTGCATCCCTGTCCTCCGTTTCCAAGCTTCCGTTCAATGATGCACAGGATGGTATCTCCAATACCTTCACCATCATCCCCGGCGCTCTGGGCAAGGAAGACAAGGTCTTCGCAGGCGACATCGAAGTCGATCTGAACAAGTAAGATCCGAACCCGTCAGATATCTGACGATATGCATTTTGCAGAAAGGAGGCCGCAATGGACGAGAAGCAAATGATTGATGATCTGGTAGCAATGCTGGACAGCGGTATGGCAGAAGGCATGGGGCATCTCAATGTAGACACCTCCGAGGATCAACAGTCGAAGGAGGTTACGACCATGGGCTGCACGGACTGTTCCAGGACCCCTCTGGCCTGTAGCGTTCCGACTCTCCATGAGGGTCTCGACGACTTTAAGTAAATCCATTCTTTAAGGAGGAAATCAATTATGGCAGCAAATACTCAGCAGGTCGACAACCTGGTTAATCTGTTGGATGGTTACGCAACCAAGGGCGGTCATCATCTGAACATCAACGTTCTGAACAGAGACACCCTTCTGGATGCACAGGCTCATCCCGAGAATTATCCTCAGCTCACCATCCGCGTATCCGGATATGCAGTTAACTTCATCAAGTTGACTCCCGAGCAGCAGGCAGACGTTATCTCCCGTACCTTCCACGAGTCCTTCTGATCGTAGGGCGAGAGAAGCCTAAAGTAAACACCGGGTCCCGGGAGAGAAATCTTCCGGGACCTTTTTTGAATCCGGGCGCAGAAGCGTTTCTCTCCTGCCCGATTCTCAGAAGAAAGGAATGCTATGACTGCAGGCAGAATTCATTCTCTTGAAAGCTTCGGCACCGTGGACGGCCCCGGAACCCGTTTCGTCGTGTTTGTACAGGGGTGTCCGATGCGCTGTGCCTATTGCCACAATCCGGATACCTGGGAGATGAACGCAGGCACCCTGATGGAGCCCGCAGAGATTCTCGAACAGTACCACCGCAACGAGCCCTTCTACCGCAACGGAGGCGGGATCACCGTCACCGGCGGAGAGCCCCTGATGCAGATCGATTTCCTGATCGATCTCTTCACGCTGGCCAAAAAGGACGGCATCCACACCTGTCTCGACACCTCGGGCATCGCTTATAATCCGGACAATGCGGTGATGATGGAGAAATTCGACCGGCTGATGCCGCTGACCGACCTTGTGATGCTGGATATCAAACATATCGATCCGGAAAAGCACAAGGAGCTGGTAAAGCAGCCGAATACCAACATCCTGAAATTCGCCGCATATCTCAATGAGAAGAACGTGGATATGTGGATCCGCCATGTGATCGTTCCCGGCTGGACGGACGATGACAAGTACCTGTACGAGCTGGGCTATTTCATCGGACAGTTCCACAATCTCAAGGCGCTGGATGCGCTGCCCTATCACACGATGGGTGTATCCAAGTACGAGAAGCTCGGGATCCCTTATCGTCTCGAGGGTGTCCCCGCCATGAATCAGAACACTCTGCTGGAAAAGAAGGAGAAGATTCTCGACGGCGTGCGCGCGCGCAGAGCGGAGATGAAAGAAGCCGGCGGAGATGCGGCGGCGAAAGGTGATAGATAAGCCTAACCAAGATTAGTTCAGACTACTCGGCGTTGTTCTTGTCATTTTCTGACAATTGTACTAAGATATTTTTGTACAAATTTGAAGAAGTTCTGTTCACAGAGCATCAGAGCGTTTTGCAAGGAGGTAAGTAATATGGCATTCGTTATCAGTGATTCCTGCATCGCATGTGGTTCCTGCGAGTCTCAGTGCCCCGTAGGCGCTATCTCCATGGGCGATGGCAAGTTTGAGATCGATGCGGACAAGTGCATCAGCTGCGGAAGCTGCGCAGGTCAGTGCCCGGTCGCTGCGATCTCCGAGAACTAAGGATCGGATATTTACAGAAAAAAAGAACCCTCTTCGTGAGGGTTCTTTTTCTTTTGCCTTTTTATTCTTCCGAATTCCTGCGCCGGTCCTGATTTTCCATATTCGCGAACTTGGTAAGCTCCGGGATCCACGCCAGCTTGATGGTATCGGTCGGGCCGTTTCTCTGCTTGGCGATGATGACCTCGGACACATTCTTGATCTCCGTGTCCTTCTTGTAATAGTCCTCGCGGTACAGGAACATCACCACGTCCGCGTCCTGCTCGATGGCGCCGGACTCGCGCAGATCGGAGAGCATCGGGCGCTTGTCCGGGCGCTCCTCCACCTTACGGGACAGCTGGGAAAGGGCCACCACCGGAACGGACAATTCTCTCGCCAGTGCCTTCAGCGAACGGGAAATATTGGAAATCTCCTGCTGTCTGCTGTCCGAGGCACGCGTCGAACCGGTCATGAGCTGCAGATAGTCGATGAAGATGATATCCAGTCCGGTGGTCATCTTCAGCTTTCTGCACTTGGAACGCAGCTCCTGAACCGAGATACCGGGCGTATCGTCAATGATCAGATGGCTGCTTCCGATCTCGGTGGCCGCTTCGGTCAGCCGGGTCCAGTCGTCGATGTTCAGGCTGCCGGTACGAAGCTTCTGGGCATCCACGGAGGAGCGCAGAGAGAACACACGATTGATCAGCTGCTCCTTGCTCATCTCCAGGCTGAAGATCGCCACATGCTTATTGTCATGCAGTGTCATATACTCCGCGATATTGAGGGCAAAAGCCGTCTTGCCCATGGAAGGTCTGGCTGCGATCAGAAGCAGATCGGAGGGCTGGAATCCGGCCGTCTTGTAGTCCAGATCCAGAAAACCGGTTGCGATACCGGTTACCACGCCCTTGTTGTGGTAGGCCATCTCAATCTTATCCAGCGCGTTCTCGACCACCTTGCGGATAGGCGTGAGGTCCTCCGTATTGCGGTTCTGCACCAGATTGAAAATGGAGCTCTCCGTGCGCTCTAAGATCTCCTCCATCTCGGTCTGGTCCTGGTAGCAGATCCCGGCGATCTCCTCATTTGCACGGATCAGCCGCCTAAGGAGCGCCTTCTCCGACACGATCGTCGCATAAGCCTTGATATTCGTGGAGGTAGGTACCGCGCTGACCAGATTCTGGACATAATCGAGGCTGCTCACCTCGGGCGGTACATTCTTCTCGCGCAGCTTGTCCTGCAGGGTTACGAGATCCACCGGCTTCCCCGCCTGCTCCAGCTCCACCATCGTATCAAACAGGATCCCGTAGGTATGATTATAAAAATCCTCCCCCGTCAGAATCTCCGCAGCCGTGATAATGGCATCCCGGTCCATGAGCATGGACCCGAGCACGGACTGCTCCGCTTCATCGTTGTGGGGAAGGATCCGCTTTACAACACTCTCCTGAAATTCCGGCATTGCTTATTCCTCTTCCACTCTCACAGTCAGTTTTGCGGTCACCTCCGGATGGAGCTTGACCCCGATCTCGTAGGATCCGAGATTCTTCAGAGGCTCGGGAAGCACGACCTTCTTCTTGTCGATCTCGATCCCGTGCTGCTCCTTGCAGGCCGTCACGATCTCCTTCGAGGAAACCGAGCCGAAGGTCTTACCGCCGTTGCCGGCCTTGATATGGGTCACCACCGACAGCTCTCCGAGCTTCTTGGCCATCTCCTGCGCCGCCTCAAGCTGTTCCTGTGCCACCTTTGCCTCATTGGCCTTCTGAAGCTTGAGATCGTTGATATTCTTCGGTGTCGCCTCGACCCCGATCTTCTTCGGGAGGATGTAATTGCGTGCGTAGCCGTCGCTGGCTTCGATCACGTCCCCCTTCTTCCCGAGATTCTTATCATCTTTCAGCAAAATAATCTTCATTCCGTCCTCCGCTCCTTGTCTGCCACGGGCGGGTGCTTAAAGCTCCCCGCTCTCCTCCATGGCATCAATGGTATTCTTAAGTGCCCCGATGGCTTCGGCGATGCCGACGCCCTCCATCTGGCAGGCCGCAACGTTCATATGTCCGCCGCCGCCCATACGCTCCATGATCAGCTGCACGTTCACCTCGTCGATGGAACGGGCGCTGATGTAGATCTTGCCCTGATAATCCGTCATGACAAAGCTTGCTCTCACGCCGCGGATATTGAGAAGCTCATTGGCCGCCTGCGCACCGATCACGGTCGGGCTGGGCAGGTCGTCCGCCGTACAGATGGAGATCGCATAGACCTTCTTGTAGATCTCCGCCTGGCTCACGGCATCCGCCTTGGCCTTGTACTCGAGTGCATCCGCGCGGAACATCTTGCGCACGCGGGTCATGTCGGCGCCGCAGCGGCGCAGGAAGGCAGCCGCCTCAAAGGTACGCACACCCGTCTTGGTCAGGAAATTGTTCGTATCCACCGTGATACCCGAATACATGCAGTCCGCCTCCTCCGGGCGTATTTTCGCATTGTCCTGGATGTATTGCAGGATCTCGGAAATCATCTCGCAGGCACTCGACGCATAGGGCTCCACGTAGGAAAGGGTGGCATTCTCGATCACTTCATTCCCCGCGCGGTGATGGTCGAGCACCACCACGGTCTTACAGAACTTCAGAAGCTCCGGGCATTCCGTGATCGACGGCTTGTTCACGTCCACGATTACCAGGACCGCATTGTTCCCGGCCATCTCGATGGCCGACTCTCCGGAGATGATCGCATCCTCGTATTCCGGGCCGTTGCGGAAGGTGTCGATCAGCGGCTGGATATCCGAGCTCGGACGATCCAGAACGATGTGGCATTTCTTGTTCAGCATACGGCTGATGCAGTAGATGCCGACCGCCGAGCCGAACGCATCCGCGTCCGGATTGTGATGTCCCATTACCAATACCACATCCTTGGCGGAAATAATCTCCCTCAAAGCATGTGCCTTCACACGAGCCTTCACGCGGGTACTCTTCTCCACCTGCTGGCTCTTGCCGCCGTAATAGGTCACGGCTTCGGGCGTCTTGATGACCGCCTGGTCGCCGCCGCGGCCGAGGGCCAGATCGATGGCATTGCGGGCAAACTCATAATTCTGCGCGTAGGTCAGTCCGTCCACGCCGAGTCCGATACTGATCGTGACCGCCATCTCATTGCCGATGCTGACCTTCTTGATGTCTTCGAGCAGGTCAAAATGGTTCTCCTGAAGCTGCGCCACCGTCTTCTTGCGCAGGATCGCCATATACTTGTCCTTCTCGATCTTGCGGCAGATGCCGTCGAGGCCGGAGACGTATTTGTTGATCCTACGATCGATCAGCGCCACCAGAAGGCTCTGGCGCACCTCCTCGACGCTCTCGAGGGCTTCATCGTAATTGTCCAGATAGATCATGCCCACGCACAGGCTCTGGTCATCCACCTCCTGCAGAGCCAGGTGAAGGGCCGTCTGGTCAAAGAGGAACACGGCGATCAGAAAGCCGTCATAGCCCTGCGCCTCGATCATGTCGCTGTGCTCCGCCATCTCCTTCAGCGGGATCTTGCGGAGTCTGGCGGTGTAGTCCTGGCCCTCGAACTCCAGCTCACAGACCGCTTCCTCCACCTCGTTGTTGTTGGGCAGGCGGTCCTTGGTCAGCGTCGGGAAAAGCGTGGTGATCGACTTGTTGTAGCCCTTGGGCTGGTGCGTGATCGTCTCAAAGGCGATGTTGGTCCACATGATCCGGCCGTCCTCGTCGAGGAGGGCATACGGAATATCCAGCTCACGCAGAAGCTTTCGCTGGATCTGCCCGTACTCCGTGGCAAAGCTCACCAGCTCGTTCATGATCACCGGCTTGTTGTAAAAATACAGTGTCAGCGTGATGGCAAAATAGAGAACGGTAAACGCGGTCAGAATAAATGCCGCCGTCAGATCGATCAGATACATGGCCAAAGTGACAGCCAGCAGCAAAAAGCCGAGATATATACTGAATCGCATATAGGTGCGAATACGTCCCTTAACCTTCATGCGTGTCTTCATTCGATTCACCCCAAATGATTGTTTAGATCTCCCCCGCGCGTAGCTTTCTGACGTTCCCGGGCCCCGCGCAACAAAAAACCAAATAACAGTATACCACAATCTTCGGAAAAGAAAAACGGCAGTCCGATCGGACTGCCGTCTCAAATAAATCAGTCTTACTGCTGAACGTAAGGCAGGATAGCAAGCATGCGCGCTCTCTTGATCGCCGTGGTAAGCTCTCTCTGATGCTTCGCGCAGTTGCCGGTGATGCGGCGGGGAAGGATCTTTCCGCCCTCAGAGATGTACTTTCTGAGCTT
>JAEEGG010015501.1_pt1 | contig 15979 bp, 14 predicted proteins | sample 9134161 | NCBI WGS metagenome assembly JAEEGG01 (sample SAMN16246543, study PRJNA631951) | gut metagenome | biome: gut microbiome; feature: rumen; material: CR-attached | host: Bos | place: Iran: Karaj | collected 2018-10
GGCACAGTCGTTGCCGCGATACAAGTCATAATAGAACTGTACAAACCGTTTCAGGTCGTCCTTCGTTGTTACCTCTTTAATCTCTATCATCGTCTCACGTTTATATTAAGACGGCGCAAAGATAAGGTTTTTTTCTTAAACAACCAAAAGATTCGGATAAAATGTTCCATATATCCCAAACATGGGGGCTTACAGATCTTCGATGTAGTTGTAGAGCTTACGGTAGAACGGGTGTTGAGTCATCGTCGAGGCATCGCCCAAGATGATCAGTTTCATGCGGGCACGGGTGATAGCCACATTCATACGTCGGAGGTCGCGCAGGAAACCTATCTGTCCGTCATCGTTGGCACGTACCAGCGAAATCAGGATGATGTCGCGCTCCTGTCCCTGGAAACCATCCACGGTATTCACGCTGATGAGCTGTCGATAAGGCTTGGCCCACTCCTTCTTCTTGATCTGACGGCGCAGGTATTGCACCTGTGCCCTGTAAGGCGAGATAATACCCACGTCAAGCCTTTCGTCGAGAATGCGCTGCTTGCCAATCTTCTTGAAATACTCCTCTAACACCAACAACGTCAACTCAGCCTCCGCCTTATTGATCCGTCCGAAGCTCTCACCCACGAACTCCTCTGTAAACTGTAAACCATCTACTGCAAACTGACTCGTATCGATCCATGTCATGGGGATGTCGAAATCGAGAATGCTACGGTACTTCACTTCAGGAGCACTCTCCACCATATTGCCATAAAACCAGTCGGAAGAGAAGCGCATGATCTCCTCGTTCATACGATACTGCACCTTCAGCAGTGTCACCACCTCAGGCTTGTTTTCCACAATACGCTCCATCAAGGTCTTTCCCAGTCCACCCTTCAGAGCAGCAATACTCTTCACCGTTGGAGGCAACTGACAATGATCGCCAGCGAGGATGACACGCGACACGCGACGGATAGGGATCCAACAAGCTGCTTCGAGCGCCTGTGCAGCCTCGTCAATAAACAAAGTGCCGAACTTCTGTCCCTCTAGCAGATGATTGGCTGAGCCCACGAGTGTACAGGCGATAACGCGGGCCTCACCAAATAGTTGGGCGTTAATACGTACCTCCAGTTCGGTGGCACGTTCCTTGAGTCTTTCTATCTTCTGATGATATTTCTCGTCGCCTCGTTTATGGTGTGCCCTCAACCCACGGATAGCCTTACGGATGGACCAAAGCATCTCATAGTCGGGATGGGCCTCAAAACGGCGCTCATAGGTAAACGAAAGCATCTTGTCGTTCACACGTGTGGGATTACCGATCCGCAGTACGTTGATGCCACGATCCACCAGTTTCTCCGATATCCAGTCGACAGCCATATTGCTCTGTGCACATACCAGCACCTGATTCTCACGTCGCAGTGTCTCGTAGATAGCCTCCACGAGGGTCGTGGTCTTTCCCGTTCCCGGAGGGCCATGAACCACAGCCACATCCTTTGCCCACAATACCCTATTGACAGCCTCCTCCTGCGTAGGATTCAAATAAGGGAAGTGCATCGGTGCAAACGTGAATGTCTCAGCTTTCAGACGGGAGTAGAAGAGGTCACGCAGATAGCCCAGGCGGCCCTTCGCCTTCATCACGCGGTCGAGTGCCTCAAACATGGTCTTATAACTTGTCTCGTCGAAAAAGAGCTGGATACCCACCTGTTCAGCACCCTGCACGTCGATCAGCTGTCCGTTGTCAGGCACTGCCACCACCATTCTGTCGCCATCCACGTAGCTCACACTGGCGGTGAAGTTGAAATACTTGATCTGGTTCTTTTCGTCGATACGGAAAAAGGCTACAGGTCTGCCAAACTCAAAATTATGCTCTATCTCATCGTCATCACCCTGACGGAAAACCTCGACCACGAACTGATTCAACGAGTTATAATAGCTTTTGCCCATTTTTAGCGGAAACCAGGCATCGCCACGTTTCACCTTTCGCTGCAGTCCCATTTCCTCGGTCTGTTTGCGAAAAGCCTCCTTCTCGGTCTGATACTCCAACTGGAGCAGCAGCCGTTGTTGTTGTAATGCCTGTATCGCTGTTGTCATAATTGCGTGCAAAGTTACGACATTTTTTTGCATTTTACAAAAAAAGCAGTAACTTTGCAGCCGAAATGAAACAGATATTGCTGATAAACGATGTGGTAGGCTACGGCAAAGTGGGCATGGGTGCCATGTTGCCAATTCTCTCCTACCTGGGCATTCCCACCTATAGTCTGCCCACAGCTCTCGTGTCGAACACCCTCGACTATGGAAAGTTTAACATCCAAGATACTACGGACTATATTCGCGGTACCCTACCCGTATGGAAAGAACTCGGCTTTAGTTTCGATGCCATCTGCACAGGACTGATGTTCAGCGACGAACAAGCCAAGCTCGTGGCCAGATACTGTCAGGAACAGGGCGAACAGGGCACCTGGGTCTTCGTAGATCCCATCCTCGGAGACGGAGGAAGGCTCTATAACGGTATGACCCAGAAACAAGTGGAATTGATGCGCGAGATGGTCAGCGTGGCTCACCTGACCTTCCCCAACTATACAGAGGCCTGTTATCTGACCGACACACCTATCAAGATGGAAGGCATCAGCTGGGAAGAAGCAGGCGACCTGCTCGACAAACTGCGCGATATCGGCTGTAAGTCGGCACTCATCACGAGTTGCAAAATTGATGGCCAAAATGCCGTAGCTGGCTTTAACCACTTCAACGACAACTATTTCCACCTGAACTATCATGAGATTCCAGGACTTTTCCATGGAACAGGTGACATCTTCTCTGCCGTACTCATCGGACATCTGATGAATGGTGAGTCGTTGAGAGTGAGCACACGAACGGCCATGGATACCGTCTTCCGTATGATCGACCGCTATAGGGACACTGACGACAAGAATCGCGGCATACCCGTTGAGAAATGTCTCGATCTGTTGTAATCACGCATCTCCTTGCATTATTGGCATGAAAAAAGCCGGGCACCTGGTAAAGAAGTGGTCCGGCTTTCTGATTTAATAAATATAATGCAAAGATAGCGTTTTCTCAACGCGATTCTACTACTATAACTGAGAATTCGAAAAACCTTGCAAGAAAAACTGTTAAATTATGTTATTTGATGACATTTTCCTAAATTCTTTGTAATTTTGCAAATGAATGAACCCCATGCATACTCTCCATACAGACCTGCCGAAGCCAGAGCGGTTTACATACCCCTTCTTCTACGAGCCTCATCCGCTATGCCTGCTGGCAGCTGAGGAGGTAAAGCAGGAAATCAGGCGCATCAACCCCAAGGAGGGTAAAATGTTCGGCGTCCTCGTAGTGGAGACTGTCCAGCAACAGCTGGGATTCCTCGCTGCCTATTCAGGACTGCTGGAGGGGCATAACGACTGGGGCTACTTTGTGCCCCCCATATTTGACGCCCAACAGCCCAACGGCTATTTCAAGACCCGTGAACGTGAGATCATGGCATCAGAGGAGCACAAACAAATGTCACAGGAGCTTCAGACATGGCTTTTCCATCAATATCAGCTACTGAACGCGAGGGGTGAGACAAAGGATCTGGTGGACGTATGGCAGGATTACCACTGCTCCGAGCGCATCCGCAGAAAGTTTCCACTGCCACCAGGAGGCACAGGCGACTGTTGTGCACCCAAACTGCTGCAATATGCCTATAAAGAGGGGCTGAAGCCCATTTGCATGGCAGAGTTCTGGTGGGGCGAAAGTCCGAAGAACCTGATCCGTCATCACGAGCAGTTCTACCCTGCCTGTCGAGGCAAATGCAAGCCAGTACTGACGTGGATGATGCAGGGACTCGATGTCGATCCCAGTCCCGAAGAGACCAATACTTCTCATCTGGGAGCAGAGATCGTGTATGAAGACGAGGCAGTGGTCGTCGTCAACAAACCATCGGGGATGCTCAGCATGCCAGGACGACAGGAGACCTATTCCGTAGCCACATGGGCAGAGGAGCGTTGGCCAGGTTCGATGGTAGCCCATAGACTGGACATGTCTACATCAGGCATTATCCTCGTGGCTAAGACAGAGGAAGCCTATCACGCGCTGCAGGAGCAGTTTACTGAGCGAGTCATCAAAAAGAAATACTTCGCCATCGTGGAAGGCATACCCAAGAATGAACATGGTATCGTCAACCTGCCACTCAGTAGCGACCCTCTGAATCGTCCTTGCCAGATCGTGGACCATGAACATGGTAAGCAGGCGATTACTGAATATCGCATATTGGCCACCAGACAAGACCATACACTTCTGGCACTATGGCCACACACAGGACGGACCCATCAGTTGCGCATGCACTGTGCCCATCACGAAGGCCTTGGCTGTCCTATTCTGGGTGACGAGCTTTATGGCAGGAAAGCTGATCGTCTGTATCTCCAGGCGCAAGCCATCACATTCGTCCACCCTGTGACGAACAAACGCATGCATTACGAGCTGCCCTATCCATTCGGGCATCTTATACCTTATAATATTTAATTATTTAAACATTTTAGTTATGGTTAAGCACATTATTCTCTGGACATTGAATCCAGAACTCTCTGAAGAAGAGAAAAAGAACGTAAAGGCTGGAATCAAGGCTGGCCTTGAAGGATTAGTAGGAAAAGTTCCCGGACTGCTCGATGTCACAGTTCACATTGATGGCCGTCTGGCATCATCGAATGCCGACGTGATGCTCGACAGTACACTTGAGAGTGAGGAGGCTCTGAAGGGCTACGCCGTACATCCTGAGCACGTAGCAGTAGCCAACGGCAAGGTTCGCCCTTATACCGTTCAGCGCTCCTGTCTGGACTTCGAGATCTGATAGCGTCTTGGCAAACGTATGCTGACGGAGAAAACCATGGAGAAACTGCGAATCCTCGCAGAGTCGGCGAAATACGATGTTTCGTGCTCGTCGAGCGGCACTGTGCGCAAGGGTAAACAGGGCATGGTGGGTTCTACCGTCGGCGGCGTAGGCATCTGTCACTCGTTTGCTGATGATGGGCGCTGCATCTCACTGCTGAAGGTGATGCTGACGAACTACTGTATGTATGATTGTGCCTACTGCATCAACCGCCGATCGAACGACATCAAGAGGGCCACTCTCAGCGTTTCAGAATTGGAGGAGATTACGATGGAGTTTTATCGTCGCAATTATATTGAGGGACTGTTCCTCAGCAGTGGTGTCGTGCGCAATCCTGACTATACGATGGAACGCCTCACTGCTATCGCCCGTGATTTGCGTACGGTACACCGATTCAATGGCTATATCCATCTGAAGAGCATCCCAGGCGCCTCGCAAGAACTGCTCAATGAGGCAGGCCGCTATGCTGACCGCATGAGTGTGAACATCGAAATCCCCAAGGAAGAGTCGCTGAAACTGCTGGCTCCAGAGAAAGACCATCAGAGTGTGTTCCAGCCAATGCGACTCATCCAACAGGGTGTCCTGGAGAACAAGGAAGACCGGAAGAAATACCGCTATGCACCCCGTTTCGTACCTGCAGGACAGTCGACACAGATGATTGTGGGAGCTACGAAAGAGACTGATCGTGACATTCTCACCATGTCGTCTATGCTCTACGGACAGCCCACCATGAGGCGCGTCTATTACTCCGGTTACGTCAGTGTGAACACCTATGACCCACGACTTCCCGTACTGAAACAGCCGCCCTTGGTACGTGAGAACCGCCTGTATCAGGCAGACTGGCTATTGCGCTTCTACCATTTCAAGGTGGAAGAGATTGTCGACGACCTGCATGCGAATCTCGACCTCGAAGTCGATCCGAAGCTGGCCTGGGCACTCCGCCATCCAGAAGCTTTTCCTGTGGATATCAATACAGCCGACTATGAACAGCTGCTCCGTGTGCCAGGTCTCGGCACCAAATCGGCATGGCTCATTGTGAACTCTCGTCGTTTCAACCGCCTGACATCCTACGACCTGAAGAAGATGGGCGTCGTCATGAAAAAGGCGAAGTACTTCATCACCTGTAATGAGCTCACCGATGGGTATACTACACCTATCGTCGGCATCAACGAACTCCATCCCGAGCGCCTACGCCACTTGCTCGTCTCGAAAGCCCAACAAAAACGGGCTGCGGAGGAGAGACAACTGAAACTTGACTTCGAGGAATAAAGGGGAGGCACGATGATTATTTATTCGTTTGACGGAACGATGGACGGGCTGCTTACTGCAGTCTTTGAGGCCTTCTCCCTCCACGAGGAGCCAGAGCAGTTGTTGAAGGAAGGGGATGCCCTGCCACTCTTCTGCGATTACAACTATCAGGTGACGACAGACGAGGAGAAAGCACGACGGGTATGGACCGGACTGGAAAAACGGTTGTCTCGGGAGGCCATGAAGCTAATCTCCGTCAGTTGGCTGTCTGAACTGCAGGAATTGAACACACCCCTGTTCCTGTATATATGTAAGGTGTTCCGTCAGGGCGATATCTCCAGAAATTTTGCCGACCCTGACGTGTTGACGGTGACGAATATCGCCCGTCGGGTGCTTCACGAGCAACTGCGCATGAAGCAGTTTATCCGTTTCCAGAAGGCGAAGGATGGTACTTATCTAGCAGTGGTGGCACCCGATCATAATGTGCTGCCACTGATTACCGATCATTTCAGCGATCGTTTCAATGATCAGCCATGGCTCATCTATGATACCAAAAGACACTACGGCTTCCATTACGATGGCCAGCAGGTTATCCGTATTACATTCGAGGACGAAGGTGCCGTACCCTTCGACTTGACAAACGGGAAACTCCAGACTGATGTTCTCAGTAGTGATGACCAATTGCTTCAGGATCTCTGGCGCACCTACTTCAAAGCCATCTGCATCAAGGAGCGTATGAATCCTCGCAAGCAACTTAAGGACATGCCCCGCCGCTACTGGAAATACATGACTGAGAAACAGTCATAATGTGGCATATCCCCACATAAATACCTACATTTGATTATTCGTCGTGGCATCGGGCTTTAGTCTCGATATACAAAGTAATCATAAGTAGGTATATTTAGGATTCAAATCTGTCTGAAAGAGCCTGAAATGGGCTCTTTCACTATTTTTAGGTATTGCCATTTCGTTAAAAACGCTTTACCTTTGCAACCCAAAATAATTAAGATTAGGTTTATTTGTAAGATGAGAAAACTATTTTGCCTGCTATTTTTTAGCATGATGATGGACTCTGTACAGGCGGCAGAACCAGATACTATAGGTTATCAAAAATTCCGTTTTGGCGGCTATGGAGAGATGGTGGCCAACTTCAAGGATTATGGAATAAACCGTTTCTATGGTCACAGCGAAGGAAATACGAAACAGAACCATAATACGATTTCGATTCCGCGTTTCGTATTGGCTTTTGACTATAAATTCACACCTAAATGGATTCTCGGAGCAGAGATTGAATTTGAATATGGTGGTACTGGTACCGCCTACGAGCTGGAGAATACCGAAAACGGAGAATATGAGACAGAAGTGGAAAAAGGTGGCGAGGTGGCATTGGAGCAATTCCATATTACCCGTCTGGTTATACCGGAATTCAATATCCGTGCAGGACATCTCATTGTTCCTGTAGGACTTACCAACGAACATCATGAACCCATCAATTTCTTTGGGTCCTCACGTCCTGAGGGTGAGTCGACAATCATCCCCTGTACCTGGCATGAGACTGGTATTGAATTCCTTGGGAAGTTCGGCAAGGGCTACGGCACTTTCGACTATGAGGCCATGATTGTCACTGGTCTGAATGCCAATGGCTTTGATCGCAATAAATGGGTAAGAGGCGGCAAGCAGGGACTGTTTGAAGGTGACAATTTCACCAGTCCTGCCTACGTACTGCGCCTGAACTACACAGGTATACCTGGGTTACGTCTTGGAGGAGCACTCTACTATTGTGCCAATACAGGTGCAAATTCCGATAAACTGATCACCTACGACGAAATCGGTAAGATTCCTGTCACTATCTATTCCGTCGATGCCCAGTACGTGAATAAATATGTGACAGCGCGAGCTAACTACCTCTCAGGAAACATTGCCCATGCTGATCAGGTGGGTGCCAAGAATGGCAAGCTCTCCAACAAATCAGGTTATAGCCGTCTGACACCTATCGCCAAACGCGCAGTGTCGTACAATGCTGAAGTGGGTTTCAACCTGAAGAACATCTTCGGAGGCGGCAAGCACTTCCCCACCATCTACCCGTTTGCACAGTATGAGTATTACAATCCCCAGGAGAAAGGCGAAGGCATGGACATCATGGATGTCCGCTGTCAGGTCAGCAAATGGAACTTCGGTCTGAACTGGAGGGCACTGCCCAATCTCGTGATAAAAGCTGATTACACCACACGCCAGATAGGTACCAACAAGGTGTTTGGCAAGGGAGTATATAACAGTGAGAACGAATTCGGTATTGCCATTGCCTACATCGGCTGGTTCTTTAAGAAGTGAAAAAGTAAAAAGGTAAATAATCACATTTAAATAAAACGACAATGAAAAAGAATCTCTTTATTGCAGGTCTCGCTATCATGGGACTTTTCACAATGACATCCTGCAGCAGCAGCGATGATGACAAAAAAGAAAGCACTGAGGTAACCATTCAGGACTCTGAGTACGATGCCATCATCAACCAGTATGTCGACGCTGTAGTACTACCTACCTACAACGACTTGAAGACCAAGAACACTGCACTTTACAACAGCGTAGTGGCATTCGGCAACAACCCCTCCGACGCAAATTTCCAAGCTGTCTGCAACGCCTGGCTCACAGCTCGCGAGCCGTGGGAGTCAAGTGAGGCCTTCCTCTTTGGTCCTGTAGCTGACTATGGTCTTGACCCCAACATGGACTCATGGCCCCTCGACCAGGAAGCCATTGTCAACCTGCTGAACTCACAGCAGTGGAACGAGATGAAGTGGACAGGCGACTATGATGAGGATGACGAGGCTATCGCTGCCGCCCAGAATGTTCGCGGATTCCACACCTTGGAGTTCCTCGCATTTAAAAATGGCAAGGCACGTACCCTTAACGACACTGCCGAGGATGGTGAGGCTGCCAATGCCGTCTACAACGCTTCGAATGCTACTGCCTGGGCACAATATATGAGAAATACTGCCCAGCTGCTGGTCGATGACGTGACCCTGCTCTGCGACTCATGGAACAACAGCTACGCTGCTGAGTTCAAGAATCATCAAGGTGGTGATTTCACGAGTGGACTGAGTTGTATCGAGCAAATCATCGACGGATGTATCGACATTGCAGGAGAGGTAGGCGATGCCAAGATTGGTGAACCTTACGATCTGTATGTCTCAGGTAAGACCACCGAGGCCCTCTATGCTGTGGAGTCATGGTACAGCTGGCACTCTCGTGACGACTATACCAACAACATCTACTCCATCCGCAATGCTTACTATGGGTCACTGAACGGCAGCATACACACCAATTCGCTCTCTAACCTTGTCAATAAATACAATGCTGACCTCGATGCCAAAGTCAAGGCAGCTATCAAGGACGCTGCAGATGCTATCCAGGCTATTCCACAGCCTTTCCGCAACAACATCAACTCAAGGGAGGCTGCAACGGCTATGGAGGCCTGCTCTGCACTGAGCGAGGTACTGGAGAAAGAACTGAAGCCTTTCCTGACCAACCACACCAAATAGGCAAGCGCCTTTTATATGAACAAATACTTTAGGATATTTATACTTTTGACAGGACTCTTCAGTCTTAGTGCCTGCGACGAGAGCGAACAGTTGGATGTGAACGACATCGACATCCCGAAAGGCTTCGATCTCTCTGCTGGTACTTCGACGGGATTCTATAATTCATCAGTGGCTTATGACCAGCCAGCGCGCTGGCTCTCGGGCACTTATGCCACCCGTTTCAACGTGGGAGACCGCCTGTATGACAATGTGAAGACCTCCAATGAGAATGGTCATGGTGGTGGTCTCGGCCCTGTCTATGCAGGCTATTCCTGCGGTTCCTGCCATCGTAACGCAGGACGTACGGAGCCTACTTACTGGACCAGTTGCAAAAGCGGCAGTGACGATGGTTCAGGCCCTTATGGTTTCACTGCCTCACTGATCTATATCACTCGGAAAAACGGCACCTTCTTCCCTAACTATGGCCGGGTGATCCATGATCAGGCCATCTACGGCGTACACCCAGAAGGCAAATTGAAGGTGAAAATCGATTCGATGACCTACAGTTTCCCTGATGGCGAGAAATACACACTCTGCGTACCCAGGTGGACGATTACGGAATGGTATGCTGACAGCATTAGTCCCGAGGACCTGTTCTGTACAGTCCGTGTACCGCTGCGCCATGTGGGCATGGGACAAATGATGGCCCTCGACCAAAGTGAGATTGAGGCACTTGCACGCAAGAGCAACTATCCGGAATGGGGCATCAGCGGACGTTGTAACTATATCAACGAACGCGGCAAACTGCAACTCGGACTTTCAGGCAATAAGGCCCAACATGCCGACCTGACTGTCGAACTCGGATTCTCCAGCGACATGGGTATGACCAACAGCCGCTATCCGGAAGAGATCTGCGAGGGACAACTTCAGATGGAAGAAGGGTCGATGATGGGACTCTCCTATGATATGCTCGATGTCGGTACGGAAGAGATGGAATGTGTAGACCTGTATATGCAGGGACTGGCCGTTCCAGCTCGCCGTAATGTCAATGATTCCGATGTTCAGGCGGGCGAACAGCTGTTCTATCAGGCAGGATGTCATCTTTGCCATGTAACCACCCTCCACACCAAACCACGTGGATCGGTCTTGTTAGCCGGTACTGCCCTGCCCTGGCTTGGCAGTCAGACCATTCATCCCTATTCTGATTTCCTATTGCACGACATGGGATCAGAAATCATGGGTGTAGGTCTGAATGACAATTTCGTCTCAGGCCTGGCCCGTGGCAACGAATGGCGCACGACCCCGCTCTGGGGTGTAGGACTCCAGAAGAAGGTCAATGGCCATACTTATTTCCTGCACGACGGACGTGCCCGCAATTTCGTCGAAGCCATCATGTGGCACGGCGGCGAAGGTGAGGCATCGAAAAACAAGTTCAAGAACATGAGCAAGAAAGAGCGCGATCAGCTCATCCAATTCCTATGGTCATTATAAAAAGGTATAAAATTAAGAGTTTATGAAATACAATAGATTTTTCGCCATCCTCATGGCAACCACACTCTCAACTGCCGCTTTTGCCGAGGCAGAGACAGAAGTAGATGCCACCGCCGTCGAACAGACCGATGCCAGTAAGTTGAATATGGACAATGGTGTGATTCCTATCGCCGATGATCGCGGATTTACCCTTCAGTCAAACGATGGCAGTTTCGTGTTCAAGCCCTACCTCTTTCTGCAGACAACGGCCAACTTCAAGTATTACGACGACGAGGGCCTCGACAAAGCCTACAATCAGGACAACATCGCCAATTCAGGCTTCGCCATGCCCTACGCTATCATCGGCTTTACGGGTAAGGCTTTTGGCAAGATCGACTATAACGTCTGTGTGAATGCAGCTGCCTCTGGTGGCAACATCCTCCAGCAGGCATGGATCGACTATGCAGTCTCCAAGGAACTGCGCTTCCGTGTGGGTAAGTTCAAGACACCTTTTACCCATGCTTATCTGACAACCTTAGGTGAGACACTCTTCCCTTCACTGCCCACCTCACTCACGGCAGTGGTTATCCTGCCCCACTCGCTCAATGCCGTTACACCTGGCATCGGCACGGGCTTTGACCTGGGTGTGGAGGTTCACGGCTTCATTGCCAATAAGTTCGGCTACGAGGTAGGTCTCTGGAATGGAACAGGCTCTGCCCAAAACGGTGCCACGAAGACTGTCAGCGACGATATCCATATCCCTTCACTACTCTATGCAGGACGCCTCACCTATCAGCCCAAGGGCGCAATGCCTATGACGCAGGGTAACCCGAAACTGTTGCATGAGGACAAGATGCTATTTGGACTTAGCGCCAACTACAATGTAGAGTCAGAAAACGAGTCGACCAACGATTTCCGTGCTGGCGCGGAGTTTGCCATGCTGAAGAACCGCTGGTACGTTGGAGCCGAGGCCTATTACATGCACATCGGATTCACCGATCGTCAGAAAATCAGTGATACCTATAACTACTGGGGCGGCTATGCACAGGTGGGTTACTTCGTACACCCACGGTGGCAGTTGGGTCTGCGCTATGATTTCTACGACCGCAACGGCAGTAGCAAAGACGGATTCCTGAATATGCCCGCTGCATCAGTCAACTTTTTTATTCCAAAGACAAACATCAAGATCTCGGCGATGTATCAGTATATCGGACGCACAGGCCACGACACACAGCTTGACCGCGATCAGGATGACTTAGGCATCAGCACCTCCACGGCACAAGTGATGTTGCAATATGCTTTCTAAGATTATTCAAGAGTTTGCGAATTAAAATGAAAAGATATATCTATACTGCTCTTTTAGGACTGGCCACCATCGGACTCATTGCCTGCGATGACGGAAAGATCTACCCTGAGACGGTGACACTCTCAGAAGGAAAGACCGTACAGCTGGAGGGCGTGCTCAACGGACTGGAAAACTGGCCAGGAGCCTATCGTGTCTCCATTGCAGGTTTTGAACATGCCGACGATGAATATGCCGGTGTATCCAAGGTCATTACCAGCAGTGACGTCGTCGATGGAAAAGTCTCTATCGTGCTGTCAGGGATCAAGGATAATATCACCCTTGTGCGCCTCTGCGTGCTCGACCGTCTGAGAAAACATATTGTCACCTTTGATGAGGTGGATATCTCAAAGGCTACGGAAAACGTCAAGATGGACGTGGGGACCGTTGATATCAGCATGCTCAATGCCATCCAGCTAAGTTATTTCAACACCACCTGCGCCAACTGTCACGGAGCCTCTAACCGTGTTGCCGCTGGTCTCTACCTGACCGAAGGCCGTAGTTACGGTGCTCTGGTGGGTGTCGATTCCAAGAAGGTGGAAGGCAAGAAACTCGTAGAGCCCAACAATGCCGCTGGCAGCGTGCTCCACATGGTATTAAACCAACAGTCTGTAGAGGGCATTGCCATGGCCCACCGCGACCTCGTGTCTGAGAAGAATGAGATGACCATCCTTCCGCTCATCGACAGCTGGATCAACAACGGAGCAAAGGAAAAATAAAATGTAAAAAAGGAAAAATGGATAAGAAGCTACAAACCTTTCAGTTTGAGAACGCATTTGCCGACGTTTTCCAGTTTGATAATGGCACGGAAGTGCAGGAGTATCATGCCATGATTCACGCCGCTTCGACGCGACTCTCCTACGCCCAGCAACTGGAGGCCGTCATGGGAGCATACAACCAGCTGATAGAAGGTCCCCTTAACGGAGCCCAGGCGGTTTTCAAACGCTATTTTCTCAGCGATGCCGTTAATCAGGCCGACGACGTCATCGTCGCCGATATCACTGACTGCGCCAAGAGTATCATTCAACAGGCTCCCCTCGATGGCACGAAGATAGCCCTTTGGGTCTACTTGATGACAAACGTGCAGACGGGCATCGGCAAGAGTGGCCTTTACGAAGTGCGCCATGGCGATTTCCGACATCTGTGGAACGGTTCTGCCCATAACATGGCAGCCAACTCCGAGTACCAGACACGTCTGCTTTTCAACGAATATAACATGCAGCTCATTCAGGAGAACTGCACCCTGGAGGCCAACTGTATCCGCACCTGGTTCTTCGTCAACGATGTCGACCTCAACTATGGCGGTGTAGTACGTGCCCGCAATCAGTTCTTCTTCACACAGGGACTGACGGTCAATACCCACTTCATCGCCTCAACAGGCATCGGAGGCCGTCAGCAGGATCCCAACGTACTTTCACAGATGGACAACTACGCAATCGCAGGCATCAAGAAGGAACAGATCCACTATCTGTATGCCTCAACCCATCTGAATCGCACCAGCGACTACGGCGTCTCATTCGAGCGCGGCACGCTGGTCAACTATGCCGATCGTCGCCATGTTTTCATCTCGGGAACAGCCTCTATTAATAATAAAGGTGAGGTCATGTATCCCAAGGACATCATCAAGCAGACCCATCGCATGTGGGAGAATGTCGAGGCTCTGCTGGCTGAAGCCGACTGTAACTTCAATGATGTGGCAGAGATGGTGGTTTATCTTCGCGATACTGCAGACTATGATCTGGTACGTGACCTCTACGAAGAGCGTTTCCATGGCAAGCCTTACGTCATCGTACATGCCCCCGTCTGTCGCCCAGGCTGGCTCATCGAGATGGAGTGTATTGCTGTCAAGGCTGTCGATCTGCCCACCATGCCAAAGTTCTAGTATGAAAGTTCTTTTTCTCCTTTTGTCTGTCTCTATCGCCCTGGTATCTTGCCATTCGTCTTCTCCGTCCAGGAGCATCCAGACCATCAATGCGGAAAAGGCAAGGGAGGTGGCACGCGAACAAGTCATCTGGAACGATCGTCTCTGTCCCTTCTCTACCTTCGCCCTTGATTTCCTGAAATCTGTCTATGGCAAATCATCCTATAAAGGCCTTATGCCCGAGCAGGTAATCTATGGCTGGCTCCTTTGCCCTGAGGAATGGAAAGACGAGCCAATGATTCTCATACCCGATGCCGACCTTCGCCGCCAGCTGAGCATTGAAGGCAAGTACGCTAAGTTTTCCGAACTCTTCGACGACACACTCGGATATCGTCTGAACAACATCGGCGCAGACCTTCCTCCGGAAATGCGACGACTGGTCAAGGAGTCACCTCCTGTCGTCGAACTCGACGAGAAAGCCGGGATGATCATCCTGCTGACACAGGGGCGTCTCATCCAACCCCGCCCTGACAGCATCCCTCCACTTAGCAGACTGCGCGTGGAGTTGGAGATCCTCTACAATAAACTCTCTTTGATGTGACACCAAAAATCAAGCCCCGCCGATTGGCGAGGCTTTGATTTGATAATCTCAGTAAATGATTACTTCTTGTTCAGGGCGAGGTCGATAGCAACGGCTACAGAAACTGTTGCACCTACCATCGGGTTGTTACCCATACCCAGGAAGCCCATCATCTCTACGTGAGCAGGAACTGAAGAAGAACCTGCGAACTGAGCGTCAGAGTGCATACGTCCCAGGGTGTCAGTCATACCGTAAGAAGCAGGACCGGCAGCCATGTTGTCTGGGTGCAGGGTACGACCTGTACCACCACCAGAAGCTACTGAGAAGTAAGGCTTGCCAGCGAGCACGCGCTCCTTCTTATATGTACCTGCTACTGGGTGCTGGAAACGGGTGGGGTTGGTAGAGTTACCAGTGATGGAAACGTCAACGTTCTCCTTCCACAGGATAGCTACACCCTCACGAACATCGTCAGCGCCATAGCACTTTACCTTCAGACGGCTGGGGTTGTTGCCATAAGGAACCTCCTTGACAACAGCCAGGTCGCCAGTGAAGTAGTCGAACTTGGTCTGTACGTATGTGAAACCGTTGATACGGCTGATGATCTGGGCAGCGTCCTTGCCAAGACCGTTCAGGATCACGCGGAGTGGCTTCTGGCGAACCTTGTTGGCCATCTCGGCAATCTTGATGGCACCCTCAGCGGCAGCGAAGCTCTCGTGACCAGCCAGGAAGGCGAAGCACTCAGTCTCCTCGCGGAGCAGACGGGCAGCCAGGTTACCGTGACCGATACCTACCTTACGATCGTCAGCTACTGATCCGGGGATACAGAAGCTCTGCAGACCGATACCGATGGCCTCAGCAGCCTCGGCAGCTGTCTTCACACCCTTCTTGATGGCGATAGCAGCACCACAAACATATGCCCACTTGGCGTTCTCGAAGCAGATCAGCTGAGTCTCCTCACACATCTGGTAAGGATCAACACCTGCCTTTTCACAAATCTCATTGGCCTCCTCGATAGAGTTGATGCCATTCTCCTTCAGAGCAGCAAGAACCTGGTTGATACGGCGCTCCTGACTCTCAAACTGTACTTTTCTAATCATAGTCGTATCCT